>Ga0272442_10010197_pt1 | contig 11609 bp, 6 predicted proteins | sample SSMForm2O_FD_200262 | JGI IMG/M metagenome (GOLD analysis project Ga0272442, IMG submission 200262) | Marine sediment archaeal communities from Little Sippewissett salt marsh, Falmouth, MA, United States - SSM-Form-2O | ecosystem: Environmental > Aquatic > Marine > Wetlands > Sediment ...
CGTGCGACACCCACAGTACATCTCCCTCACGCTCTTCGGCTTGGGCATCCTGCTCACGTGGGGCCGAGCCATGACGTTCCTGGCCTTCTTCTTCATGATGTTCCTCTACTACTATCTGGCCAAGAGCGAGGAGCGGTCGTGCATCCGCCTGTTCGGCGAGGACTACAACCGCTATCGCGAGCACACATCGTTTATCTTTCCCGGCGACATCGCTCTGCGGCGTCTCGCCGCCAGGCTGCCGAAGCTGAACCTGCCCGCTCCCGTGCGCGTGGCGGGTGCCTTTGTGGCCACCATGGCCGCCTGCTTCGCCCTGATGTGGCTGATCCAGTCGGTGCGCCTGGCGAACCGCCGCGTGCCCTACCTCACGGCGGCCATTCCGCTTGGTCCGGCCGACGAGGGCGCCCAGCAGTTGGCCATCGAGGCGGGAGCCGCGGGCGGAGTGCCCTTCGTCAAGGCAGATCGCGTGGTCGTGGCCCGCGGCCCCTACCGCAACGCCTGGGCGGCCGGGTTCGCCGAGAGCGTCCTGACGCGCCTTCGCGACTCCGAGACGCTCAAGCCCTTCCTCGCCTTCCTCGATGCACCCGATGGCGACGTCCTCTTCGTCTTCTGCGGCCCCTACGACAAGCCGGAGACGCCGGGGCAGCCGGGCATGCACCGTGGCGGCGGGCCGAGCGGGCGGGGGCCAGCCCCCGACCCACAAGGCCCTCACCGTGTGCGCCTCATCCTGATGCGCTGCACGCTGGCCGCGGGAGCAACCGTGGAGGATGCCCTCGCCGACAAGGCGAAGCGCGCCATCAAGCAGGGTTGCGTGGCACAGGTGAACCTGGCCCGACCCAAGGACGAGGACTTCGTTGAGGCTGACGGTCGCACTCGCGGCCGCGGGTTCCCCGGCGAGCAGCGGTGGGGCTTCTTCGTCAAGCAGTTCGCAGCACTCCCCTCCTCCGCGCGGCATCCACAGGCCGTCGCCGTGCCGGGGAAGGCGGAGACCGGCACACTCATACTGGTCCAGGCTCCCATCCTGCGGACGCGCCTCGACCACGCCTTCGCCGAGGCGTTGCGCGACCGTCTGGCGGCTTCCGAGACGATGAGAGCCCAGTTGCGCACCAACGGCATTGGCGCGGGCGTGGTGGCCGTGGCATTCCCCCGACCCGGCCCGAATTGGTACCAGGCGCACCACCTCAAGCCGCAGGTCAGCGTGTTCACCATGGTCGTCCGGCTGGCTAAGGGCGCCACCACAGACGACCTGTTCACGCCGGGCCGCCGACAGCTCCTCAGCGCGTTCACCGCCGAGATGGACTTCAAGATCGAGCCGCCGCAGGACTCCGTGAGCACCATCACGGCCATCGGGGCCTGGCGCGACCTCGAGGAGCGGTGGGACTTCTTCCTCAGTGGCGTGGGCGGCGGCGGCATCCACCTGCATCATCACCGCTGAGGCCCCCTTGACAGGCCGCGCACCACCCGTACAATGGGCTGTGGGACGGTACATTAGGACACACAAGCCATGGAGTGGCGCTACATCATCGGGATCGGTGTGGGCGGAGCGATCGGCTTCGGCATCGGCTACGCGGCCCGTGGCGGTGGGTGACCTCTCACCTGCAACCCCTACGTGAGCACGCTGATCGGCGCGCTGATCGGCGCGATGCTCGCGGGGGGCGGGGCCGCGGGAACGGCACCCACCAAAGCTAAGCTGGAGCCGTTGGCGTCGGAGTCGCTCCGCAAGCAGGCGGTCGCCGCACTGGCCGGTCTGGCGAGACCTGTGCGCCTCGTCGTCTTCACGCGCACAGTGGGCAACACCCATCTCAACGAGCCTGCCCTCGGCCTGGCCCGAGGCTTGGCCGAGCTTTCGTCCATGCTCGCCGTTGAGTCCCATGACCTCGACGCCGATGGTGACAGAGCCGACGCCATGGGCGTCGACAAGGCTCCGGCTATCGTCGTGGTGGGTGAGCGGGACCACGGTGTGCGTTTCTGCGGCGTGCCAGGCGGCAGGGAGCTCGAGGCTCTGCTGGCCGCCATCCGCAGGGTGGCCGCACGCGATTCGGGCCTCACCGATGCCTCGCGCAAAGCCCTTGCCGCACTCAGGGTGCCCGTACACATCGAGGTCTTCGTCACCCTCGACTGCGCCTATTGCTCCGGCGCCGTGGCGATGGCTCACCAGCTCGCGATCGAGTCGGACAAAGTGGTTGCCGACATGGTGGAGTTCTCGGCCTTCAGCGACCTGGGTAAGGCCTATGGCCTCCGCTCGGTGCCGACGGTACTGGTCAACGGAAAGACCGCGTCGGTTGGGGCGAAGTCCGAGAGCGACTTCGTGGCTTCGGTAGTGGAGGCAGCCGCGACCGAGTAGTGTTCCCCGCGGTTGCGGAGGAGACGGTCATCGAGGCTCTCCCGCTTGCTTTCCTGATAGGTCTTTTCGTCGTCGGTATGGCCATGGTGATCAAGGGCGGCGACTTCTTCGTCTCCTCCAGCGTGGCGATCGCTCACTTTGCCAAGATCCCGAGCGTGGTCATCGGCAGTACCCTGGTGAGCTTTGCCACCACGGCGCCCGAGCTTGCCGTGTCCACTACCGCCAGCTTCCGGGGCAATCCCGAGCTGGCTATCGGCAACGCCGTGGGGTCGGCGATAGCGAACATCGGGCTGATCCTGGGCGTGCTCTGTGTCCTGCGCCCGATGAACGTGCGCGCGCGCGACTTTCGCCTCCCGGCATTCGCCATGCTGGGCAGCGGCCTCCTCCTGTTCTTCCTCACGGTCCGGCTCGAGCTCGCCCGATGGGGAGGCGTGCTCCTCATCATTTGCGGAGCGGGCTACCTCCTGACCGACTACCTCCGCCACCGCCCGGGACGCGGCACGGCCGGCGAGACCGTGGACTCGGGCGAGATGCCCGCCCGCAGCCTGGGCTACTACATCGTCCTGTTCGCTCTCGGCGCGGCGATCGTCATCGGCGGCAGCCGCCTGCTCTGCGACACGGGCGTGGAGCTGGCACGGCGGATGAACATCCCGCCGATGATCATCGGTCTCACGCTCGTGGCCTTCGGCACCTCACTCCCCGAGCTGGTCACCGCGATCACCGCGGCCCGCAAGGGGGTGCCCGAACTCTCCCTGGGCAACGTGATCGGCGCGAACATCATGAACGTCACCCTTGTGTCGGGCACCGCAGCCGCGATCCGCCCCCTTCCGCTCACACCAGCGCTCCAGCGCTACAACTTCCCCGCAATGCTGATCATCTTCGTGCTGCTCCTGGTACTCGCCCGAACCGGCCGTCGGCTCACGCGCAAGGAGGGCTGGGTGCTCATCGGCTTCTACGCGCTCTACTTGGCCGGCCTCATCCTCATGCGAGTCGGCGGGGCAGCCTGAGCCATCAACCGAGGAGATCCCGTTGGAAATCCGCTTTTTCGGCGCCGTCCGTACGGTCACAGGCTCGATGCACCTCATCGCGGTCAACGGCAAGCAGGTCCTGCTCGACTGCGGCCTCTACCAGGGCAAGCGTAAGCAAGCCTTCGAACGCAACCGAAACCTGCCCTTCGACCCCAAGAGCCTCGATGCCGTCGTCCTCTCCCATGCCCACATAGACCACAGCGGGAACCTGCCCAGCCTTGTGCGCTACGGCTACCGTGGCCCCGTCTACGCCACCCCCGCTACCCGCGACCTGTGCGACATCATGCTCCGCGACTCCGCCTACCTCCAGAAGCGCGACGTCGAGTATGTGAACAAGCGGCGGCGCCGCCAGGGCAAGAACCCCTTCGAACCGCTCTACGAGATCGCCGACGTGGAGCAGCTCCTCGACCAGTTCCACCAAGTGGACTATGAGACCCCGGCCGAGGTGGCCGACGGTGTGACGATCACCTACCACGACGCGGGCCACATCCTTGGCTCCGCCCTCACCCGCATCGACGCGCGCGAGAACGGCTCCACCCATCGCATCCTGTTCACCGGCGACCTGGGCCGTGCGGACATGCCGATCCTCCGCGACCCCGTGGTCGTACACGACCCGCAGATCCTCATTACCGAGAGCACCTACGGTGATCGCGTGCATCCGCCGAGGAAGGACGTCCAGACGAAGCTCGGCGACCTCGTCAACGAGGTCTGCAAGCGGCGCAGCAAGCTCATCATTCCCGCCTTCAGTGTCGGTCGCACCCAGCAACTCGTCTACTTCCTCGACGACCTCTACAACGAGCACGAGATCTGCGAACTGCCCGTCTATGTCGACAGCCCGCTCTCCACCCGCGCGACGCGCGTCCACCAGAAGCACCCCGAGTGCTTCGACGAAGAGGCACTCGATAGACTCCATAGCGGCGACACTCCATTCAGCTTCGGGCGGCTGCGCTACATCACCGACGCCGAGGACTCCAAGAGGCTCAACGGCCGGCCTGGCCCGATGGTGATCATCTCTGCCTCAGGGATGTGCGAAGGTGGCCGCATCCTTCACCACCTCAAGAACAACGTGGGCGACCCGGACAACATCATCCTCTTCGTGGGCTACCAGGCCGAGCACACGCTGGGCCGCTACCTTGTCGAGGGGCGGCGGCCCTTCCGCATCTTCGGCGAGGAGCACGATGTGCGCGCCCGGATCGAGAAGATCAACGCGCTGAGCGCCCACGCCGACCGCAACGAGCTGCTCGGCTACTTCCGCGCCATGGAAGCGCCGCTCGAACGCGCGTTTGTCGTCCACGGCGAGGTCAAGCAGGCTGAGGCATTGGCGGACGGCATGCGGGACATGGGGATCCCTAACGTCGTCGTGCCCGACATCGGCCACGTGGCGACCCTGTGAGCCGCACACACTGACGCGAGGCGCCCCCGCCGACCTCAGACGAGGCATCCACCACCCGAACTGGAGCGTTCTGATGGCTGGCCCGACGACTGTCTTCCCTCTGTTCGCCCTCGCCGTACTCCCGCTCGTCGCCCTGGCAGCCGGCGCTGCCAACGACGCGGCGGCACTCGCTGTCGGGCGTGAGCTCGACCGCCGCCCACGCCACGGCGAGAAACCCTTCGCTCCCGCTCACAACACCACGGTGGCAACCACCCCGCCCGCCTTCGTGTGGCTGCCGCTCAAGAAGCGCCCCCGGGCCTATGTCCTCTCACTCTCGCGCGACCGCGGTTTCCCCGAGGATACAGCCACCACGTTCTCCGCGCCGATCAGCGTCCACATCCCCCACGAGCCGCTCGAACCGGGACGCTGGCACTGGCGCGTGGGCGTTGAGCTGTCGGGCGGCGCCACCGCGTGGAGCAGGACCCGCAGCTTCACCGTCGCCGACGACGCCGAAGCCTGGCCCTTCCCCAGGATGGATGCCCTCGCCGTCCGCGTCCCGAAGCAACACCCGCGGCTCTTCTTCCCCGGCGACGAGCTGCGCCGCACGCGCAAGCATGCCAGCGATGGCATGAGCCGCGAGCTTGCCAGCCTCCTTCGAACCGCTCAAGGCTGCATCGGCGCGGAACTCGTGCCCGAGCCCGATTTCCTCCGCCAGAAAGGCACCGAGCGCGGCCGCGAGTATGTGGGCATCTTCCGCGCCACCCGCCCGCCGATGGACAGGATGGAGCAATGCGGTCTCGCCTACGCGCTCACCGGCGACCGCAAGTTCGGGAATGAGGCGAAGCGACGCCTCCTCCACTTCTTCTCCTGGGACCCCAACGGCTCCACCAGCCTCTTCCACAACGACGAGCCGGCCATGTGGGTGATGCAGCGCGGCACACGCGCCTACGACTGGTGCTACGGCCTCTTCACGCCCGGCGAACGCAAACGGATCGAGCCCGTGATGAAGGCCCGGTGCGAGCAGTTCGTGCGCCGACTCACCCGCATGCCCTTCGAGAGCCGTCCCTACTCGAGTCATCCCGCCCGCGACGTCGGGTTCCTCGGCGAGGCTGCTCTGTGCTTCCTTCACGAGTGGCCCGAGGCACCCGCCTGGCTCGAATACGTCATGAAGATCTACCGGTCGGTGTTCCCTGCCTGGGCCGCCGAGGACGGCGGCTGGCAGGAAGGCCCTGGCTACTGGGGCGCCTACATGGGCTTCGCGCTCCATTTCGCCACCGCCCTCAGGAAGGCCACGGGTGAGGACATCACCCGCAAGCCCTTCTTCCGCAACACTCCCTACTACAAGCTCTACACCAACCCGCCGTTCGCCCGCATGTCGCCCTTCGGCGATGGTCAGCACGGCGGCCCGGGGCGCGGCAGCGGCCGGCTCATGTACCAGTTCTCCACTCTCCTGCGCGACCCCTACGTCCGGTGGTACTCGGCCGTGCAGAAGGCCGGTCCTGGCTCCGCCACGCTTGGCTTCTCCCTCTACGACCCCAGCCTGAAACCCAAGCCGCCGGCCGACCTGCCCCAGGCGAGAGCCTTCCCTGGAGTTGGCTTGGTTGCCATGCACACCAATCTTGCCGACCCCAGGGACGACGCCTACCTGCTGCTCCGCTCCAGCCCCTTCGGCTCCATCAGTCACGGCCACGCCGACCAGAATGCCTTCGCTATCGAGGCCTACGGCGAGGCTCTCGCTATCCCGTCTGGGTACTACCCCTGGTACAGCTCGCCCCACCACCACAACTGGACCCGCGAGACCAAGGCGAAGAACTGCGTGACCATCGACGGCGGGCAGGGACAGGTGAAGCGCTCGCGGGACGCCAGCGGCCGCATCGTCCACTTCGCGCACACACGTACCTACGACTACGCGCTCGCGGACGCCACCCCCGCCTATCGCGGGCTCCTGGCGAAGTTCCTGCGCCACGTCGTCCACGCGCGGCCAGGGGTGTTCGTCATCATCGACGAGCTCGAGGCCCCCAAGCCGCTCACCTTCGAGTGGTGGCTCCACGCCCTCGAGAAGATGACGGTCGACGGGAGGAAGCGCCAGGCGCTCATACACCGCGGCGAGGCCCGCCTCCTCGCCTCCTTCATCGAGCCCCCCGCGCTGGCGTTCGCTCAGACCGACCAGTTCACTCCACCTCCCGAGGACGGGAAGCCGAACCAGTGGCACCTCACTGCCTCGACGACGAGCAAGGCCAACAGTGCCGTCTTCATCGCCGTCCTCCGCCCCCATCGTGCCGCTGCTGAAGGCAAGCTCCCTCCCCTTCGCCGCATCGCAAGAGACGGAGCGCTTGGGGTGGCCTGGCCCCAGGGCGACGCGATGCGCGAGGTGCTCCTCACCCAGGGAGGCATCCGCATCGATGGCGAGCCCGCCGTCAGCGACCCCGCACCGTAGAGCCCATCCGAGGAGAGACGACGATGAGACCGTGGGTCCGCCTCGGGTTGGCGGCGCTGGCCTGCTGGTGCCAGGCCGGTGCCGCGACGCGGAAGAACCTCGTGGCCAACGGAGGATTCGAGAGGGGGCTCGCGAGTTGGCAGGCTGATCCAAAGTACGCCGTCGCCACCGGCGACGCTGCCCACTCAGGTAAGGCCTGCCTCACCGGCGAGGTGACCCACGCGAGCAAGTTCATGCGCCTCACACAGGCCATCCCCATCCGAACAGGGAACCTCTACTCGTTCGAGATCTGGGCCAGGGCAACCCATGGGACCAAGCTGGTGCTCTGGGCTCGGCGGCCGGGCTCGAAGACCCGCACGATGATAGCCGCGTGGAAGCGCGTCCCCCGCACGTGGAGGCGGTACCACGTGCCCATCAACCCCTCGGGCAACGGGAAGCTGACGCTCGAAATCATCGCCCCCTCCTCCATGGGCGAGCCCCCAGGCCGCATGTGGATCGACGATGTGGCGCTCTACGAAACGCCGCTCCCGCCGCCGACCTCCATCGCTCAGGATGAGGGCTTCAACGACAACCCGTCGCTGGTCCAGGCCTCGGATGGTAGCGTCTACGGCTCGTGGCTGAGCTTCCGCGATGGCGCCGACTCTCTCCAATTTGCACGCTACGAGCTTCGCGACGGGGGCCTCCTGCCCGCGGGACGCTGGCAGGCTCTGGGGGGGCCAGGGACTTTCGTGCTCAACCCAACCCTGATCGCCAACGGCGACGGGGCCGTCCTCACCTACGCAACCGAGATCGACGGCAACTGGGATGTGTTCGCCGTATCGTGCGGGGCCGACGGCCCAGGAGAGCCCGTGCGTATCACAAGTCACAACGCAGTGGATGTGAAGCCGAAGGCGGCATGGTTCAAGGGCACCCTCTGGGTGGCGTGGGAGTCGAATCGCAACGGCTGCCGCCAGGTCCTCTACACCTCGGTTGCCATGGGGAAGCCAGGGAAGCTGGAAACGGTGAGTCCCTTGGGGGCCTCTTCATATCTGCCGGCCGTCGCCGTCCTGGATTCGGGCGAAGTGTGCGTGGCGTGGCACAGCTTCCGCAAGAACAACGTCGACGTATTCCTGCGTCGGCGATCGGCGTCAGGGGTTTGGGGGCAGGAACGGCGGCTCACGCAGGCTCCGGCGATAGACCGCAATGCGGTTCTCGTCGCTCACGGGGACGAACTGTGGCTGGTCTACGAGCACGCGCAAATGCATCGCTACCACGTTGGTACCACGAATCGGCGCCGCCTGATGGTGGCTCGAGTGACTCCCGATGGGCTCGAGGCCCCCGAGAAGCTGCGCCGTTCGCCGCTCTCGGGGCGCTGCGAAGCCGGCACGCCGGCCTTCGACAAGACGGGGCGCCTTTGGATCGCCTTCCTGCGCCCACGCCTGCCACGCGCCGGGTGGGACGCCTTCCTCACCGCCTATACCGGCACCCAGTGGCTTCCGCCGCGCGTGCTGGCCGCGCAGAAGGGGATGGACCGCCAGCCTGGCCTTGTCGTCGCCGGCGACAGGGCACTGGTTGCGTTCGCCGTGGATGATGCTCCCCCGAGTTGGCGGCACGTGGACCGCCCTCCCCTGCCCCACGGTAATATCCTGGCGGCCAGCGTGGACATCTCATCGGCGCCGCCCGCCGCTCGCATGCACACCGAAACCCTTGTGGAGTCCGACGAGCCGTTCGAGGCTGCCGCCATCCGCATCGCCCGCGGCGAGGACACACCGACGCCCAGCATCCACTACAACGGGCAGACGCTCAAGCTCTTCTACGGCGACCTCCACGAACACAGCGAAATTTCCGTGTGCAACCGTTGCGGCGACCAAGCCCTCGACGAAAGCTACCAGTGCCTCCGCGACATCGCCCGTCACGACTTCCTGTGCATCACCGACCATGGCTACAACCACACGCCCTATCTGTGGAACCTGAGCGCCAAGATGGCACGTGCGAACGACGACCCTGGCCTCTTTGTGCCTTTCCTCGGCCAGGAGTGGACATCGAGCTTCGAGAAGTACAGCGACAAGCATCCCTATGGCTATTATGGCCACAGGAACCTCATCTTGGCCGACCTCCGCTTCCCTCGCTGGTGGAACGCGAACAACGGCGAGACGCCCGCTGACATCTGGGCCGCTCTACGGAAGATGAAGGCGAACTTCGTTCACATCCCGCATCAGCTCGCGGATACGGGGAACGTGCCGACGGACTGGACGTTTGTCGACGAGACGGCGCAGCCGGTGGCCGAGATCTTCCAGACCCGCGGCTCCTACGAGCATGCCGGTGCGCCTCGCCAGGCAAAGCGCACGGCGGAGAAGGGCGGGTACTTCCTCCAGGACGCCTGGGCACGAGGCATCGTGATTGGCGTGATCGCGAGCCCCGACCACGGCGGAGGCTACGGCAAGGCCGCTGTCTTCGCCCCCGAACTCACCCGCGAGGCCATCCTCGATGCCCTACGGGCCCGCCGTTGCTACGGCACAACCGCCGCCAAGATCCTCCTCGACGTGCGGGTGAACGGCCACCTGATGGGCGAGAGAATCGCGGCGAAGGCCGGCGACCCCGTCCGGCTGGCCATCCGCGTCCTCTGCCCCGCCGACATCTCCTCGGTTGAGGTGTGCCGTAACAACAAGTTCATCTACCGCAACGAGCCGGAGGGCCGCTCCGCCGAGCTGACGTTTGTGGATGATGGCGCCCTGCCAGGCCGCAGCTACTACTATGTGCGGGTGATTCAGAAGGACGAGGAGATCGCGTGGAGCAGCCCTGTGTGGGTGGACGCGCGCTGACCGCTGCTCAACCCGGCCGCGGGCCGAAGAGCCCGGGGGCCTTCTCCAACTCACGTATGATCTTCACGCTGCCCGCTGGGAAGGCATAGCGGGCCAACTCGTCGACGCGCACCCATCGCCAGGCATCGCACTCCCTGGGCTTCGGCCTGCCCCTCGGGCACGTGCAGTGGAAGGCATGGAGGGTGACGCGGAAGTGGCTGTAGGCGTGCTTGCAGGTCGCCAGATGGCTCTGCACCCTGACTTCGAGATCGAGCTCCTCACGGATTTCGCGGCGAACCGTGTGTTCGAGAGGCTCGTCGCCCTCCCGTTTGCCGCCGGGGAACTCCCACAGCCCGCCCAGCATCACGTCCGCTGGGCGCTTCGTAATCAGCACCTTGCCGCGCCGCCACACGATCCCCACCCCCACGTCGTAGTGGGGCAGCGGCCCGCGTCGGCGCCTGAGCGGGAGCTTGTGGCGGGTGCCGCAGCGGCGCGCCTCGCAGAGGTCCGCCGCGGGGCATAGGGAACAGCGGGGCAGCGTGGGCCGGCACACCACGGCGCCGAGCTCCATCATCGCCTGGTTGAAGTCGCGGGCTTCCCCCTCTGGAATGAGGGCCTCGGCGAGGGACCAGAGACGCTTCCGGGTGTCTCCCGCCTTGGGGTCACTCTCGATGCCAAAGAGACGGCAGAGGATGCGGACCACATTGCCGTCGAGAACAGGGGCGGGCAGGTTGAAGGCAATACTGAGGATGGCGCCAGCCGTGTAGCGCCCCACGCCTGGCAGTGCAAGCAACGCGTCCATCTGCCGAGGCACCCTGCCGCCGTGCCGTTCGCGCACTTGCCGTGCCGCAGCGTGGAGGCCCCGTGCTCGACCGTAGTAGCCGAGACCGACCCAGAGCCGGAGCACCTCGTCGAGCGGAGCCTCAGCCAGGGACTTAAGGGACGGGAATCGCCGCAGGAATCGGCGATAGTAGGGGATCACGGTGTCCACACGCGTCTGCTGGAGCATCACCTCGGCGAGCCAGATGCGGTAGGCACTTCGCGTGCGGCGCCACGGCAGGTCCCGCTTGGCTCCGGCATACCAAGCCAGAAGCCTGCGGGGCAGCTCCCGAAGAAGAACGTTCTCGTCGGCCACTCGGAACTCCTTGCGAATCCGCGCGAATCCGCCTCACCCCACGTCCGCCGCCCCCCCTATTGTACCATATCGCACGACAGCTTCTCCGAAGCACTTGGAAGTGCGGAAAGCGAATGGTACAATACTAGTGGACAAGGGATCAGTGAGGTATATCCGCCGATGAGCGACCAGACGCCAACCTGCCGGGAATGCGGCGCCGACCTGACCGGACGCGACGTCTACGAGGGCATCTGCAAGGCGTGCCGTGCGGAGCTGGTCCTCGCGGGAGCTACGGCGAAGAAGAAGCGTGAGCCACGCAAGGCCGCAGAGCCTCAGCCACAGGACCAGGAATCGAGGCCATCGCCCGACGTGATCGCGCTCGAGACCGAGGTAGACGTGGACGCGGACACCCGGGCGATGGCAGAGAAGCAAGGCCCCAAGGCCGAGCCTTTGGCTGCACACAGCGAGGACGAAGCGGAGGAGAGCTTCGGCAGCCTGGGTGCTCTCGAAATGCCAGGAGAGCCTCCAGCCGAGCCT
>Ga0272442_10010198_pt1 | contig 11609 bp, 12 predicted proteins | sample SSMForm2O_FD_200262 | JGI IMG/M metagenome (GOLD analysis project Ga0272442, IMG submission 200262) | Marine sediment archaeal communities from Little Sippewissett salt marsh, Falmouth, MA, United States - SSM-Form-2O | ecosystem: Environmental > Aquatic > Marine > Wetlands > Sediment ...
CTCTCATGGTCTTTTTCATAATAAAATTCATACCAACAAGGTGATTTTTCGTATTCAGAATCATTTAAAAATATTTTAATAGACTTTGATAAGTTTTGAGGTTTAACTACCAATAAATTATCAAAATTTTCTTGTTTGAATTCAAGATATCTAGATTTATTAACATCATATATATGTCTAGAGTTTACCAAAGGTTTATGTATCATCGTGAAAGGTTTTTTTGTTTTAATATTGTATTTTATTAGTGTGGTGTTTTTTTTATTTTGCATAAATACTTCTTTTTTTATTTCAATGTCATCTTTTTTGTATGTAAATGATGGGAAAAAATCAAAATTAAATTCTGATTTCATTGTTTTTAACTTGATTGTTTTATTGCCAATTTGAAATGAGTCGAAGATATTTGGGATTAGAACCCATCTCTCTGTAGGGGGGTTTAGACTTGCAACAAGAAGACCATGAAATTTTCTTGTATTACAAAAATTATTTGTTAAGGATGAATATCCACCAATACCATTTGTCACTATCCATTCTCTCATAGAAATATCTCAGATATCATATTATTTTTTTGTATATACCTCTCCAATATTAGTGGATTGTTAAATTCTATAAAAAATTATAGGTTTTTTTTAAAAAAAAGTTTAATGTATTTGTTGTTTTAGGTCTTGTAAAATATTCATATAATTTATAAAACCATCATATGGGCCATCATAATGACTGAAATATGCGTGTACATCTCCATCATTTAATCCTTTTGTTGAACAGTAATATAGATGATCTGATGTTTGTAGTAGCCTCCATGTTTTTAACAAGTTTTTGTTTTTATTTTGTTTTATACTTCTTCCAAGGTTTTTAAGTTCGTTGAAACATGCTACTTGCATATCGTTTCCTAACCAGGTTGATACGTCTCTATCTTCATCGGCCCATGATATAGCCCAAGGTACGTCTATTTCTCCTACTGTGTTATATCTCTTTATTGCTTCGCTAACTGTTACAAAATCTATATGTTTATGTTTAAAAACTTCTCCAGGTAAATGTTTTAGGAAATCAAATATTCCTGTATCATCCCAATGATGTTCTCCAAAGGTTTCATAATCCATAAATAAATTTATTAAATCTCCTTCGCAATGTGACATCCATGTTGCATATTTATCTGCTGTTAATGGATGACCGGGCCATAGTTTTGCTGAGAATCTAAATCCTACATCATCGCTTAGATTATAATTTCTAAGTAGTACTTTTAAATCTGTGTTTATTGGTTTATATAGGTAATTTGGTGACCGCCAGTTTAATATTTTTTCTGATCCTTCTGTTATTATACCTTGATAGCCCATGTCTGATATTTTTTTTGCAATTCTATTATCATATATTGCTTCTGTATTTCTAAATACTCTGGGCTTGTAATTAAAAATTTTTTTAATCATTTTATTATGCTGTTTTATTTGATCTTCAAATTCATCTAATTCATCATAAAGTGATGATAATGAATGGTAATATGTTTCTTCTATAAAATCAACTGATCCTGTTTTAAAAAGCTCTCTGAAGCTATCTATTAACTCTGGCATATAAGTTTCGCAGTATTCAATAAATGTGCCTGTTAAACTATATGAGACCTTAAATTTTCCATCATGTTTTTTTATTAGATCCAAAATGAGTTTGTTTGTAGGTAGATAACATTTTTTTGCTACTTTCTCAAATATTTGTTGATTTAGTTTTTTATCAAAATAATGAGAATGGTGATTATTTTTATTACCTATATTGAAAACAGAGAAACGATTTAATCTCATTGGTTGATGAACTTCAAAATATATGCAAACTGAGGTCATTTTATATTGTTCTCCTGTACACATCTATTGTTCTATCTGCTACTCTATGCCATGTGAATAAATTTATTTCATTTTTTCCTTCATTTGATATTGTTTTGTGTAATGGTTTATATTTTAATAATGAAACTATTTTATTTGCCATTTCATCGGTATCCCAGAAATCTACTTTTAAACAATTTTTAAATGTTTCAGCTACACCTGCTGTTTTTGAGACTATTGTTGGAGTTCCAGCAGATATTGCTTCTAAAGCTGTTATACCAAAAGGTTCACTTACAGATGGCATTACATAAACACTGGATATACCATATATATGTTTGACTTCTTCATCAGATATTAAACCTGTAAAAATAACTTTATTAGAGATACCTAGTTCTACGGCTTGATCAATTAATTTAGGCAGCATATCCCCCATACCTGCAACTACAAATTGAGAGTTAGGCTTATATTCAATAACTTTTTTTGCTGCTTTTAAGAAGAATTCAGGTCCTTTTTGAATTGTAAGTCTACCTAGAAATAAAACTATATCTTTTTTTTGCCCTTCACAAATTGGGTAAACAGCATTATGAACTACTTCGATTTTATTTGGATCAATACCATATTTATCAATGATAACTCTTTTTGTAAAATGGCTTACTGCGATTATTTTATCAGCTTTTTGCATTCCTTCTTTTTCTAAATCTATAAACCATTGATTAGGTGACAGCCACCCTGATCGGTCATATTCAGTTGAATGAACAGTTATAACAAGAGGAGCTCCTGTCTTTTCTTTTAGTTCAACTCCTGCTTTCATGGTAAGCCAATCATGACAGTGGATAACATCATATTTTCCTTTTACACTTGATACTACCATTTCATTATACTTATATACTGCATCATAAAATTTTCCTTCCAATTCTTTAACATTTGGTCTATCATAAGGAAATACTTCTGTTTCACCAACTTCTTTGATAAAAAGATTAGGTTTATCGCTTTTTGCACTATGTTTAGTTTTTGGCATATAAAAATCTACTTTCACGTTTTTATCTGCAAGACTTCTAGTAAGTCCATAGCAATGAGTAGCCAATCCACCTGCTTTAAATGGTGGATATTCCCAACCTATCATTGCTACTTTCATTTTATTCTATCTCCTCTAATATATCAATCGTAATTGGATTTCACACTAACAATTATTCTTTTGAATTAATTGGTTTTTAAATTTAAACCTTTTTTCTTTATTTTTTTATATTATATCTCTTTTTCTTATCAATTTCAATTTTATTTTCTTTAGCAAGCCAACCGAGGGCTGAATATACATCTTTTCCATCAATTTTTGCTAGTTTTTTTATTGTCGTGAAATTAACTTTCCCCCAAATATCAAGAATTTTATATACTTTACCCGCATCAGAGCCAATTTTTGGTGTTAAATTTGTGTCATCTAATTTATATAGATCTTCATCAGTAATATTAACTTTATTTTCTCTTGCCAGCCAACCTATACCTATCTGAAAATCACTTTCTTTTAGCTGTGTATTTTTTAAAAGTTCTTGTTTTGATAAAGGGCCTTTTTCATTTAAAGTTATCCAAATTTTTCCAGCATTCTCTCCAAATTTAATATTCAATCCCCCTATTTTTCTCCAGCGTAGATGGTATATCAAGTAGACCAATATAATATTATCTAAAAATTAAAGAATAAATTTCATTAAAAAACTTATAAATAAAATAATCTTTTGAATAATAAATTGTTATGCAACAAAATAAAGTTTAATCAAAAAAATGTATAATATTTTATTTTTGTATAACTTATGTTTACAAATAATAGATATTATAGATATTAGTTATTATCCGAGTAGTTATATGATTGATCTTCATTAGATGAGTTTGTATTATCTTTGTATTTAAGAGTCCCCTTTTTTATCACAATTTTTTGTGTTCTTCTTGTTTTTGCAAGTTTTTGTAATTTCTTAGTTATATCATTCATTTTTTTTACATCCCCTTTTTACTAAATTAATGATTAATTATGGTTTTGAAGAAGTATATATTATTTTTGTGTTATAATAACAAAATGAGAAATAATCAAAAAAATAAACGGGCTTGTGGGGATTCGAACCCCAGGCCAATCGGTTAAGAGCCGATTGCTCTACCTAGCTGAGCTACAAGCCCATCAACAAAAACATAGCGAGAAACAACAAGGATTATTTAGGCTTAACGATAACAAACTGCTCTAAAAACAAATTTTATAATTTATTAAAAAAAGGTAAACAATAACCATACATACAATTCCACAATTATTCCTGCAACACCACATATACCACCTGCACTACCATATACATTATCACCTTTTCTTAAGGATATATATGAAAGCAATATTGCTAAACTTCCAAAAATAAAAGGTAATGGAAATGCTTGAGGGATAAAAACACTTATAATCCCAAAAATAAGAGCGAGATTACCTTCAATTGTGGAAATTCTCTTTAGCCCACGTTTTTTCTTTTCTTCTCTAAGGCCTAACCATCCAGTTATAGCAAAAATAAGACCTATACTTAATAATACTAAACCAATTACTAGAGGAATTTGTGTTCCTTCTATATTCATATTATTATAGAGTCCTATTGAAGTTATTGGCGCTCCTATTATAAGCATTCCTAAACCAAGATAAAGTAAAAACTTGTATTCCCTGTTCTGTTTTATACTTCCAAAATAACTTTCATCGGATTTCATGGTTTTTTAACAAATATTTTTTTAAAATTAAAATTTTACTATTCAAGAAAAAAATAATTATTTTTGTTTTTTAGTTTTTTTCTCTTTTTTTGTTTCTTCAATCTTTGATATATATTTTGCATCAATAACATCTGTTATAAAAACATCTTTTCCTGCATGGAAAATTTTTATTCCATCTTTTTTTGCTTTTTTACCATCGATTTTAAGAATAAGAGGATTTTCTGTTCTTATTTTACCTGCTTCTTTGGCTTTTTCAATAGTTCCACTTAGATGAACTTTTTTACGGTCTACAGGGTTTAGACCTCCTTCTAATATAATATCAATTTCTTCTTCTGTTACAGGATAATAAAAATCATTTATTTCAGCAATCGGTAAATCATCAGGGTTTACATCTATTGTATGTCCATATGTTGCTCTTATCATTCCTCCATCTATTTGATATCTATCTCTAGGATCCGTTTCAACTAATGCTTGAATATGATGAACACGTAACCAATTAAAACCAGATCTACCTGTACCTATTGATTTTATTAATTTAGATAGATCAACCCAACCTTTTCCATCCATCATTAAGCCTAATTTATCTGGAAAATGACGTAAAGCTCCTGCCATGATTCGGCTTAAAGAACTTAGTTCTCTATCATTCATTAAGAACTTTCCTTTTTTATTGCATATTGGACACAATTCTCCTCTGTAATATCCGTGTTCGTTACATTCTGATAACATGTTTTTCTCAAGCCCATAAATGATATGTAAAGTATAAATTTTTGTACTACTTCGTGATTACATGTTTAGGTGAATAATTGGAAAGAGAAGAACTAAAAAAATTAGCAGGTGAAAAAGCTGTTGAGTTCATAGAGGATGGAATGATTGTTGGTCTTGGAACCGGTTCAACTGTTGAATATTCTTTAAGAAAGCTTGGCAAACTTGTTAAAGAAGGTTTAAATATTAAGGGAATACCTACATCCATGCATACAAAAAGGATTGCAAGAGAAGAAAATATTCCTCTCACAAATCTTGAAGAAAATCCTGAAATAGATTTAACAATTGATGGTGCAGACGAGGTTGATTCTAATCTTAATCTTATAAAGGGTGGAGGAGGAGCACTTACTAGGGAAAAAATAATTGCTTATCATTCAAAAAAAGTTATTATTATAGTAGATGACTCAAAAGTTGTTAAAGCTTTAGGTATAGATTTTGCTTTACCAGTCGAAGTTTTAAAATTTGGTTATACTTCAACAAAAAAAATCTTAGAAAAATTTGGTTGTAAAGTTGAATTTAGAAAAATTATGGGTGAGCCTTTTATTACCGACAATTCTAATTATTTATTAGACTGTGAATTTGAAAGAATCGAAGATCCAGAGCAATTAGAGATGGATATAAATAGTATTCCTGGCGTAGTTGAAAATGGTTTGTTTATTGGACTTGCAAACGAAGTAATTGTTGGTGGAAAAACAGGCATTATTACTCTTCAGACATAAATAGAAAATTTTAATTTTATTAAAATGAAAAAAATTGTTAGTCAAATACAAAAAACAAAAAAGAAAATCAATTCATTATCTTTTGACGCTCATTGGTATCGTCGTGTATTTCATACATTTGGAGCTAGTTTTTTATTTTATTATATGTTACCTGATGAACACTATTTAAATCAAATTAAAATCATAATACCAGTGTTCATTATTTTAATTGCAATTACTCTTGAGTTACTAAGATTAAAAAAGAAAATAAGTAGTAATCACTTTTTTGGATTAAGAGTATATGAAAAAGACAGGATAGGAAGTTATTTATACTTTGGCATAGGAATAATAATTTTATTATTTTTCTTTCCTCAGCAGATAGCAATACCTTGTATTTTGTGTGCATGTTTTGGTGATCCAATTATAGGAGAAATAAGAAATAACTATGATAAAAATAAAGCAATATTAATTGGATTTGTTGTTTGTCTAGTTTTTTTTATAATAACTTGGTATAATTCAAAAATTGAAATTTTAATATTAGTATCCTTTATTGGAGCAAGTAGCGCAATTTTATCTGAAATAAAAAAGATAAAATGGCTTGATGATGATTTTATGATTCAAATTATCCCAGCTATTATTATTCTGTTATTAATTATGATTTTAAACACTGTCGGTTTTGACATTGTATTTGAAAAAATTATTTATCCTGGTTTAATGCCGTGGTGATAAAACTAAATGAATAGAAAAAAAAGTATTTATTATCTAAATAACAAAAAAAATGATGATGCGAAATTATTTAAAACTGAGATTTTGCTAACACCTATTCTTATATTAATACCATTTCTTGTAGGTTTCTATTTAATTTATGATTGGTACATTAGAGATATAGTATTAAATGAACTTGATCTTTTTACTGAACTTCTACTCGGCTTGATTATTATCTTTGGAAATCTAATATTTGATATTCCTCTCATTAGATCTTTAATTAAATTTTCTAGTAAAAAAAAGATAAAAAAATAAAAGATATTTTTATTTTATTATTCTTGAGCAAAAAAATACTGGTAGTATTAATGCTGCTGCAATACATGATAATGCAGTCATTATTATTACAATTAAACCAAATTCTTGTAATGCAGGTATGTTAATAAAATATATTGCAGACAAACCTGCTATTGTTGTTGCGGCTGACTCTACCAATGATAAACCAGTTTTTTCAATAGCTTCTCTTGTAGCATCTGTTTTAGATAAACCATCAGCCAGTCCTTCCCGTATTCTCTGAGTAATATGAATACCATAATCTATACCAATACCTATCATAATAGATGCTATAGCAATTGTTATAACATCTAAAGAAATTCCTAGTGTAACCAAGAAAGCAGGTTCCCATGCTAGAACAAAACTAATTGGAATAATTGTTAAAACACCGTATTTTGTTGAATTAAAAATTATTATTAAAGCAGCAAGAACAAACAATATAGCTATTATCATTGAACGAGTTTGTTCATCTGTTAATTTTTTATTAACAGCAACAGTAATTGCATCTTGACCTGTTAACTCTGATACATGTCCATTATTTGATAATTTAGTTTCTGCAGCAATCTTATTTATTCTATTGACTATTACTTCTAATTCTTTCATACTTTTACCTGTAGGTATGGACACTAATACTACAGTCATAGAGTAATCTTCGTCAATTAATCCTTCATCTGCAATTTTGTTAAACAAAGCTCGCTCTATACCCTCCAATTGTAATACATCTTGAAGTGCAGTGAGATTAGCTAATTGCTGTATTATTTCAAATCTGCTTAATTGATCAGTTATCTCAACAAAAGCATCTGCAATAGAGGCTACTGACACTTCATGACCAACTTCTTCAGTTTCTCTTCTAATTTTTTCTTCCATTTCAGCAATTTCATTTATTGTATTTTGATCAGTAAGACCTTGTGATTCAGTCTCAATTAACAATGCATTAAAATTTGCTCCCCCTCCAAATTTTTCTGAATAAACTTTCATACCTTCAACTTCGGGTAAACCTTTAGGATCTAACTCAGAGTAATTAACATCTGTCTCTATCTGAGGGATTAAAATCAATGACATTATTACAAAAAAACTTGAAATTGTAATAATCCTGTATCTATTTTTTATAGTGAAATTTGCAAGTCTTTTCCAACTTGGAAGTTCGGCTTTTTTATGAAAATCTAATATTATAACTGTACAAGGCACTACTATCATTGCTGAAATAAAACAGAAAAATATTCCAACTGAACAACCTAAACCAAATGCAACCATCGGTGACATACTAGAGATCATTAACGAAGCAAAACCAATTATTGTTGTAATTGTAGAAAGTAATACCGCTTTACCTGTAAAACGTAATGTTTTATCTATTCTATCAATTTTATTTTCAACAGATTTCTCTTCGACAATCCTATTCATTAAATGTATTGAATAGTCAACACCCAGACCCATAAGTAAAGCAACAATTGCAACAGATATTAGTGAAAGTTCAGGATAAAAAACACCTAAAAATCCAAATGTTAATACTAAAGCAAATGCTGGTGGTAAAAAGGAAATTATTATTGCTTTAATATTTCTATTAAATAAGAATATTACAAGAGAGATTAAGGCTAATGCAATTGGAAACATTAACAACAAATTATTCATACTATTCTCTTGTATAGCTTTCTGATAAGCAACTGTTCCAGTAATAGTCATATCTGCATAAGTTGTACCACGGTTTTCTACAGCTTTTTCTGTGTTAGATAACACTTTATCAAAATTTGCATCCTCAGTTAATTGAATTATAATAACACAATATTTTAAATCATCAGTAAAAAGAGCATTTTTAAGAGAATTTACTGTTTCTCTATTAAAATAATCCTCAATTATATTAATATCATCAGGTATTTTATAACCATTTTCACCTTTTAAAATACTTTCAGCGGTTGGTCTGTCATTATTTTCAGTTTTAATATAACTAGCTATACTTCTAATTGATACAATACCATCTGAATCATCTTCCTCTGGATTTATTAGTCTACTTGAACTTATTTCATCAATTTCTTTTAAAACCTCTGGATCTCTAATATCATAAGATCTCTCATGCTGATCAACAATGATAATAATAGTAGAACCAACTTTAAACTCCTGGTTTATTTTATTCCAAAGTTGAATTCTAGAATCATCTTTAGAAAGATATGTCGTTAGATCAGACTGCATATATAAATTAGAAATATTTATACCAACAATGAGAGTTAAAATTGTGAACACTAAAAGAACCGTTTTTGGTCTATTGACTAATAATTTTGAAATAAATTTAGTGTTCATGATCTATCAGCACTCTCCCTAATTTTTATTTTTATTAGTCTTTTATTTTTTTGTTTTGAAATAGCTAAACTTGCGATTTTATTTAAACGGTCTTCAATTTCATTAGCATATTTTTTAATCAATTTAACAGGCGGGATTGAATAAAAAACATAAGGATTTTTACCAATGCAATCATTTTTTTCTTTTTTTCTGTATATAATATCCTGATCATACATTTTTGAAAGAGTTTCCCTGACTGTGCTAGGATGTAGATGCGTACCTTTAATAATCTCATCAGTTTTTGCACCGTCTCTACTTAAGAGATAAATATATATTCTAGATCTAGCTCTAGACTTTAAAATCTCTAAAACAGCTTTTTCAATGTTTTTATCAATTTTAATGTTAGAGCTACGCATTCAGTTTACACCTATCGATATTATTTATTTTATGATATACTGTTGTTTTATACATTTAAATAACTTTCTATTATGTCGGGGTATAAAACGACAAAACTTTTTATCGGATTCAATGACGATAAAATTAAAAAACCAACTCAACTTTCATCTTTTAAAAAAATAAAAAATTTTGTAATTATTTAAAAAAAAGAGAGATTTATTAAATGCAAAAAAACAACAAGGAAAAAACAATTCAAAGATGGAAAAGTTATTACGAAATTTCAGGTGTAGGAACAATAACAAGAAGATATTTTGTAATGAATGCATTTGACGGAGCTTTAACAATGTTAGGTGTTGTTATTGGTGCTTCTATCGCTGGAGTTTTACAGCCTATAATGATTATTAGTGCAGGAATATCAGGTTCAATTGCTATGGGCGCTTCTGGTATGAGTGGAGCTTATATGGCTGAAAAAGCAGAAAGAACAAAAAAAATTAAAGATTTAGAAAAAGCAATGTTGACAGATATGAAAAATGGATTACATGATAGAGCTAATAGATTTGCTACAGTTTTTGCAGCTCTAATAGATGGTCTTTCACCAGCTTTTGCTGCTATGATTGTTATCTCTCCATTTTTTATTGCAAGAACTGGAATTATTGACGTTGAAATCGCCTTTTATTCCTGTATATCTTTAACTCTTCTAGTTTTACTTATATTAGGGATATATCTAGCTAAAATAAGTGATGAAAGTATGATCAAATACGGAATACAGATGTTAGTTGTAGGTTTGGTCACTGCAGGCCTATGTGTAATAACTTCCATACTTTTAGGTGGAACCTTTGTTGTGTAATTAGTTTAAAAATAGCATATAAAAAAATTTGATAATTATATAATAGTGGCGATTAACAAATTTTTTTACTACTTTTTTTATGTTTACTCCTGTTTTTAATATAAAAAATAGGGAAAAATTTATATATAGTATTTTATATAAATGCTACCAGCTCCTCATATGCCATATATGGGATATTTGTAAGAAGGGAGGAAAAATAAATAATGAAAATAAAGACAGGAATATGTATAATAATGGCGCTATTGATGACAATCTCTGCTTTTTCAATTTCAACAGCAACAGGAGACGATTGCAATTATAAAGGTGAAATTGAATTTACAAAAAAAGTTTGGGATAGCGAAACAAATGAATGGAAAAACCAAATAGAATCTGAAATAAATGAAGTATTAAGATTTAAACTAGAGTTAAAATATTTTATGGATGATTATTATAATGAAACCCCACTTAGCCTTTATAATATAACAATTATAGATGATTACTCATGGAATGCATATTGTTTTGAATATATTGATGGAAGTGCAACAATTACTCCAACAGAAATATATGAAGGAATTGGGCTAAAATGGGAACTCGATGAAGAATTAGAAGACGAAGAAAACCTAGTAATCGAATTTGAAATGAAAATTGTTGATGTAGACTGTGAACAAAAAAAGAATAAAAATAGTGCATCAGTTACAGCAACAGAATGCGGTATATATGAACATTATGCAGAAGATAACGCAATAGTATTCTTAAAACAAGGAATCATAGTAGAAAAGAAAGTATGGTTCAACAATGAATGGGTAGAAGAAATCCCATATGTAAAAAAATGTGAAAACATAAAATTCCAGATAAAAGCAACCTACTACGGAATGATCAATATGAAATGTGGAATCATTGCAGATCTTTTACCAGATGAATGCCTTGAATACTTAACCACAACCAAAGTAAATATTGCTGGACAAACTTATACTCCTGATGATGAACAATACCCAGAGATAAAAGCTACACTAAATGATACAATAATAATATGTGATGAAACAATAGAGCTATCTGATTTAGTAAATTACTTTGGAGATTACGTAATAATATGGGACTGGA
>Ga0272442_10010199_pt1 | contig 11609 bp, 10 predicted proteins | sample SSMForm2O_FD_200262 | JGI IMG/M metagenome (GOLD analysis project Ga0272442, IMG submission 200262) | Marine sediment archaeal communities from Little Sippewissett salt marsh, Falmouth, MA, United States - SSM-Form-2O | ecosystem: Environmental > Aquatic > Marine > Wetlands > Sediment ...
GCAGCAGCAGCTGGTATGGATTCAGATTTATATCTGCTTGACTGCCTTACTTTGCTGACCAGCAATGTAATGCTGGCTTCTGGAGAAGGAACAGCAGCAGCAGAAGTTGAAAAAGCTGTAGTCGCTGAAGTAGATGCCCTGATCGAATTGATTCGTACAGGCAGCGCATCCTGGATTGTTGTCAGCAATGAGGTCGGTCTGGGTATCGTACCGGCTTATGAATCCGGCAGGATGTATCGTGATATCCTGGGCCGCGTGAACCAGAAAATGGCGGCTGCTGCTGAAGTTGTTGTGTTTATGGTTTCCGGACTTCCTATGAATTTGAAAGGTGATATCCAGAACGTGGACGGGGAAGTATGAGCTTACTGGCTGAAAAACGCTGGTGGTACCTGCTGCTTGCCGCGATACTCATTCTTGCAGGAATGTGGATAAACCTGAGCCGGCTTCAGCCTGCAGCAGGGCAGGAAATCGCTGCGCATCCATACACAGGTTTTCGGGCTCCTGATTTTTCGCTGGGCACACTTGAAGGTAATGTTGTGTCATTGTCAGACCTGCACGGACAGGTTGTTGTTATAAATTTCTGGGCAACATGGTGTACTCCATGCCGGCTCGAAATGCCCGCACTGGAGCATTTACACCAGGAGCTAGGCAGCGATGGTGTGGTAGTGCTGGGTGTGAATACCACACACCAGGATTCCCCGTCAGCTGCCGCGGATTTCGTCGAAGAGCGCGAGCTTACATTTCCCATCCTCCTGGATGTCGAAAATATTGCAGGGTCCGCTTACGAAGTGCAGGCTACTCCAACCACGTTTGTCATTGACAGGGAGGGCGTGATCCGGTTTATTCAGATTGGAGGGCCGCTGGATGAAGCGTTCCTTTTCAGTGAGGCAGAATCGCTGCTGGAGGAGATGGACTGATGCTTCCGATCCTGAACATCGGCCCACTTGCTCTGCAGGCACCGCTGCTAATTCTTCTGGCTGGACTATGGCTGGGGATTTCTCTTTCGGAAAGAGTGGCGGGCAAGGCGTCTCTCCCCGAGGGCGATATTGGCAACCTGCTTTTGGTGACACTGGGCACACTTATTTTGGGAGCCCGGCTGGTTTTTGTGATCCAGAATTTTCCCCTATATTTTAATGCTCCACTTGGCATCATTCTTCCAAATCCGGACACACTTGCACTGCTGGAGGGAAGTGTGCTGGCTGTTATTGCAGCTGTAGTATATGGCCAGCGAAAAAACCTGCCCCTGTGGGAAACCCTGGATGTGCTGATACCGGGTGTGATTCTGTTTCTGATGGCAGCGGCAGGGAAAGACCTGGCCAGCGGGGCGGCCTATGGAACACCATCAGACCTTCCCTGGGCGATTGAACTGTGGGGAGTAAAACGGCATCCCGTGCAGGCTTATGAATTTCTGATAGACGCAGTTTTTCTTGTGTTGATGCTTCGGCTGGGAGTAACAGGCAGACCAGGGACACGCTTCTTTCTTGGAACAGCTCTGCTGGCTGGAGGCAGGCTGTTTGTGGAAGGCTTTCGAGCCGAGGCTTTTGTAATAGGAGGCGGCTGGCGTGTTGTACAGTTCGGGCTGCTGGTGGTGCTGGTGTGGGCCCTTGTAATGCTGCGTAAAAGGGTGGTTTCGACGTAATCTTGCCCTACCGAATAAACTCGATCCCGTCATTTACATACCGGGTGAGTTCACCAACACTGAGATGCTGGATGCCCAGTTTGTCGAGAGTGCGGCCGCGGCGCCAGTAGTCTGTACTGTGAATGATACATGCCATCCTGATGATACTTTCAATGCCGCGGACAGAGACTCCATAGCGCTGTGCCAGAGCTGCAATAGGTACAAGACTCATCGGAACGTCTTCAAAAATGTACCGGTGATTGAGTGTATTCGGCGCCTTGATCCCGTGGTAGCCGGTTTGATTCTGGATTGCTTGATAAAGGTTTTCCCCCTGGACATTGTATGCAAGCCGAAGCCATTCCAAAGCTGTACGGGCGCGCACGCCAACTGATGCGGCGACAGTGACCCGTTCCCTGTCCAGCACCTGCAGGACTCGGGCAGTGGACGGTGTAACCCCGTCGATGTAGAACTGGAATTCGCCGGCTGTTGATTCGATCCGTCCGGCGTTGAGAATGGTCAGTGCCGGGTGGAATATGGCACCCATATTGTTCAATCCGGTGTTGAGGACATTAACGCCATCGATATATTCTGAGAATGCATCCCGGATTACATCCAGAACTTCCTTTGTGCGTGTTGCAGGCAGCGCCGCGAGCGGTACCGCGTTCTTGATTCTGAAGATGCGGGCCAGCGCCGGACCCTCAGACCGGCTGGCATAAAGGAAGGTTTCTGCTTCCGCTATGGTTACTTCAGCTTCACAGCCCATATCACTGATCACCTTGCGGAATTCAATTGCCCCGCAGGTTCTACCCGGGTGAAGAATGATAAGCTGCCCATCCTTCAGGCAGCTGGAAAGCTGGGCTGCAATCTGGGCATGTGCTGAGGACGGCAGGACAACCATGATTACATCGGCGTCTTCCACAACTTCTTCGATTGAGGAGGTTACCTTTCGCAGTTTTCCGAATCCGTGCGGACCCCCATCAAAGCTCTCAAGTTGAATCCCTCCAAGCTCCTTGATCGCTTCGATTCGTGAAGGTGTTCGATTGTAGAGAGACACCGGGAAACCCTTCAAAGCAAGATGTGCTGCCATGGCTTTTCCGCCATTACCCGCACCGATAACTGCATACCGCGTTTTTTTGCTCATACGAATCTCCTGAGAGTAAGTTCAATCATGTGATTTAATTTGGCTTCAGGGAAGCGATTCTCTCTGTTTCGCTCCAGGTTTCACCTGTATCAGGGTTTACTGCTGAACAGGCACCGCGTTTATCATACGTTGTTCGTATCTGCCCCAGTGCATAAGGATTGTTCAGTAGATGAGGGGCATCCAGAATGCCGCGGGCGACCGCGCGTGATAAAACTGCAGGGTTAACGAGCGCTCGATCGGATGGATCGATGTCAAGCTCCCCGGAATCCTCTGTGGATACCGGTTGAGCCAGGTCGCGGATCGCCTGCAGTGTGATTTTCGCTTCGGAAACCAGGATTTCCGCACGGTCCTGTACAACCGGGTCGGACAACATATCCGGACCTCCGCGGAGGGCGTTTTCTATCGCCCGCTGGACAAGACTGCTGGCTGCGATAATCTCCTCTGGAGTGGCAGCGTGATCGGCTTCACTGAACCCGACAATATGGATAATATGGGGTTTTAATGACATTTGAAGGTATGTGCTTGCAGCAAGATGGCCGCGCGCAGCTTCCATATTCAATGGAAAGCTGAGCAGCCCCGTGCGTGTTTGGCGCCAGATATGGAATCTTTCTTTTTCCAGTGGCTTGGTGATTTTCAGGCAGGCAAGCATCTTGGCAAGATCCATGGCATCGGACAACCCGGGCGGGCTGTTGAACATCATCTGGGCAATATAATCCCGTACACCGAATGCACGTGCACTCAATGCTGAAAGATAGGCGGAGACCACGAACAGGACGTCAGGGGCATCCCGCATACCCCAGTGGTGTGGTTCGTTGAGCTCGACAGGGATATTTCGGTCACCATAGAATTGCATTACTTTCTGGTGTTCACGGATGGAGCCTTCCAGGTCCCACGGCCCGCGTCCGTCCATTTTGTTGAACCAGAACAGTGGAATAGCAGCCCAGGCGATATTGATTGTGTCCACATACATCTCAGCTAGTTCCAGGAAATCATCCGTACCTGAATAGGTTCTGAGCATGGGGAAATTACCGGTCCTGCTGGCCTGATAAAGGGTGCGATAGTCTTCAGCAGAGCGGACAGGCACTCCACCGGCACCGCGCGCTCGTGGTGTCTGGCGTTCTGGATGGAAGAAGTTTGCCTGGGCATCCTGGTCGATCCCCAGGGATAAAACATCGAGCGAGCCGGCTTCCGCGATCTGTGTGATACCAGCAGTTGTTGCTTCCATGGCAGGAAGGCCAAAATGATGGCGCAGAAGGGGATAAGGATCTTTCCAGTGAATACGTTTAATTGTTTGTTGAGGGGGAGTTGAACTTACTTTGTTTGGGGCAATGCTGTTTTTCAGGCGGGTAAGCATTACATCGCTGCCCCTGGTGCCGTCGAAGACATCCACAAAGAAGCCCATTTTTCGGGCTTTTTCTGCTACAGGGGGAGTGCCGCCGAAGAAAAACTGAACGCCTGCTGTACGCATTTCATCAGCCGCTTCGGCGAAATTCCCCAGCAGTCGTTCCCCTGTTTCCGGAGTAAGGCGGTATGAAACACCAACCAGGGAGGCTTTGTGTTCTTTTACGGCAGAAAGAAAACGCTCTACAGGTACAGCAGGCCCGAGAAATACGGTTTTCCAGCCGGCTTTTTCTGCAAGCCGAAGAAAATTCATCACACCAGCAACATGGACACATTCTCCCAATGCCCCGGCGACAACAACTCTCTCCGGTTCTTGAGATGGGCGCTTGTTTGAAGCCTTTTGCTTTCCGGCTTTTGCAGGCATGAGACTCACTTTCTTGGGTTATCAGAAATCCGTCAATATGAATAGGCAAAGTCGCAGAACAGCATTCTGCCCAGCGGGAACTACCAGCCAGCTTGGAAGGACGTTTGGGAAGGACTATATATCCTTGCTCCGGATTACTTCCAGAAATAGAAGCAGACCATCTTTATCCTTTGGTACAGTCCCCCATGCTCTGGCTGATATTGGCACATAGCCAGTGCGATCTGCTTGTTCCCCGTTAAACAGGCAGCCGCTTTCCATATCCGTATTATACGTCAGATCACTGGTTTTGAAAAAGCTGCAGCGAATATATGTTTACTGCAGGATCTGCATCAATATCCTTCATATGGTCTGCATGGAATTATTTTGCTGTCTTTATATGCTTGTTTGGGGGCTATACCAGTTGATAGGGACAAATGGCTGTTTGAGAGGGTCATTCAAAAACAGATATGCACCTGGACCGGGAGTGCCATATCCTGGTTTTTGCGGGTTATACGCAAACACCAGAGAAACCAGCTAATTGTATATCTTTTCCAGGGAGAAGAGTCACTCGACGAAAAGCGTGCAACCATGTAATCTGGAGAACACAGGTATACAGCCGGGTCTCAGTTCCTTCAGCCCATGGACAGCTGTCAGGACTATCCACAATAGATTCGGGGAGTGGAGCATGAAGAATCTGGAAGAAGTCAGGGTCTTTGTTGAAGAAAATGCGATAGAAATGGTCGATCTGAAATTTTGTGACATGGCAGGCCGCTGGCACCACCTCACAATGCCTGAGACTCAACTGAATGCCAAATTAATGGACCGGGGTGTAGGCTTTGATGGGTCAGCCCTGGGACTGAAAAGTGTAAAATCCGGAGACCTTGTGCTGATTCCTGATCTTGAGACAGCTTTTGTGGACCCATTCTGGGATATTCCAACGCTTAGTTTACTATGCAATATTCATGAAGCAGACAGCTACAAATCGTTTGACCTGGATCCGAGATCGATCGTTAGGAAAGCGCAGGTGCTGCTGAAATCGAGTACGGTTGCAGACGAATCTCTCTGGGGCCCTGAATTCGAATTCTACATTTTTGATTCGGCTGCTTTCAAAAATGAATCATGTTCTGCAGGGTATAGTTTTTCCAGTCTTGAAGGCGAATCGGGGGATACCAGTGACTTTCCTTATCATAATCCGCCATCTGGCGGCTATCATGCACTCCCGCCTCGTGATCGCACCTACAATTTACGCTCACTCATGACTTTTCATTTACAGGAGATGGGTGTGCCGGTCAAGTATCATCACCACGAGGTTGGGGGCAGCGGCCAGGTGGAAATCGAAACGCCGATGCTCGGCATGCTGGAAGCGGGGGATGCTGGCATGAAAGTGAAGTATGTCGCCCGCATGACGGCATTTCAATTCGGGCTTTCCGTTACATTTATGCCCAAACCAATGTTTGGCGTGGCCGGCAGCGGAATGCACTTTCATCAGATGCTCAGGAAGTCTGGGGAGAATGTGTTCTACGATTCTGCCGGATACGGCTCATTGAGTCAGATTGCACATTACTACATTGGTGGATTGCTGATGCACGGGCCGGCTTTATTGGCTCTGACCAATCCAAGCACAAACTCCTATCGGAGGCTTGTCCCCGGGTTTGAGGCACCTGTGAACGCCTTTTTCTCATTAGGAAACCGAAGCGCAGCTATTCGAATTCCTAAATATGCCGGAAATCCGGAAAGTGCCCGAATGGAGTTTCGTCCTCCAGACGCCACCTGTAACATTTATCTTGCTCTGGCAGCTCAATTGCTGGCCGGCCTGGATGGTATCAAGAATAAAATCGATCCAGAGGAAGCCGGCTTCGGCCCGATAGATGAGGATATCTTCAGCTGGCCTGAAGCCAGGCGGGCGAAGGTCAAGAGCCTGCCGCGCTCTCTTGAGGAGGCACTGCAGGCTTTGGAGAAGGATTCTGATTTCCTTACGCGTGACGGCATTTTCCAGGAGGAAATGCTGGACCAGTGGGCTGAAGCAAAACGTGAACAGGAGATCCGAAAGATCCAGAACAGACCGCATCCCTATGAGATGGAACTATACTTTGATCTGTAGTTATCCTTCGAATAGGCGAAAAGTATAATTAACCAGGGACCAGCGTACTGTAAAAACCATGATTGGATTCCAGTTAAAATAGAATTGAAACAGCAGGTTGTCCGGGAAAATGGCCAGGAAGCAGTATTGTTGGGCACAGGACAACTGGAGGGGGGTTCATGTGTTTCGAGATAGATTTTCTGTTCCTGCAAGGGAAAAGACTAACCAAATCTTTAGTCCTGATCCCGGCTTGTATGAAGGCCCGGTTATTTTACTTAACCGAAACTGCAGCAGGCTTTTGATTTTTGGTGTTTTTTTATTACTGGCCGCTCTTGGAGGTATTCTATTTCTGATAACAGATAAAAGAGCGAGAGGGGAATCCTGGCCAGGAATAAACGGTACAGAGACACCGATCAGGGTGGATTATTCTCCCTGGGAAGCATCTGAGCCTGTATCCGTTGACAATGGTTTCTTATCTGCTATCAGAGAGGAGTCCAGCGGCATCCTCGAAGACGGCCATATTCCTGTTATTCAGCATGCTGAACAGCAGTACTTTCTCCGGCCTCAGGAGGAATCTCCAACTCCAGATTAATCGCGTTTTTAGTCATCTCTCAACGGTATCGGCGCTGTGAGGTATAAATACCTGGAGCTGATCGAATCATAAAGCCGTTAAAAGTGTTTAAGATCCCTTGAGATACGGGTAAAAACCTGGAATCCACCCTGTTTTTATGAACCAGGCCATATGGTGTGGAGTATATATTATGGATCGACAGATGGATGTGCTGGCTCCCCTGATTAAGGGATTCACAATCTCTACCCTTCTTCCGTGTGCCCGGAAGATCAGGCGAAGGGCCAGGACAAAGCTAACAGTAAGCCAGCACGCCATCATTTTGTTTGGACTCTCCTTTCAAGTCTGTTTGCTTGTGTCTCCCTTCGCAGTGTTAAACGAAAGAATCCGGTCAACCCGGATTTTTTCTATTTAATTGGATGGAGTATTGAATTCAGTTTCGGGCAGCAGTTATAAAGGTTGCATATTAAATAAGTGGATGTGTATGCAGGGTTAATTATCCATTATAGGAAGGGGAGACGACTATGCGGAAGCCGTAAGCCCGATTGCCATAACCGGGGAAAGCACGATCACGGCATGTTGAGCGAACCTGGCGAGATTTACTGTTGAAAGCTCCTCCGCGCACAGCAATCTCGGATTTTACAGCCAGTTTGAGCTGCTCACGCCCGTCTACTGTGTCATATGGGTAATCAATAAAAATACTTCGTGTCCATTCCCACACATTCCCGGCCATATCTCCGCAGCCGTATGGCGAATCTCCATAGGGGGAATATTCACCGACAGGGATCGTAGTGTTGATCCTCTGCTCTACTGTGTTACACCGGTTTGGATCCCATTGATTTCCCCATGGGTAGCGGAATTCATCTTCGCCGCGTGCAGCCTTTTCCCATTCAGCTTCGCTGGGAAGCATATAATTGTGCCCGGTATTCTGGGATAGCCAGCGGCAGTAGGCGATACAGTAAATCCAGCTGACACCTGTAACAGGATGCTTCTCGGTGCCGGATGGGAAATCCAGGCCGTCCCAACCATAGGGCGGGCTGTACTGCAGATTTGCCAGAAGGAACATCCTGTATGCCTCTCGGGTGACAGGGTATCGGCCAATCCAGTATTCCTCAAGGTTGATTCGATGCGCCGGCTTCTCCACTTCAAAAGCATGGGGGTCGGCTTCTCTACTCCCCATGACAAACTTGCCAGGCGGGATATAGATTAATCCAGGCTCGATCCACTGGGGCGTCCGATTTTCAGGGATGTTTTCGCGGGGAAGTGGCGGGAATTCGAAATGCAGGTTTTTCGCCTCTGTTCTGGCTTCGCATAGAATACCATAAGCCCAGTTGATCTCCTGCATACGCAGTTTCGCATCCGGAAGATCACTATGATCCGGATGGTATTTTTGAGCCAGCTTGCGGTAGGCTCCTTCAATTACTTCCTTTTCAGCGTTTTCTGCCACCTGAAGGATTTGGTAAGGGTTTTTTCTCTGGTTCATAGTCTTTGGTCAGATCCTGAGGGGTAAGCCATGCAGGGGACCGTTTTCATTGTATCTGGAGGTCTCCCAGTATGCAACCTGAAATCCGGGTGGAAATCTCAAATAATCAAGATAAAGATCAGCAAGTCTGTCAGACTGCACGGGCAGACTGCCAGGTTCATTCTTTGAACCTGGCAGTTCATGGTAATAGATATGTACAGCAGAAATCGCAATGTATCTCGCTGCTTCGTTATTCAGAGGGTGGAGGCAGAAGCCCTTTTGCGATAGAAACGCCATAGGCAGCAAGTGCGCGATCCACAATAATATCGGGGCAGAATTTCAGATCTGGTATTGTTTCGCACGCGGGCAGCAGGCTCTCCTCATAGGCTGCTTCAATCCAGCGGGCAGCCCAATAATTCTCTGCCGGCACATCGGAAAAGATTCCGGTTGCCGGATCCGGTTCATAGTTCCACCCATGTTTGATTCGGAGTAAAAATACAGCTGCTTCAGCACGAGTATGTGAGGAATCCGGGCAGAATTTCAGTGGATCGGCAGAGCAGCCGGCAGTATATCCATCCTCGTACATTTCCGCTGTCCAATCATATGCCCAGTGGCTGACAGTGACATCTTCAAAGACCGGGCTGGCCGGGTCTGTTGGTATGAATGAGGCTCCGTGATGGCTGCGTTCCACAAATACCGCCATGTGAGCGCGAGCCAGATCCTGATCCGGGCAGTACTTCAGCGGCTCTGAGCTACACCCCGCTGAATAACCTCCCTGGTAGAGAGCCTCAATGTATTTATACGCCCAGTGATCGGGCGGGACGTCTGTAAATATCTGTGTTTCACTGGAGATAATCACAGCACCATCTACACCGGTCCCACGCAATTCTACAGCCTGTGGGTCGGCCAGGGTAAGACTGGAAATGGACAAAGGATAGGTTCCGTTTTCGTTTCTCTTGCTCGAAAATTCAATATCAAACAAGGAGCCATCCATCATAGTATTCTGATCCAGACTGTAGACCACGATACGGGCGGTGTTGTCAGATACAAGAGCATAGACGAGCTCTTTGCCTTCTGAAAGGGCAGAACCTGAAATTGTGACATCCTGCAGATTTAATGCATCATCATCAAAAATGATGTCCAGATTCAGTGCTGCAGGAAATCCATTTCCCTGAGAATCGAGCTCTACAGGAACAATGATTGTTCCCATTGGAGAGCCATTCACTTCCTGAATGCTGACAAGAACATGATCTGCAGGTGCTGAAATACTGTTGGCGGCAAATGCATGAGCAGGAGCAGCGAGTACTATAAAAACTAGCAGGATCAGGTATCCCTTTTTCATATTGTTCTCCTTTTCTGATGCAGTGTTTATCAGGTGCCTGTTGGAGCACGACCGGCACAGGATATTGAATATCGAGTGTATCTACACTGCTATCCCGGTTGATATATGCCTGCGGACTAAAAAACCCGTTTTTTCGGATTATGTTGAAGTTAATTCAACAACCCGGCCTTGAATGGACGAGAAATCGTATGGGTGCAATTCGCCAGTAATACAACAGAAAAGAAGAATGAGTTTCTTTCGTTTTGTATTGCCCCCATTTTAATTTCCCAACTATACTCCCCAGACTTCCACTAATTCCTGTCAGTGGCTCATAGGGCTCTGGTTTTGTAAGTGACACCAGATGGAGCACTTGAACTCTTTTTACTGGAGCAGTGCAGATAGAATGAGTCTCATGTCAGATTGGTTGACAGCCCCATCGCTGTTCTGGTCCGCACGGTAAACAAGCTCACTGTCAGTCTCTATCCCGGTTATCACATTGACACATATCTGAACGTCGACAACGTTAATATGGCCGTCCTGGTTGAGGTCTGCATCATAAGGCTCGGCTGTACCGGTTGTGAAATCTATGCGAATTTCATTTTTCTCTCCATGCTGATCAATAACACTCAGGTGCAGGGAATACTGACCGTCGTTGGAAGGGTGTTCGGTTGTGTCCCATGTGAAAACTCGATCCTTGAAATCCTCATAATAGAGGAATGTGTCCGCCGGATTTCTGATTTGTGAACCTCCGGAATAGATTGGATGATGGCCGCTGCTCTGGATTGCCCAGAACATCACACCGTTTGTAATGTCACTGCTTCCATCCTGGTCGCTTGTGTTGTCGATCCGGAAACGGATGGTTTCTCCATTGATGACGAAAGGGTCGCCATGTGAACCGGTTCCTCCAGTTGTGTTCAGGATAGTAAGTTCAGGATCAGGTGCGTGGTTGTTGTCAGGATACTCGTAAGGAAGCGAAAAGGTGTTTACCGGAGGAACCCGGCTGAAGACATGGGTGCGGGCTGGTTTATACTCCTCGAAATCGCCGTCAGTGTTGATATTTATACGTAGATAGTACCAACCGGCCATGGAGGCATTAAATGTGAATATTCCTTCCCGGTCCAGGATATCCTGATAGGTAAGATTTTCCCAACGCCGCTGTGTTGCGCAGCTTCGGTAGTGTTCCATGTGGACTGTGACTTCGTAAAGTGCATTTTCCTTCTCTGCACCACTGAGAGCAACCTTGAACCGGATTTCTGTTGAGTCAATTATGTAAGGGCTGAAATAGGACCCGGATCCGTCTTCAACCGGAGAAAGGATTGATATAGTTCCTGCTGTTTCTGCAGTATCGGCACGTAAATCCTGAGGAGGTGATGCAGCTTCAGCGGTGCTCTCCAGGAGATTGGCAGCAGGCGCGTTTTCGATTTTTGTCTCAAGAGATTTTCCTGACACAGGTAAAGAGATGGTGGAGGCTGCGAAGAATATTGTGCAGAAAACTGCAGAAAACAGAGTTGAGCTGGTTCGAACTTTAGACATTTTGCACCTTCTTTCGTTGGGGAAAGGGTGCTAAACAAGTATAAGCTAGAGAGGCTTGTATGGAATGATCGAGTGATTTGGTGATTTTCCCCAGCTGGATTTCTTCCCCCATTTATTTCAAAAACCATTCTATGGAATATCA
>Ga0272442_10010201_pt1 | contig 11608 bp, 2 predicted proteins | sample SSMForm2O_FD_200262 | JGI IMG/M metagenome (GOLD analysis project Ga0272442, IMG submission 200262) | Marine sediment archaeal communities from Little Sippewissett salt marsh, Falmouth, MA, United States - SSM-Form-2O | ecosystem: Environmental > Aquatic > Marine > Wetlands > Sediment ...
TCCCCGACAGCCCCCTGCCGTACGTGTGGGAAACCTGCATGACCATGGGAGACCAGTGGTCCTACAAGCCCAACGACAAATACAAATCGACCCGCGACCTCATCCACTTGCTGGTCAACATTGTAGCGAAAGGCGGCAATTTCCTCCTGAACGTCGGCCCCGACGCCAACGGTGTGCTTCCCGCTCCGGCGGTGCGGCGCCTCAAGGAAATCGGCCGCTGGATGCAGGTCAACGGAGACGCCATCTACGGAACGCGCCCCGTACCCCCCTACAAAGCCGGCCGGGTCTGCCTGACCCGACGGGCCGATTCCGTCTTTGCCATCTACCTGGCCGCGGAAAACGAGGTAGCCCCGCCGGCAAGCATCACGGTGCCGGCCGTTCGCGACGCACAGAGCGTGCGCCTGCTCGGCTCAACAGAACGAATCGACTCGGCCGCCGAAAAGGGAGGACTGCGCCTGACAATACCCAAGACGGTCAGCCAGAACCTGCCCTGCCGGCACGCCTGGGCCTTCGAACTGACCCAGGCCACCCTGGCAGACCCGAAAAAGTGAGCAGTGTTCCCCCACGAAATGCTGCTATTTTGTGGGTCTGTTTTCCTGAGAAAATGCTTGCCCTTGCGGGCGTGCCGATGGTAGAATAACGCCCGTGGAGACGCGAAGGCGGACCGGAAAGTTATCATAGTCGATTGGCCGTCATCATATTCGTGCAGCGTTTCATATCATATCCGCCTTCGACGCAGGATGTTTCAAAAGGCCGCGTGCACGCAGTGTATTGTGGCCGGCATTCGCACTCGATTTCGCCAGTCGAAGGAGGCACGATATGGAGAGGAGCAAAGCACTCGCGTTCGTAACCGTCCTGGTCGCCCCCGGCACCTACACCGGCGACGGCAATCGCGACATCGACTTTCGAGGCAAGGCCATCACCGTCAAGAGCGAACAAGGCCCCGAAACCTGCACGGTCGATTGTCGGAACTGCCTCGATCCAAACGGTGTCGGTGCAGAACTCTACAGGGGCTTCCATTTCCACAGCGGTGAAGACAACAAGTCCATCCTGCAAGGTTTCACGATCACCAATGGTCGAGCTGCCAACCACGAACGGGGCGGGGCAATACTGTGCGACAAGAGTAGTCCGCAAATTGCAGATTGCTGCATCGTTGGCAATGGAGCCAGCTACGGAGGGGGAATCGGCTTGCAGGACTCCGCAGCGTATGTGCGTAACTGCATGATATCCGGCAACACGGCGGCCGATGGCGGGGGAATTCGGTGTTTCAGTTCCAGTGGTTTCACAGGGGCATGCATATTCGAGCGGTGCGTAATCAGCGGCAATCACGCCGTATTCCATCCGCGCTTTGGAGGCGAAGGCGGTGGGATTATTCTGGGAGGCAACGCTCATTTCGTCAATTGTGTTATCGCCGGTAACCGTGCAGGATATAGAGGCGGTGGCATCTGTTCGCGGATGTTCAATCACTTCTGTCAGTTGCAGAACTGTATCATCTGGGCAAATGAGCGGGACCACGGAGACGGGCACCAGATATCAACGTATTCATGCCACGGCATAGTTCGGGTGAAAAACACAATTATCCAGGATGGAGAGGATCAGGTTGCAGACCGACCCTGTCATGTCACAGGACAATGGCAGAGCGGCGATCCGTGTTTTGCCCAGCCTGGCCATTGGAGCGATGGCGATGCTCCATATGACTGGACTGACGATGCATGGGTAGAAGGGGATTATCACCTCAAATCCCAGACGGGTCGCTGGGACCCGAACAGCCAGACCTGGCTTCAGGATGATGCGACGAGCCCCTGCATCGATGCAGGCGATCCGGGCAGCCCCATCGGAGAGGAGCCCTTTCCGAATGGTGGACGGATCAACATCGGCGCCTACGGCGGGACGGCCGAGGCGAGCAAGTCCTACTTTGGTCAACCGAATTGTCTTCGCATCGTCGCCGGTGACGTCAATGGCGATTGCCGTGTGGGTTTCGCGGACCTGGCCCTGCTCACAGACCACTGGCTGGAGGATCGCTCTGAGCATGGCCGCGTAACAACTACCTGCAGATTCATTGAAAGCCGCAGTTCCATCCACGTCACGTCCCGTGTGAGTCACTCACACCCGGTCGAAGGCGAGTTTCGCTTATCTATCGATGTGGCGGCGGGCACGGCCTCGTTTGACCAAGTGCATGCCACGTGGGGCGCCGAGCCAGGTCCGACGGGCGACCTCAATGCCTTCTTTCAGATGACGGAACTGGTCAGCACGAACGTCAAGAGCACGCGCGTCGAATTCGTCTTTCGCAAGAACATTCCCCGCTTTCCCTGCGCGGACGTGGAGCTTACCGTGACGTTCCATCAGGGTCTTGTCCATCTCAGCGGTGGGTACCTCGCCCCCGTCTGGGATGGGGCGGCGTACCACCTGGACGCGATGGCGGTACCGGTGGACGACCCGCGCCGCCCTCAATCGATCGCGCGAATGCTCGAGATGATCATTGCCGGCGACGTCGACGGCAACTGCCGGGTGGATTTTGCAGACCTGGCCGTTATGACGAGCCACTGGAAAGAGGTCGGGCCGCGGGCGTACATAAGGTGAACCGCCCGGATGATTCGAGAAGGCCGGGCGCTACGGCGCTGCGACAACATGGCAAACGGCACCGACGTTTCGCAATCCGCCACCGTTTCCCGACGATACCCCCGGTATCATAATGACTCTGTGGCTTGCATTTTGACCGCTGGCGTTGTATTTGGGGGGTGTTGCGCGGCGCAGCGGCGTTATTGACGCGCGATTCACAGAAGAGGATGTCTTTTAATGCGCATCGGAATCATCGGCGCCGGACATGCAGGGGTTGAAGCGGCCGGCCGGGCGAGCAGCCGGGGGGCGGAGGCTGTCCTTTTCTCGAAGGAGTCCGTGCTGCCTTACTACCGCCCGCGGGTGGTGGCGCTGGCGTTCGGCCAGGTTGAGCCCGACGCGATCCACATCAAGCCGGCGGACTGGTACGAGAAGAACGGCATCGACCTGCGTCTCGATTGCCCCGTTACACACCTTGACGTTCAGGAAAGGACCGTAGTGGCGCGGGAGCAGCAAGAGGTATTCGACGCACTGGTACTTGCGACGGGCGCCACTCCGGTTGTGCTGCCGCTGGCCCGCGACTTTCCCGAGGATGCGATTGCCCTCTGGGACGTCGAGAGGAGCCTGGCGATTCGTGACAAGCTCGGTGCGGCCCGCCGCCTGGTAGTGCTGGGCGGGGGCATCAGCGGTGTGGAGGCCGCGCTGTACGCCGTGGACGCGGGGCTGGAAGTGACGGTTGTCGAGAAGGCTAATTGCCTGATGCCGATGCAGTCAGGTCCCAACGCCGCGGCCGTCCTCGCCAACCGCCTGCGCGAAAAGGGCATCCGTCTGCTACTCGGCCGTTGCGCCGAGAGCATATCCAGAGAGCCGCACGGATTGAAGATCGCCCTGAATGATAGCGAAGCCGTCCCCTGCGATCTGGTCGTCACGACCGTGGGGGCGAGGCGGGAGCTGGCGATTTTCGAACGGGCAGGGCTGCGAACGGACAAAGGCGTGCTGGTGGACGATTGCCTGCGGACGTCGGCGCCGGGCGTCTTTGCCTGCGGCGACGTCGCGCAACGCAACGGCACCCGCACCGCCAGCGTCATGAACGCCGTCCAACAAGGCCGCGGTGCGGGCGCCAACGCGGTAGCATCACTGCAAGGGCAGGAATTGGAGGCGGTGCCCGCAGCGGTTGTGCCCCTGTCACTCAAACACGGGGACATCGAGCTTTACGCCGCCGGCCCGCCACAGGGAGAAGGTTTGGAAGAGAGAACCCTGTCCGAGCGCGAGGCGAGTGCCTATCGTTCGGTCTTACTGCAAGACGGCATCTTGCGCGGCGTGCAGATGGTCGGAACGCGCGAAGGTTTCCACCAACTCGTCGCCGAGATCGGCCGGCCCTGGAGACCCGCCCAAGGCTGAACCACGGACGGTCACGGCCTACCCGGCGTCGGAGACGAAGCACGCCAGCTTGACGATTCATTCCACACCGCCGGCGCGCCGGCCGAGTCCACAATCGCAAGCGAATCGCCTCGTCCATCCGTCGTGGCCTGCCAGGTGTCTTCGTATTCAAACCTCAGGATGGCGGCCTCGAAGGGCCGGGGCAAGGTCAGCACGATTTGCTCGCCGGCATTGCTCAGCCGGCCCGCATACTGCCCGGCCACGCGCGCGTTCTGGCCGTACTTCGAAGCAAAGGCAGCCGCATCGGCCGCGACCACTATGTACTCGCCGGGTGCCAACGTCGTGGAGGGAAAAACGAAGTCCACCCCGGCAGTGAAACGCACCCCGGCAAGATCCAGCGGGGACTCGCCGACGTTCTGCAGCTCGATGAAATCGAGCCGGTCGCCTTCGTCGGCGTGATACATGAGCTCGGTGATACGCAGCCCGTCCAGGAGGGCAAAGGCTGCATCCAGCGAATCGTCCACGTTCGTGCTGACAAAGGCCGCGTCGAGCTGCACTGCGAAGACGATGTCGCTGCTGGTAGAACTGTTTTGATGCACCTCGGCGGCAATGACGTTGTCGCCCTGGACCAGGGCGTCCGCAGGCAGCACGAACGGGCCCTCGAAATCGGCGTTGCTGACGACGCGATCGGCGCGCGTGTCCGAATCGATCGGACCGCCCGGCATGCCCAGACGAAGAACCTCCTGACCGTTCAGGTAGAAAATGGCGCCGTCATCTATGAGTGTGGTCAGTTCAAGCTGCGTCACGTCCTCGGGACGGGCATCCACAGTGAAGTGCGTTCGGAAGTAGAACGCCACGGGCCCAAGCTCCAGCGGCGTGTTCTTCGGACCGGGCAGAGATGAGTTCTCCACGTACAGCACTCCCTGCCCCGTCGGCCAGGCGGAATCGTCGTACCACACCTCGTACCAGCACGGATCGGGCACATCACCGGTTTGCTCGTACGACCAGACGTCGTCGATCGCGACCAGATTCTCGACGAACGACGTCGTGGCGCTGGCGGGATTGGATACTCCCGGCGTCGGCAAGCCAAAGAAGTTGAACATGCTCGCCCCATCCGGCGCTCTGCCCTGGGATACGTCGATCGTCTGCGGGCCGTAGAGAACCTCGTCGATCTCATGCTGCTCGTTGTTGAACAGACCGATGATTTCCCCATCGGCCGAGAGCTTGAAGCCGACATGCCCGGGCAGGTTCTGCGCATCGGCGGTGAACACCGCGAAGCCCTCACCCGGCGCAAACGTCAGAGGCGGAAACTGGTACTTTTCAAGCTGCGTCGCCGGCAGGTCGCTAAGAAACAGGCCGCCCAGGTCCACCGGCCAGGGCTGCGGATTGAACAATTCGATGAAATCCTCCTCGAACGAGACCTGCCCCTGCGCGAGCCACTCATTGATTCGCACCGCTGAGGTGTCGCCGACGAGCATGCCGATGTTGGCCTGCCCAAAAGTCGGCACCGTCAAGGCCCAGCGGCCGTCCCGGCCCACGCGGCCCACGGAAAGGTCGGGCAGTTGCAGTCCGTACTCCACGGCGTCAATCAGCAAGCGCTGGTTATCGTACAGGCAGACGCGCCCGCCACGCCTGTCCAGGGCGAAACCGAGATGCAGGCCCGCGGTCGCAACCTCGTCATCCGCAAAGAGAACCAGGTAGTCTTGCGACTGCATGGCCGTACCCTGGGGAAAGACAAATTTCGTGGGTCGTCCCGAGTCGTCGGTCAGACTCATTCCCGACAGATCCAACGGGTGCGGCCCGTCGTAATACAGCTCGATCATATCGGGGAAAGCCCCCTGATGCTCCCACGACGCATTCGCGGCGAGCACTTCGTTGACCACCAGACGAGCGTAGCCGGTGTCAACGCTCCAGGCGCGCGAGGCGTTGGGCGTCGTCTGCCATACGCCGGCGGAGTTCCGGCCCACCACGTAGAGCTGATAGACGCCTCCGTTGGACAGACCCGCCAGCTCGACGGGGACATCCACGGCGCGCGGCTCGCTCCACGGACCGTTGGGATCGTTCAGACTGTACTGGTAGTCGGTGATGCCGGGACCGGCAACGGTCAGCGTCGCTTCGGTCCGCCAGGTACTGCCGCCGGGTTCGCCGGCCACGCTGGCGCCGGCAGGGACGAAGGCTCCCATGTCCAGTCCATTCAAGCCGGCTGCGACCGCCGAGGAGGCCGGCTGCAGATGGAAGTCCGAACCGGGATCGACGAACAGCGGGTCCGCCTCCAGGTTCCCCTCTCCCAGGACATGCCACGGACCCTCAATGATGGAGCGGTTCACTGCGATCTCGGTCGTGCCCCACTGAAGGTCATCCACCTGGAAATCCGCAAAGGGCACTGCGACGTCGTCAAAGATGCAGGAATCGACGTATATCCCCCGGCCGGGTGCGGAGGTTTGGCCGGGAAGCTCAAAGTAGAAGGCCGCCTTTTCCACATTTACCACGGTGTTGCTGACGAAGGTCATAAAGGCGCGGTCTTTGATTTGAGCGATGTGGTCCACGTTATGGAAGACATTGCGCACGACGACGTAGTGTTTGCTGCGTCCCGCCGAGATGACGTTTCCTTCCCGAGGCTGGGTGTTGTACCGGTCCTTGTGGAAGTTCATGAACGTATTGCCCTCGATGTGGGCATCGGTCTCCAGATCGAGAGCGTCATCGCCGCCGCCCAGGAACGTGTTGTTCAGGATTTGCGGGATCGGGTCCGGGCGCGAGGGGCCATCGAAGTCGATGGCGTCGTTATGCCCCTTGAGAACGCCAAAGAGATTGTTCTCAATCAAGAACCGTCCGTCGGCCGGGACGCCGCGACCCCAGATGTGCTCGCTGCGATTGTCGGTGGAAGGGGCCTCATCGGCGTCGAACATGTCCGCGAACACGCAGTTGCGCACCACGAGGGACGAGTCAATCGTGCGAATGCGGCGCAGGTCCGTATGATCGAGCGTGACGTGTTCGAGCAGAAGTCGCGAGTTCTCCACGCCGACCATGCCGTCGTCGGTCCGGCCGTATTCAACCACCGCATGGGCGATCCGATTGTCGGCGTTGGAATCCACGAATTGCAGGCCGCCCCAGGTCCCGTCGTTGCCCGGCGTGCGAGTGAAGCGAATCGGCGCCTCCTCGCCGCCGTCGGCCACCAGCCATCCGTTGATGACCAGGCGCGCGTCCGGCTCGAAATATACGGACGTGCCCGGCAGGATGGTGAGGGACGCATCGGCGGGAATAATGATCTCCTCGGTAATACGATACGGTCCGTCCTGCGCCGCCCAGATCGTGTCCCCCGACAGGACGTGGCTGGGCAGCGCGATCTCGGTCGACTGATAGTACCCCCGATCATCCCGGCCGGCGGCGGTGCCGAGACAGGGCGAGCCCGCCTGGAGACGATAGTCGTGATTCGCAACATCGGCGAAGAGCGGGTCGGCGTTGATGTTGCCGTCCCCGGGCCAGTCTTCGCCGAAGACGTCGGAGTGATCGATGTGGATATCGGATTCCAGGTACGGTCCCTGCACGTCCACGGGATCGGTCGCGTCGATAATGGAATCGGTCACGTTGTAGATGATGGTCCCGGCGGCAACGCCGTATTTATTGTGCGACTGAATTCCCACGTCCACGTACCCGGGCGTCCTGGAGGTCACAATCGTGGTGTGGTCAATGTTCACCGTGGTGGTTGCACCCTCATGAGTTTTGGCGGCAATGGTCGCGACGGTCGGGTCCTCAGGGGCGGTGTTGTTTTCCACGACCAGGCAGCGCTCGACGGTCGTTTCGCCGCCATAGACGCTGACGCCCTTGTCCCGGCAGTTGCGGATGATGAAGTCCCGCATGGTCACGTTCGAGCCGAGGGTGTCGAGCCCGTCGTCGTGCATGTCGGCGATGACGCCGCTCGACAGGGAGCAAAGTTGTCCGGCCTGCTGGCTGTGGATATAGATCGCGTCGGCATCGTCGTCCGCGTGCATTTCCGTGACCCAACTGTCTTCGAACAGCAGCGCCGTTGAGGCGATCTCAGGCCCCATGACCGAGCGCGCCAGCAAACAGCCCTTAAAGGTCATGTCGCAGCCGGACGTGGCATGCATGATCTTGCCGGCATTATCGCTCAAGGAGACGTGGTCGAAGACGATCTGCGATCCTTCGGCCCGGATCGTGGGGCCCGAATTCGAATGACCGACGCGCGGCGAATGTCCGGCCTGCGTGATATTCGTGTATTGGAAGAAGGACGGCTCGGCATGGGCGAAACGAAGCTCGCCCCAGTTCTCTCCGGGCGTATAGGCCGTGAAGGTGACGGGGGCGTCCGAGGTGCCCAGCGACTGGATTGAGCCTTCAATGTGCATGTCGGCGCCGTCACTGCCGGCCGCTGCGCCGTCAAGCAAAACGATGGTGCCGGGTTCGAGCGTAAGCATTGCGCCGTCGGCGATCGCAAAATCTCCACCTGTGATATGACAAACGCCGCTCCAGACCGCTGAATCATTCAGCGTGCCGGAAACCACGTGCACAGGCTCGCCGCTCCAATCGACCAGGGCAGCAACCGTCTGGACCCCGCCCACGTCGGCAGTCAGGACGAAATCCCCTCTTCCGGTAAACGTGACCAGTGCGCTTCCGAGACCGTTGTACAGGTGTACCTCGCTGGTAGACAGGGTAACCCTTGGGCTATCGACGGACAGAATGGCGGTGGCATCCCATTCGCTGCGGTCGATGTTTCCGCTCTCATTGAGCATCTCGACCCGGACCAGGACGGGCACTCCGGGAAGGTAGCTGTCGCGGACGATAAGATTGGGCTCGCTGTATCCCTGCTCGGGCGCGATCACCGTGACAGCGTTCTGTTTGGGGTAGTCGTTGGAAAAGCCGGTGTCGTACCAGACGTCGATGTGACCGCGCTGCAGCTCCCCGCCCGTGCCGTCAGGTGCGTCGAACGTCTTGACGGTGACACGGTTGATGCCGGGCGCCAATCGATCGTCAATTTCAGGAGGACGCATCGCATCGAGGGACAAATCGAAGCTGATGTCGCCACTGGTGGGCGAGGCCTGATGAATCTCGACAGCGACGACGTTGCGGCCGTCGGAGAGCAGGCCGGGATCAACCGCCAGCTCGATGAACATGTCTTCCTCGGCGCCGCCGGCATTGGTGTCGGCCCGGGTGAGATAGTCAATCGGCCCGGCAGGCATACTACTGCGTCCCACCTCGACGCCGTTCAGGTAAACCACGGCGCCATCGTCGCGCAGCAGGCGCAGCCGAAGCGACATGTACCCGGACGGTTCGGATACCGTGACGGCGTGGCGAAAGTAGGTCGTCGCGTACTTCGCGCCGGCATCCGGTCCGTAGCCCACGACGGTGGCCTCGTCCCCATCTCCGTAGCCAAGCTGGGCCGCACCGACCGCCCATGCGCCGTCGTCAAAAGCTGCCTCGCACCAGGCGGTGCCCTGGTCGCTGCCGTCATCCAGGTACTTCCACTGCGAACCCTGAGCGATCAATGTCTCTGCGATACCGACAGCGTCAGCGGACATCCACTGGCCATCGACGGGCGACCATGCGGCGGGCTGCCCCGCGACCACAACCGAACGCGTGTGGGCGGAGTGGGCTTCTCCCGAGAACCAGGCTACGCCGGCGGTCGTGTAGGGGTAGCCGTGCACAACCGGCAGATCACTGCCGATCGTAAGCGCCTGCGGAATCTGTTCGAGGACGGCGGCGTTTCGCTGCCGCACATACTCCTTGATGCTGCGAGTCATCGTCGCAGGCACCCAACTGCCAAGCACGTGGTCCACCAGAGGATCGAATTGTCCGGGCGAGAACACCGTGTCAATCAAGTCCAAATATTGTCGGTGGTACATGGCGATGACGTCCGGATGATTCAACAACTCTTCGAGCCCATCCAGACCGGCGTACACATGGATATCGCGATTGACTTGTGGTGAGTGGTCCCCCTGCCCGAACAGCGTGTCCAGGTCGTGGGGGATCAACCAGAATCGAGGGTCGTGGACGCCGCCATATATGACGTAATCATCTCCTTTCGGGGTGGTAAGGCCTCCCTCCAGATTTCCCACCAGGGCGTCTACGGCGAGAAAACGCAGCCACTGCCCCAGGTGAATGACGCTGCTGACCTCCTCCAGGTACCGCTCGGGCGGCGCGTTGTTGAGCACGTCGGTGAGGTGGATCAGATCGCTGTAGTCGTCGGCGGACGCGTTGGTCTTCTTCTCGTAGGGTACCCGGTAGCGATCGGGGTCCGTGCCTCGATAGCCCAGGTCAGCAGCATCGTCCGTACACCGATATACGTTCCCGCCGGAGTCGTCCGGAAACTGCCTGTCGGTAAAATCGCCGTCCGTCACTTCCACCGCCACGTACGACCCGTACATTCTGTCGTTTTGCAAAGCCAAGTTCTCGCCATTGATGCGAAGCTGTATGGCCGTCATCTCAGGTGCGGGCAGACCGGCCATGCGCCACACCGCAGTGCCGAGCACCTGGAGGTAGCTGAAGCGGTTCTTGATGTTGAGCGCCTTTACCCCCTTCCAGGGACAATCATGGGGGAAGTTGACGCGGTAGTTGTTGCGATAACTGCCTCCGCCGTTCGTGCGGCTGCCGGCGCCGCGATTGCGAATGCCCACTCGGTACCGGACCGCCACCTCCGCGCCGTCGATGCTGATGAACGTGCCGTTCATCTGCGCATCTGAATTGCTGTCGGAGCTGTGCGAGCCGATATAGGCCAGCTCCTCCCGCTCCCGCTCCACCATAATGAGATAATAGAGGGGCTGGCTGCCCGGACTCCAGCTCCAGTCAAACGAGCCGTCAACCAGGAAGAGGGCATTGGTCACCTGCTCCTCATTGGCGTCTACGACACTCGGCGGCGGCCACCTGCGAATCTTGCCGCCGCCGTCCCGGGCTTCGACGAAGAACTCGATCACCGACCCATTGGGATGATTGGGTATCCGTCCGCCATAGACGCCGTCGCGAGCTGCGCCGTCGCCGTGGGCGCCGTCGTCGAACATCGCGACTTCGCTGAAACGGTTCGCATCGACGCTCGCCGCTTGCCTCCAGTCGTCCGGCGCCGACGCATCCATCCTGTAGTACAGAGCGGCCGCGACCCCGAACTCCGATTCATCCAGGATGCGAGCGGAAACGCTCACTGTATCGTCGGGTCCGGGGATGATGGGCCAATGGCTCACGTCAACAACCAGCGGGCCAATATCGTTGGAGGCGACCGAGTTGGCCCGCCCGGGCGAGCCCCCTTCCGCGTCGCTTGCGGCCCAATTCCGGCCGTATTCGTTCGGCATGGCATGGTTGATCAACTCGAGCGACCTGCCGCCGCCGTCGTGCGTATCCGACCAGGCCCAGCCGCGATGGCCGCGGTCGACCGGCCCCAGCTCCCGGATCGCCCAGTCGCCTTCGTCGGCGTATGTCAACTGATCGATCACCACGCCGCTTTCGTCGGTGAGCTCGACCCGCTCGCCGCCGTTGCTGAGAATCTTGTTCCAGCCGCCGACCACATCGTTCACATCCGGATACACAACGAGGAACTCATTGACGTCGGCGGTCACGACAAGGTAGGCCCCGCTCTGCAACGTGACGGGCGGGAAGGTGAAATCGACGCCGTCGCTGAAACGCCAGCCGGTCAGGTCCACGGATGCAGTTCCGGCGTTGAGCAGCTCGATGT
>Ga0272442_10010204_pt1 | contig 11601 bp, 5 predicted proteins | sample SSMForm2O_FD_200262 | JGI IMG/M metagenome (GOLD analysis project Ga0272442, IMG submission 200262) | Marine sediment archaeal communities from Little Sippewissett salt marsh, Falmouth, MA, United States - SSM-Form-2O | ecosystem: Environmental > Aquatic > Marine > Wetlands > Sediment ...
CAGGTGGCTGCCCGCTTCCCCGGCAGAAATGTCATTGTAGGACTCGAAATCATCCACCACAAGATACTCCTGTGTCGAGAAGCTCCAGGTCTCACCTTGCCAGGTTGTCGGCGTTTCGGCTTCGTTGACCTCATCAATCCGCCAGTAGTACGTGCTGGCCAGGTCAAAGGAGGACGCGTAACGGGCCTCTGTCACGGTCGTAACCGGCGCGGTACCGTCGAGAACAGCCTGTTCGTCGGTGCTGAGGTACACATCATGCTGAGCCGCTTCTCTTCCCGCTCGGAAGCTGAGAATCGCATCCACATCGACATCTGTCGCCCCGGAAGCCGGATGCGGCTCTCGTGCCAAGACCGGTATGCTCAAGAATCGTACCTCGCTCAGGCCAAATTGGTTCACGATGCCTCCCCAGTTGCTGTTTGGAATGATCTTGACATATTTTGCGGCCACACCTCCAAGGTCAACGGTGGTATTGGGGGCATAACCAGCCACACCAGGCCCCTTGGCAAACTCGTGAGTCGTGCCCAAGCGGGCCCAGTCGGCGCCATCGACTGAATACTCTATGGTGGCTTCCTTGATACTGAAGCCGATAATCGGCTCAACAGAACTGTTGTAGTTCCAGACCCACATCTGATACAATCTGTGGATGCTGTCGAACTCATATTGGATCCAGACCGGACCAGGATCGACGACATTACTGAGCCACATCGCGGTATTTTCTGATGAGTGCAGGTCATCGTCATCCAGCCCAGAGCCGTTGACGGTGTTTTCGGCTCCCTCATCCACCCTGTTCGCACTGGAAGCGGTGGCATTTACATTCTCGATTGGATACGCCACCGGCTCGGTCGTAAACCGCCAGACACGGCCCTGGAAAACCGTATCGTCCGGCGGGCTATTGACCTCATCGACGCGCCAGTAGTACGTCGTGTCAAAATCAAGGCGCACGGCAGGAGCATAGCTGCTGGCACTCTGATCGATGCCGCCAACGCCGTTGCTGACGTCGTCGAAGTTCTCACTAAAGTACACTCTGTGCCCATTGATTGGGGCCGCATATTCTCCCGGGATCCAACTGAGGACGACGTCCCGCGGTACGTCTGTTGCCATATCGGCCGGGATCGGGCCACTGGCAGGTCCCGCCTGACCTCTCATGATCTTCTGAATCTCGTCTTCCGTCAGCACGTGGCTGTACAGCCGGAAGTCGTCGATAAGACCGGCAAAGCCCTCTTGTCGGTTATCAGGGCTTCCGTCATTTCCAATGTCGGCCTCTGTATTAAGCCTCGTGAAGCTGTCGTATGTTCCCTTTGCCAACTCCTGGCCATCGACATATACAACGTAGGCGCCTTCATCCCACGTTGCCGCGACGTGGTACCACGTCTGGGTCTGCAACAGCATGATGCCCGTCGCCGTGGTGTGGGAGTTGCCAACGCCCAGGTCCAGCTCGGTGTTGCCGTTGTCCATGTAGAGCTGGAACCGGTTGTTCCAGTGGGGTATCGTCGTATGCCCGAAGAGGTACCGGGTATGCGGAGGCTGGGGATCGGCAAGGTTTACCCAGAACGCGATGGTCCCTGAAGTGACGGACATGCCCGTCGTGGGGAACACGACGTGGGAGTTCGGCAGACTACCATGCCACAGAGCGCCCCCAATCTTTCCCTGCGATGGTCTCCATTCAAGCTGGTCCCCCGTGAGCGTTCCGTTGTTGTCACCGCCGGCGGAATCGGCGGCCGTGGTGCCGGATGATTCATCGAATTTCCAGTATCCAATGAGGTCTGCCCGAGCTACGCGGCTCGTCAGAACCATACCGAACGCCAGGACAAAACAAAACAGAAGAACCAGTTTCTTGCCCATAGTACTCCTCCTTCAAATGAAATTAGTCATAACGACTTCTACGGACACGTCATTCAATCGGGACCTACCCGAATGACTTCCTCTCGATTCGGTGCTCTTTCCATCCTTTTAACCGGGATTTCCCATTTAGATTTCACTGAAAGACTCCTGCAAACTTCAAGTCTTATAATAACATAATTTCATCCCAGTATCTACGGTATTCTGGCGGAATCAGCGAGTTTTCTCAAAAAATAGGCCAACGCGGGGGATTAAAGGTGTCCGGGTGTCCGGTACTTTTTAGGATCTTCCTCCTGGGCTCAATGTTGACTGCAACTTCAAACGTGATCTAGTCCTTATCCGTCCAGTTGGTCTGGTAAAATGGAGCGCATCGGTGATTGTCTTGTCTAATGATTTTCCTTGACGGGAAGGTGGGTGATTGAGTATAAATGAGATTGAAGGCATCTGCGGATTCATCGCCTCGGAGCAGTTGGAATTCTATAGTACATGATATTATTTGAAGGAGGATCATTATGTGTAAGAAAATGATTTGTGCAGTAAGTATTGTGAAAACTCGAGGCGTCTGGTTGACGGCGGTTTTGTTCATAGGATTCATTGGAGTTGCTCCAAGCCACGCACAAGAATTCGTAAATTTACTGGAGAACGGTGGCTTTGAGGATGGTGTTATAGAACCGTGGGGCACCTATGGCAACGTCACGTCAGAAGTGGTTGAACAATTGGCAGGTGCAGCCGTTCCCGAAAATCCGATTGAGGGAAACTATTGTCTGCATCTTATGGTTCCCGAAGCCGGTGCAAATTTCTGGGATACTGGTCTGGTGCACGCAGGACATGTTTTTGAAGAAGGCAAGTACTACACGCTTTCTGCCTTTCTCAAATGCAATGAAGGCACATTGCAGATCAATTTCAAGCCGGAAATAGCACAAGACCCATGGACGGGATATGGTGAGGAGGCTTTCACCATGACCGAGGAATGGGCGGAATATAGCATAACAACTCCCGTTTTTACTGAAAATGTGACTCCGGGGGAGATCGTATTCCACATACAGTATGCCGCCGGCGATCTCTGGATAGATTGTGTAAGATGGTACGAAGGCGACTATGTCCCACCTAATCTCAGAGAGCCCGGATTGGCCTCGAAACCCAACCCGGCCGATGGGTCCATTCACGAGGACACATGGGCGACACTTTCCTGGAAGCCGGGAGATTTTGCGGTCTCGCACGATGTGTACTTCGGCGAAAGTTTTGATGATGTGAACGACGGAACGGGCGATACGTTCCGGGTCAACCAAACCACGACATTTTTTGTGGTGGGCTTTCCCGGATTTCCATATCCGGAGGGTCTTGTTCCGGGGACAACGTATTACTGGCGCATCGACGAGGTCAATCCGGCGCATCCGGTCAGTCCTTGGAAAGGCGATGTCTGGAGCTTCTCGATTCCTCCGAAGACGGCTTATCATCCCGATCCGGCGGATGGCGCCGAATCTGTTGCTCAGAATGCGACGCTGAACTGGACGGCAGGTTTCGGTGCAAAAATGCACACGGTGTACTTCGGCGATGATTTTGACACCGTCGCCAATGCTGTTGGAGGAACTCCTCAGGGACCAACGACTTATGCACCCGGTCCACTTCAATTGGCTAAGACGTACTACTGGCGTGTCGATGCGTTTGATGGTATAGTTACTTACAAAGGCGACGTCTGGAGTTTCACAACAGTGGGCGCCGCCTGGAATCCCAATCCGCCCAACGGCGCGGTGGATCTCGAGCCGTCTCAGATTCTAACCTGGAGCCCGGGAAGTGTTGCCGCTTCACACGAAGTGTACTTTGGTACGGACGTAGATGCTGTGAAGAATGCCACCAAGGCTTCACCTGAGTACAAAGGAGCCAGGGCCCTTGGTGATGAAAGCTATGATCCCGGCAGGCTTGCACTGGAAACGACGTACTCCTGGCGGATCGACGAAGTCAATGACACGAATCCCGATAGTCCGTGGAAAGGCAACGTGTGGAGCTTCACGACGGGTGGTTTCTTCGTCGTGGACGACTTTGAGAATTATACCGATGATGACGCGGCTGGTGAAGCCATCTGGCAGAGCTGGATTGATGGCTTTGGTGTTCCGGATAATGGCGCGCAGGTGGGTTATTTACTGCCCCCCTATGCCGAGCAGACGATTGTCCATGATGGCATCCAGTCCATGCCAGTCCTTTACAACAACATAGATGGTATAAGAAACTCGGAGGTGGCGCTAACGTTGACAGCACAACGTGACTGGACCGAGGAGCAGGTTGCAGAATTGTCGCTGTGGTTCCATGGACTACCTGGCTCTGTCGGCAGCTTCACAGAAGGGCCGGTCGGCACGTACACGATGACCGCCTCTGGCGCCGATATCTGGGATCAGTCGGACCAGTTCCACTTTGCTTACAAGAAACTCGACCGTGCCGGCTCGATTGTTGCGAAGATCGAGAGTATTCAGGATACGGATGGCTGGGCCAAGGCCGGCGTCATGATTCGCGAGACGCTGGATGCAGGCTCGAAGCATGCCTTTGCCTGTATTACGCCCAGCAATGGTGTCGCCGCCCAGAGCCGCCCGGATACCGGTGGGACCAGTCTCAACACGAACCAGAACGGGATAACAACGCCGCATTGGGTTAAGCTGGAACGTAACATGTCAGGCAACTTTACGGTTTCCCATTCGGCGGACGGCATCGCCTGGGAACCGGTATTCGGTGCTTTACCGCAGCACATCGCGATGGCTTCGACAGCCTATGTTGGTCTGGCCGTAACCAGCCATAACGCCAATGCGACGTGTGAGGCCGTCTTCTCCAACGTCACGATTACCGGGACGATTGATGGGCAATGGGAAAACCAGGATATCGGGATCACCAGCAATGATGCTGAGCCGCTTTATGTGGCAGTTTCTAACAGTGGGGGCCAGCCTGCGGTGGTAGCCCATGACTATTCGGCGGCGGCAACCGTCGATGCCTGGATAGAGTGGGTCATTCCTCTGTCGGCCTTCGCCGATCAAGGAATCAACCTGACAAACGTGGATAAGATCGCGATGGGTCTGGGCAGTAAGGCCGATGCGACAGCCGCCGGTGGTTCAGGGACGATATACATTGACGACATCCGGCTGTACCGGCTAAGAAGTGCTCCTTAGGAGTGAAACACTAAGTTCGTGACATCCGGATGGATATGAGTTCAGGGCCTATGCCGATTGATTCGGTGTAGGCCCTGCGTGTCTTAGGGTAAAGAGTTACGCCATACGAGAAACGAAAAGGACGGCCAGGGCTATGGATGACTCGGCGTATAACCCAATTTTCCCCATGTGGCCTTCTGCACCCAGTACAAGTCCTGGTAGCCGTCAGAGCTTTCCGGAACCCACCCTGCGCCAAGATGGCCGCGTTCAAGACTTCGGCCGCGTTTTATCGTGTCGACACCTTTCCACTTCTTGTAGCCACTATGTCCGTCTGCAAAAGCGATATCCGTGCCGTCCCCATGCCGGACAGGCGCATCGTCCCACCACGCCTCTTGTGTATAATAAACAGCGAAACTATCCGGCGTAACCCAGCCCTCGTCGATAAAAACGGCTTTTTTGTCTGCGCTGCGAATCTCCATTCTATTTTTGATCCACAGCCCGCGCTCTTTCGTTCCGTCGCCATAGCCATTCATCGAATCCATGATCGCGTACGTTAGCATCTCTCCCCTGGCGCCGGTGGGGCATCGATAGAGTTTCACATCCTTGACGTACGGCCAGAGGGCTCCGTTCGGGCTTTGAATCTGTCGTATTTGCGCCGACTCGGTCAACTGTCCGCCGGAACTGTAATCGGAGGCCCAGCACCTGCCGACCCAGGGCCGCTCGGGCTTTCCGTTGTCGGTCCGATCGACACCGCCGGCCCCATTGACAATCTTGTCATCGTTTTCATCGGCGTACATGATCCAGGCGAGCCCCAATTGCTTGAGATTACTCAAACATACTGCCCGCTTGCCCTGTTCCCTGACGCGATGCAGGGCCGGCATCAAGATCGCCAGCAAGACGGCAATAATGGCGATGACCACCAAAAGTTCTATCAGTGTAAACCCCGTTTTTTTGCGCATAATAACAATTCCTCCTTCTGCAACTCAGACAGAATTTTCCTATTCAGAGCCGCTGGGTCTCATCACGTAACTTCTACAGTATGAGTATATCAAATCAGATGGCCAAATGGAAGGATCCCGAAAATTTCCTCATCATTTCACGGGTTCGCGTTGATGCGTGGAAATGGGAATGTGTTAATTCGGGATTTCCTATTTAGATTTCACTGAAACACTCCTTCAAGCTTCAAGTTTCATCATAACGTAATTTCATCTGAGTATCAACAATACTCTGGCGGAATCAGCGAGCTCTCTCACAAAAAAATGAATTCCGGACACCTTTAATTCCCCTTGAACAACTGCGGCGCGAATTCCTTAAGGTAGCTGCGCCAGTTGATCCACGTGTGGGCACCTTCGGTTTCCTTGTAAACCACGTCGAATCCATGCTTCTCGAACAGCTCAACCGTGGCCCGTGAAGTGCCAACGAGAAAATCTTCCTTACCCGTTGCGAACCAGAAAAGCTTGAGTCCCTTCTTCAACTCGGCTTGATCCAGCCTTTCTTTATTTTGCTCCTCCCAGGAAGGCCCTGACGGCTCTTGTGATCCGCGACGACCAAGGCTGAAAATACCCGAACTGAAGACGCCGATGTAGGCATAGTCTTCGAGATAGGGAATAGCGATATTGAGGGTATGGCCGCCGCCCATGGACAGACCGGCGATGGCGCGGTTCTTCCTGTCCGTATAGATTCGGTAATTCTTTTCCATATACGGCTTGATATCGCCCAGGAAATCCTGAATAAACGGATCGACGGTTGGCCTGGCCCCGCCAAAACGGAATGGGCCCGTGTGGCCGGCGGGCATTGCGACCACCATCGGTTTGGCCTTGCCCGCGGCGATGAGATTATCCAGAATGAATCCGGCCCGGCCGACCGAGGTCCACGCATCATCGCAATCGAAGGCCCCGTGCAAAAGGTAGAAGATCGGATACGTGCCTTTACCGGATTCGTATCCCGGCGGCGTATAGACATGCATCCGTCGAAAGCGTTTCAGTGATTTCGAATAGTACGTCACCTCCGCAACGGCGCCGTGAGGCACATCCTTCGTATCCATGAAGTCCGATCCGGGCACGTACACCAGGCTCCAGGTATTCATGTTCGATTCGCTCGTGGAGGGATTGCGCGGATCGATCACCGAGACGCCGTCCACGTTGAAGTTGTACCGATACGCTCCCGCCCCGAGAGGGCCCAGGGTCACTTCCCATACGCCATTGGGATCCTTTGACATCTCCGCCCCTTGCCCGATGCCCGGAATGTCGCTGCCGGTGAGCCGGACGGCCTCGGCATTCGGCGCCAGGATACGGAATGTGATCCGCCGGTCCGCGGCCACTTCGGGTGAAACAACGCGGGGTCCCCGAGGGCCTCTCATCCGCGGGCGCTCGGCCGCCGTGCAAGTCGCTACGAATGTCATTAACATCACGGCAGACGTCATCATTGTGATTACTCTTCGACTGCTCATTGTTTTCTTTCTCCTTTCAGGTGACATTCTCAAAGAAATTCCAAACACCTTTCATTCGGCCGGGATTTCCCATTTTGATTTCACTGAAATACTCCTGCAAGCTTTAAGTCTCTTCATAACATAATTTCATCTGAACTTCATTAAAATTCTGGCGAAACTGGCGAGTTCTCTCGCAAAAAATGACAGGTATGTTTTCCAGGCAGATTGGACCGAAATGTGGGAAGATTGGATACACCGTCTCGATACTCGTCAGTGCATCTCGATGACGGCGACATCCTCGCCGTCGAGCGTAAGGTTCGTTTGCCCATCTCGCCACTCGATCGTCTTGTTGCGAACCCGTTCGTGCGAGGCCTTCGGTGCTTTTCGCTCCAGCGTAATCGTCGCGGTTACGTGTTCGGGACTATCGTTGAATACCGTGAGGAACCTGTCGCCGAAACGCTCGAGATAAACATGACTGTTATTCGAACGCGCCAACGTGACCGGCTCCCACCCGGCCTCGGCCACGCGTTTGCATAGTGGGATATATCGCTTAAACAGATCTCTATCCCGCTCGTAGAGCTCAGGGCGGGTGAAGTAATGACCCTGTGACGCGTTGTGGCTGAAGAAGCCCGGAAACATCCCGTAGGCGAGCGAACGCTTCATATAGCGCTCCACCAGCTCATAAGAGAAATCTTCAAAGGGCGTGTTCATCAGGAAACAGTAGGGCTTGCCCTTGCACAGCGACCGGCGGTAAAGCAGGTCGCTATCGGACATCGGCCGCCATGTTCGGCCCGGATACCAGTTCGTCTCCGTGCCCATCACATCCAACAGCGGCGTCAGCCAACACAAGCGGTGTGGCGTGGAATTTGCCATCATCAGTTTGTTCATGTCATGAACATCACGGGCGATCGCACGAATATATTCAAAAACGATCAATCCACGGAGAATAGCCACCTTTCGGCTGTCAAACGAAAAGGTCAGAGGCGTCTCGGCGATCGCGAAGTGCTCCCGGCGAAAATCGAGTTCGTCTGTGACATACCCTTCGCTCGAATCGATGTATTCACCATCCAGCATTCCTTTGGACTGCCGGCCGTAAAGTCTCTCACGCAGGTCGGGATTCCATTTGTTTTTGAAGTCCGTCACCTTGCCGGCAACATTCGGCATGGAGTTAATGCTCCAGACGGCGCCATTACACCAGGGTGTATCTCGCAGCAGGGCGGGGAACTGTCCCTTCCGGTCGTGAAAGCCACTGGTGAAAAACGCCATCGCTCGCGGATCCGCCTTTTCGTCGGCAAGCCGGCGAGCCTCGGACAAGGCCGCTTCGAGCGTGCGGGGCATCTCCTTCGGCATCGACATCCACCATGTCATCGGCTCGGTATAGCGAAATGTGATAATGTCGTGTCGATCATCCCATGCCGTTTCGTTGGTGCCCTCCTTGAATTTGAAGCCAAAGTCCTGCCACTCGTTGACGTCACTGATCCGGGCGAAAGGCATCCACAGGCCCTGGTCCGGAATGCGACATCGAAACGGGTCCGGGAAGATTTCATAATATCGGGCAAGCGCCGCACGGAAGCCCCACTTCGGATCGAAGGTGAATGTACAGAAACGCAGGCGGGCTTTGGATTTTTCAGGCGCGAGGCCGATGTCGTATGCAAGGAACAATTCTCCGGTTCCGGCATTGTAGCCGACTCGGAAAAAGGCCGGTTGCGTCATGTCGATTCCGAGGCCGACTCCACGATCATTTGTCGCCACGGCGGCAAATGGATATCGTGAGAGCTGACCATTCGCGCCCGCCGAGGACCTGCCGGAAGTAACGTATTCCCGGCCCGGCCGGACGGACACGTTTCTGCGAGGATCTTGCAGCCACAAGCACTTTTCCGGCGGCTGCGGGATCGTATAAACCAGAGTGACGGCCCGGTCCTGACCCGTCGTATCGGAGAGGGTTACGTCAAAGAAGGTTACATCGCCTGTGTGCTCAGAACGATGTGCAGTACACGCAAGCTCCAGACCGAGCGCACGGCGTTCGAGTCGCACGAAGTCGGAATCGGCCGCCACATCACGGAGTTGGAATCCCTCCGTCGGTTTATCCTGCAACGAAACAGGCACGCCATCGAACAAACACGCACCCACTGGCGGCCGGAGGGTGTGCAACTCAGGAGCACGGAACAAAGCCGTGCCCGGATGACGACGAAGAAGCATATGAAAAGAGACCGTTTTTACGGGCTTTTCCGGAAGGACGACAACCCTGGCCTGCTGCCAGTCATGTGTCCCCACATCGAAAGAGGCCGTCTGGCCCCAAAGCGGACTGCCGTCGGAATAGACCAGGTCGATATAAAGGGAATAGTCGCTGTTTCGGCTTCCCGCCACGCCCTCGGCCTTGCTCCAGGCCATTCCTACAATCGGCTCGGGCCTGGTCTGGTTCAGTACGACCGTCTGTGAAACACCTCGCTGAGCCCGGGCATCCGCTGCATTGTTGCAGATGAACATTCCCCCCCGGCGTTCAAAGCCCTCGCCCCACGGTTTCCATGCGTCTGGACGGAGAAGATTTCCCCCTGTCCTATCGGCGGCAAGAACCTTTTTCACCGCTGCGCCGTCGGAGAGGGCATGTGCGGGCAGACAGGACATGAGAACGACGCAGGCTGCCGAGACGAAGAGACTTTTCGCTAAATCATTCTTATTCATTTCACACCGACCTTTTCTGAGTCAAGATTTTCCATTGACCTGGGTATCCTTTTAGGGTTTCTACAATACCACAACGTGTGGTTCGATTTCAATGTTTCTGGCCATCAACCCGGCCAATACACTTGAAAGAAAACATGCCGGGAAGCTTTTCGACTTTTCGAACGATTTGAATATTTGAAAACTTGCATACCCCACGGAAATCGGTTATATTCCCCGACTCTCGTTATTGATGAGATTCAGTTTTAGAAGCTTTAGGTTCGTTTTGAGGTAATAAAACGGTTTTTTGTGATGTTCGAGCTCGATATTAAAATCCCAGCTTCGGCGGCTGCGAGTTACAAGATCGGAATCGGTACGGAGATTCTCGGCTCGTTGTGGCCTCGAATCGAAGCGGATTTTAGCCAGCACAATCCGTTTGTAATCACCGATGAGAATCTCGTCTCGGCAGGGCATCTGGACAAGCTCCTGGGCGGTAGAAACGTTCCGGCGTATGTTATCCGCCCGGCCGGAGAAATGTCCAAGAACATCACGACAACTATCGCGATCATCGAGGCGATGGAGAAAGCGTATCTCGGCCGGGATACGCTGGTCGTCGCGCTGGGCGGGGGAACGGTCGGCGATATTGCGGGATTTGCCGCCGCGGTGTTTAAGCGGGGCGTTCCGGTTCTACAGATCCCGACGACGACCGTGGCCCAGGCCGATTCGGCCGTCGGCGGCAAGACGGGTGTCGATTCGAGCCTGAGCAAGAATGCTTTCGGCGCGTTTTGGCACCCCTCGGCGGTATATATCGATGTGGCGACGCTGACGACGCTGGACGAAAGGCAATATCGCGCGGGACTCGTCGAATCCGTCAAACATGCGTTAATAGCCGACAGTGCGTATTTCGACTTTTTAGAAAGCCGGCTCGATGATGTGCTGGCGCGCAAGCCGGACGTGCTCGAACAAATCGCCCGCCGGAACTGCCAAATCAAGGGCCGTGTCGTCGAGATCGATCCGAACGAGAAGAACCAGAGGCGCTCTCTCAACTACGGCCATACCATCGGCCATGCGGTCGAGGCGGCCAGCGGATTCGAGCTGCTGCACGGCGAGGCCGTCGCCATCGGCATCATCGCGGCGGGCCGGATCGAGATCGAAATGGGGCTTTCCGAGCCGGGCCGGCTACAGAGAATCCGGGCCATCCTTGAAAAACTGGACGTTCCGGTACGATTGACCAAAAATTTAGCCGAAAAAGACCTCATCGACTTAGTCAAACGCGATAAGAAAGCCATCAACCAATGGCCGCGATTCGTCCTCATCGAGACAATCGGCCAGGTGCATCGTCAGGACGAGCAATACGCCGTGGAAGTGACCCCTGACATCATCGAAAAAGTATTAAAAGAGCTGTATTGAAGCAGGTAGGGTGTGCAAATTCCGTTTTGCACACGCGAGAAAAAAGTTTCGTTTTTTTGAGACTGTCGTGGCATTCCAGAGCGATTTTTAACGATTTTAGGTTTATCGGACCGATATCTTTCAACATGAATGGAT
>Ga0272442_10010206_pt1 | contig 11601 bp, 13 predicted proteins | sample SSMForm2O_FD_200262 | JGI IMG/M metagenome (GOLD analysis project Ga0272442, IMG submission 200262) | Marine sediment archaeal communities from Little Sippewissett salt marsh, Falmouth, MA, United States - SSM-Form-2O | ecosystem: Environmental > Aquatic > Marine > Wetlands > Sediment ...
AAGAGGTGCTGTCGCGTGACTGCGCAGGGTTCGGGGCCGTCGCCCGCCAACGACTTCGGCGCGAACGAGTGGCTGGTCGACGACATGTACGAGCGTTGGCAGGCCGACCCGGCTTCGGTCGACCCAGCGTGGAACACCTTCTTCTCCGACTACCGGCCTCCGGCCGAGGGGTCGGCGAGCCCGAACGGGCCGACGCCACCGACCACCGGCGCCACCGCGGTGCGCCCGGCGAAGCAACCGGCACCTGCCGAAGCGGCACCGGCGCCGCCGCCGCCCGCCCCGGTCGCGCCGACTCCCCCACCCGTGTCGACGACGACGGCCGCCACTGCCCTTGCCCGCAGCGCGTCCACGCCGGACACCGGGCCCGTCGCACCGGAGAAGCTGCGCGGACCCGCCGCCCGCGTCGTCACCAACATGGAAGCTTCGCTCGCCGTGCCGACCGCGACGTCGGTGCGCGCCATCCCGGCCAAGCTGCTCATCGACAACCGAGTCGTCATCAACAACCATCTGCGTCGCTCCCGCGGCGGCAAGGTCTCGTTCACCCATCTCATCGGCTACGCGATCGTTCATGCCCTGCGCCAGCTGCCCGAGATGAACGTGGCCTACACCGAGGTCGACGGCAAGCCTGCCGTGCTGCACCAGAGCCAGGTCAACATCGGCCTGGCCATCGACCTGCAGAAGCCGGACGGGTCCCGGCAGCTGCTGGTGCCGGCCATCAAGCGTGCCGAGACGATGGACTTCGCCACCTTCTGGGCCTCCTACGAGGACGTCGTGCGCCGGGCCCGCTCGGGCAAGCTGACCGCCGACGACTTCGTCGGCACGACGATCAGCCTGACCAACCCGGGCACCATCGGGACGGTCCACTCGGTGCCTCGCCTGATGCCCGGCCAAGGAGCCATCGTCGGCGTCGGCGCCATGGAGTACCCCGCGCAGTACCAGGGCGCCTCACCTGACACGTTGGCGCGCCTGGCCGTGTCGAAGATCATGACGCTCACCAGCACGTATGACCATCGGGTCATCCAGGGCGCGCAGTCCGGTGACTTCTTGCGCGTCATCCACCAGCTGCTGCTGGGCGAGGACGGCTTCTACGACAACGTCTTCACCTCCCTGCGCATCCCGTACGAGCCGGTGCGCTGGGTCGCCGACATCGCCGTCAGCCACGACGAGGAGATCGGGCGCCAGGCTCGTGTGCTGGAGCTCATCCACTCCTACCGCGTGCGCGGGCACCTCATGGCCGACACCGACCCGCTCGAGTACTCCCAGCGCAGCCACCCCGACCTCGACGTCACCTCGCACGGCCTGACGTTGTGGGACCTCGACCGCGAGTTCGCCACCGGGTCGTTCGGCGGCGACCGGCCTTTCCTGAAGCTGCGCGACATCCTGGGCATCCTCCGCGACGCGTACTGCCGCACCATCGGCATCGAGTACATGCACATCCAGGACCCCGAGCAGCGGGCCTGGGTGCAGGCCAGGGTGGAGAACGGCGCCGATCGCATGCCGCGGGAGGACCAGCTTCGCATCCTGCACAAGCTGAACGAGGCCGAGGCCTTCGAGACGTTCTTGCAGACCAAGTACGTGGGTCAGAAGCGGTTCTCGCTCGAGGGCGGGGAGTCGACCATCCCGCTGCTCGACGAGGTGATCAAGCAGGCAGCCGAGGCCGGGCTGGTCGAGGCCGCGGTCGGGATGCCGCACCGGGGCCGGCTGAACGTGCTAGCCAACGTGGTGGGCAAGAGCTACGGGCAGATCTTCCGCGAGTTCGAGGGCAACATCGACCCGCGCACCGTCCAGGGGTCCGGCGACGTGAAGTACCACTTGGGCGCCGACGGTGAGGTCACGACGGAGTCCGGCGCCACGATCAAGGTGTCGCTGTCCGCCAACCCCTCGCACCTGGAGGCCGTGGACCCGGTGCTCGAAGGCATCGCCCGGGCCAAGCAGGACGTGCTCGACCGGGGCGAGGAGTTCCCGGTGCTGCCGATCCTGCTGCACGGCGACGCCGCCTTCGCCGGGCAGGGAGTGGTGGCCGAGACGCTCAACCTGTCCCAGCTGCGCGGCTACCGCACCGGCGGGACCATCCATGTGATCGTCAACAACCAGGTCGGCTTCACCACTGCGCCCCAGCACTCCCGCTCGAGCGTCTACTCCACCGACGTGGCACGCATGGTGCAGGCGCCGATCTTCCACGTGAACGGTGACGACCCCGAGGCCTGCGTCCGTGTCGCCCGGCTGGCGTTCGAGTTCCGGCAGGCGTTCAACAAAGACGTCGTCATCGACATGATCTGCTACCGGCGCCGTGGACACAACGAGGGCGACGACCCCAGCTACACGCAGCCGCTGATGTACGACCTGATCGAGCAGAAGCGGTCGGTCCGCAAGCTCTACACCGAGGCGCTCATCGGTCGCGGTGACATCACGATCGAAGAGGCCGAGGAGGCCTTGCGCGACTACCAGGCGCAACTGGAGCGGGTGTTCGCCGAGACGCGCGACCCTTCCGCCGACGACCCTGACGCCTCGCCGTACAGCACTGTGCCGCGCTACCCCCGCAAGCCGCGGCAGGCCACTGGAATCACGACGGCAACCACCCCGGACGTGCTGGCGACGATCGCCAAGGCCTACGTCGACGTCCCGGACGGGTTCACCGTGCACCCGAAGCTGCTGCCACAGCTCGAGCGTCGGTCGCAGGCCATCACCAACGGTGGGATCGACTGGGGCACCGGCGAGATCCTGGCCTTCGGCTCGTTGCTGATGGAGAACCGGCCGGTCCGCCTGGCCGGGCAGGACAGCCGCCGAGGCACGTTCGCCCAACGCTTCGCGGTGATCATCGACCGGCACACCGGCGAGGAGTGGACGCCGCTGCGTCGCCTTGCCGACGACCAGGCGCACTTCTACGCCTATGACAGCCTGCTGTCTGAGTACGCCGCCCTGGGGTTCGAGTACGGGTACTCGGTCGCCCGGCCGGAGGCGCTGGTGCTGTGGGAGGCGCAGTTCGGCGACTTCCTCAACGGTGCGCAGACGATCGTCGACGAGTTCATCGTCTCTGGCGAGTCCAAGTGGGGCCAGCAGTCGGGCGTGGTTCTGCTGCTGCCGCACGGGTTCGAGGGCCAGGGCCCCGACCACTCCTCGGCACGCATCGAACGCTTCTTGACCCTGGCCGCCAACAACGCCATCACGGCCGCGCAACCCACGACTCCCGCCAACTACTTCCACCTGCTGCGCCGGCAGGCCCTCGATCCGCAGCACCGGCCGCTGGTGGTGTTCACACCCAAGTCGATGCTGCGCAACAAGCGGGCCACGTCCGAGCCGGCCGACTTCACCACCGGCACGTTCGCCACCGTCATCGGGAGCGACACGCCGAAGCCCGACGACGTCACCACGCTGCTGCTCTGCTCGGGCAAGGTCTACTGGGACCTCCTGGGAGCCTACGAGAAGCTTCCGGCCGAGCAGGCGGGTCGGCTGGCGATCGCCCGGGTGGAGCAGCTGTACCCGATACCGGTCGCCGAGATCATGGCAGAAGCGCGGCGCTACCCGAACGTTCGCGAGGTGCGCTGGGTGCAGGACGAACCTGCGAACCAGGGGCCGTGGCCGACCATGGCCCTGCACCTGCCGGGCCACCTCGAGCGGGTCGCGCCGGGCCTGGCGCTCAACCGGGTCTCGCGTACAGAGTCCCCGGCTCCGTCGGTCGGGTCGCACTCCGTCCACCTGCAGCAGAGCCAGCAGCTGATGGCTGAGGCGCTGCGCGCGCAGGGCTGACCGTGTACTTCACCGACCGGGGCCTTGACGAGCTCGAGGACGCGCGCGGCGACGAGCAGGTCGTGATCGCGTGGCTCGTGGAACGGATGCGCGAGTTCATCGACCTGAACCCCGAGCACGAGGTGGCGGTCGACCGGCTCGCCAGCCACCTGGCCCGGCTGGACGACGACGAGGCCGCGGACGACGACGAGTGACCGCGGGTCAGCGGGTCAGCGGGTCAGCGGGTCAGCGGGTCAGCACGATCTTGCCGAACACGTCCCCGGCGGCGAGGGCGGCGAAGGCATCCGGCGCCTGGTCCATGGGCGCGGTCCGGTCGACGACCGGCCGTACGCCCCGAACCGCGCAGAAGGTGAGCAACCGTTCGAGTTCGTCGCGGGTGCCCATCGTCGACCCGACAACGCGCAGCTGCAGGAAGAAGACCCGGCTGAGCTCGGTGTCGGCCAGGTATCCCGATGTCGCCCCCGAGATCACGACGCTCCCGCCGGGCCGCACGGAACGCAGCGAGTGCTTCCAGGTCGCCTTGCCGACCGTCTCCATGACCCCGTCGACGCGCGCTGGGAGCCGGGCACCGGACTCGAACACCTGGTCGGCGCCGAGGGCCAAGGCCTGCTCGCGCTTCTCGGCGTCCCGACTGGTGACCCACATGCGGTACCCGGCCTGCGACCCGAGCACGATGAGGGCAGTCGACACCCCACCGCCGGCACCCTGCACGAGCACCGTCGACCCAGGCGCAAGCTGGGCCTGGGTGAAGAGCATGCGGTAGGCGGTGAGCCACGCGGTGGGCATGCACGCCGCGTCGACGAGCGACATCCCTGTCGGCACCGGCACCACGTTGCGCCGTGGAACTGCGACCTGCTCGGCGAACGTTCCGGGGTGGCGTTCGGACAGCAGCGACCGCTGCGGGTCGAGCGTCTCGTCACCGCGCCACTGCGGGTCGGAGATCACCGAGTGCACGACCACCTCAGTGCCGTCCTCGAGCTCGCCTGCAGCGTCGCAGCCAAGGATCATCGGCAGCCGATCAGCCGGGAGGCCGACACCGCGCAACGACCAGAGGTCGTGGTGGTTCAGGCTCGCCGCGCGGACCCGGACCGTGACCCAGTCCTGCGGCACCTCGGGCGCCGGCTGCTCTCCGACGACCAGGCCGCTCAGCGGGTCGTGCTGGTCTTGTGATGCGGCATAGACGGCGAACATGAGCCCAACCTAGACGTCGTGCGGGCAGCACTCTGTGACGATCAGGGCGAAAACGCTCTGCAGAGGCCGAAGTTGGAGGAAGATCAAGGCATGGCGAGAACACGCGAATGGATGCTCCTCACTGCTGCGTCGGCACTGATCATCACTGGGTGCTCCAGCGCCGACGACGACGAGGTCGCCGCCAGCGTCCCGCAGGACATTGCCGAGGTGGGCACACTCGTGGTCGCGACCGATCCCACGTTCCCGCCGGCAGAGCTTCGCTCGACAGTGGAGTTCCAGTCGGTGCAGCGCGGCGAGTTCACCGGGTTCGAGGTTGAGCTGGTGGAGGCTGTCGCCGACGAGCTCGGGCTGGCCGTGGAATGGTTCGACGCACCGTTCGACCAGGTGCTGCGCAAGGTCCCCGGCGGCGAGGTCGACCTTGCGGCCGCGTCCATCACGGTGACCTCCGAGAGGGCCGCCGACCTCGGCTTCGTGACCTTCTTCGAGACCGGGACGCAGTGGGCCGCGCGGGTGCCGAACGTCTCCGGGGTCAGCCCCACCACCGCCTGCGGGGCCCGGGTGGCGGTCCAGACGGGGACCGTCCAAGCCGACGACGTCGCCGCACGCTCGGCAGCATGCGAAGAGGTCGGCGACGACCCCATCGAGGTCGTGGCGTTCGAGCGGCAGGACGAGGCGACCGCCGCGGTGCTTGCCGGCGTCGCGGACGCCTTCGTGGCCGACGCTCCGGCGGTGGAGTGGGCCGTGTCCCAGTTCAGTGGGTCGCAAGCCGCGGCCAGCTCCATCACCACCGATCGCCTCAGTACTCTCGGAGCGCCCTACGACTTCGCGCCCTACGGGTGGGCTGTGGCGGACCCCGACCTTGCCGCGGCCCTGTTGGAGGGACTCGAGGCGGTGTACGACAGCGGCGAGTACGACGAGATCATGGAGTTCTGGGGCGTGACCGACGGTGCAGTCGACGATTTCGAGATCGTCGGCGACGTCTGAGCGACGGTGCCGCCCGGGGTCAGCGGCGGGCGACCCCGTCGCGGCGGGCGCAGGTCGCTACCGCTGCGGCGACGGACGGTGCGACGCGGCGGTCCAGCGCTGACGGGATGACGAAGTCCGGGGCCAGCCGGTCGGTCACCAGTCCGGCGAGGGCGTTGGCGGCGGCCACCTTCATGCCCTCGGTGATGTGCTCGGCACGCACGGCCAGGGCGCCTTTGAACATGCCCGGGAAGGCCAGCACGTTGTTGATCTGGTTGGGAAAGTCGCTGCGTCCCGTGGCGACGACCGCGGCGTAGCGCCTCGCCACGTCGGGGTGCACCTCGGGATCAGGGTTGGCCAGACCGAAGATGATCGCGTCGTCGTTCATGCCGGCCAGCGCCCGCTCCGACACGGTTCCGCCCGAGACCCCGATGAAGGCGTCGGCCCCCTTGAGCGCGGATGCCAGGTCGCCGGTGACACCGTTGCGGTTCGTCATCATCGCCAGCTCGGCCTTGTGCGCAGGCAGGTCGGGCCGGTGATGGCCGATCACTCCTTGCCGGTCCACCACCCGGATGTCGCCGATTCCGGCCTCGTAGAGAATCTTGGCGATGGCCACGCCGGCGGCTCCTGCGCCGGAGATCACCACCGTGGTGTCGAGCACCTGCCGGTGCGTGACGGTCAGCGCGTTGACCAGGGCGGCGAGCACGACGATCGCGGTGCCGTGCTGGTCGTCGTGGAACACCGGGATGCCCATGCGCTCCTGCAGCCGCCGCTCGATCTCGAAGCAGCGGGGGGCAGCGATGTCTTCGAGGTTGATGCCCCCGAACGACGGCTCGAGCCGGGCGACGGTGTCGATGAACTCCTCCACGTCGGTCGTCGACAGGCACAGGGGAACGGCGTCGACGCCGCCGAACTCCTTGAGCAGGATCGCCTTGCCCTCCATGACGGGCATTGCGGCCGCGGGGCCGATGTCTCCCAGGCCCAGCACCGACGACCCGTCGGTGACGACGGCCACGCTCCCACCGACCCAGGTGTAGTCGTACAGCAGCTCGGCATCGTCTGCGATGGCCGTGCAGATGCGGGCCACCCCGGGCGTGTACGCCGCGGCCAGGTCGTCGCGGTCGGCGAGCGGCACGGTTGAGCGCACCTCCATCTTCCCCTGCTCATGCAAGGTGAAGACGGGGTCGTGGTCGTGCAGGCCGGTGGGGTGCAGCCTCTCGAGCAACGGCTCGGCAGTCATCGTTCTCCTCGTGGAGGGTCAGCCGCATATGGTCGCACAGCAGCGAGGGCACCACCCGCCGAGGCCTCTGCGGTGAGCGGCCCTCACGACGGTCGCGTCGTCGCGGTGAGCAGAGCCGGTCGCGGCCACACTCGCAGCACGACCACGCCGAGCACGTCATGGCGCGGGATGGGGCCGATCGTCCAGGAGTCGACGCCGACGCGAGGGTTGTCCCGCTCGACCCACCAGCCGGCCGGCTCGAGGTGCGTCGCCCGCTTCACCGCGACAGTGGCGTCGGGCAGGCGAACGACGACCAACGAGCCCGGGGCCACGGGGCGGGAGCGGGCCACCAGCAGCAGGTCGGCGTCGGCCAAGGTGGGGTGCATCGAGGATCCGCGCACCCGGGCGCCGTAGCAGCCCAACCCACCTCCCGGGGGATCGGTGGCTGCCCGGGCACCGGTCAGCCGACCGCGATAGGCTCGAAGCATGCTTCGCACCCTTCTCACCTCCCCAGCTGTCCCTGTCGTCGACGTGCACGCGCATTGTGACCTGCCGTGCGGCGTCTACGACCCCGCCCAGGCCCGCATCGAGGCGCAGTCGGTCAAGGCTTGCATGGAGAAGTACGCCGCCTCCGACGACCCGATCTTCCAGGCCCGCGCTGTGGAGATCAAGGAGCAGCGCTCCCACATGGTCAAGGAGCACCTCTGGGTGCTGTGGACCGACTACTTCAAGCCCCCCCACTTCGAGGCCTACCCGCAGCTGCACGAGCTGTTCAACGAGGCCACGAAGCTCGCCGGGGCCGCCGGCACCAAGGGCAGCCTGGACACCGCCGTCGCCGATGACCTGCTGGCCAAGATCGATGAGATCGCCGACATCTTCTGGGAGACCAAGAAGGCATGACGATCCGGGCGGCCCGTCCTGGTGACGTGGCCGAGATCCACCGGATGGTCGTCGACCTGGCCGAGTACGAGCGCGCCGCCGAGCAGGTCGCGTCGTCGCCGGCAGACCTGTCGGCTGCGCTCTTCGCCGACAACCCTGCGGTGTTCTGCCAGGTGGCGAACGGCGTGGACGGCCTCGACGGGTTCGCGCTCTGGTACGTCACGTACTCCACCTGGACAGGTCGCCACGGAATCTGGGTCGAAGACCTGTACGTGCGCCCTGAGCAGCGGGGTCGAGGTGTCGGCCGCGCCCTGCTGGCCGCCCTCGCCGCCGAGTGCGAGCGTCGCGGGTACCGTCGACTGGAGTGGTGGGTGCTGGACTGGAACGAGCCGGCGCTTGCGTTCTACGACTCTTTGGGAGCCATAGCGATGTCGGAGTGGACGGTGCAGCGGGTGGCCGGCGCACCGCTCGCGGCCCTGGGGCAGGAGGCAAGATGACCGGGGGTGCCATCGGCGCGGGAGACGTCGTGCGCCTGGCGGTGCCGGCTACCACCGCCTACGTCGGGGTGGCGCGCAGCCTCACCGCCGGGATCGCGACCCGGCTCGACCTCGACCTCGACCACGTCGAAGATCTGCGGCTGGCAGTCTCCGAGGCCTGCGGCGTGCTGCTGCCTGATGCCGCACCAGGGGCCATGCTTGACCTGGTGGTCCACGTCACCGACGCGGGGCTGGCCATCGAGATGTCGACCGTCACGTCGGGTGATCCAGCGCCCCCTGGCCCCGACTCGTTCGCCTGGACCGTGCTCAGCGCCCTGACCGACGGCGTGGTCGCCGACCGGACCGATGGACGTACAAGCATCCGGCTGGATTTCGCAACCGGCGCCGACCCTGTCGTGCCGGACGGGGCTCGGGGGTCGACAGGCCCGTGACATCCGGGCACGACAGCGACCCGCGGCCGGCCCTGCGGGAGCACAGCCACGACCTGTTCGTCGAGCTGGTGTCACTGCCTGAGGGGGACCCGCGACGGCAGCAGATCCGTGAGGCACTGGTCGAGCTGCACGCCGGGCTGGCGCACAGCATCGCGAGGCGGTTCAGCCGCCGCGGCCAGCCCGACGACGACCTTGCACAGGTCGCCATGCTCGGGCTGCTGAAGAGCATCGACCGCTTCGACCCGAGCCGGCCGGTTGAGTTCTCCAGCTTCGCCACGCCCACCATCCGTGGCGAGATCCGTCGCCACTTCCGCGACACGGCGTGGGCGGTCCACGTGCCGCGCGGGCTGCGCGAGCTCGCGGTGCAGATCCCGCCCGCGGTGGAGCAGCTGACCACCGAGCTCGGTCGGTCGCCGCGGCCGAGCGAGATCGCCGACCACCTCGGCGCAGACCGCCACCGCGTCGTGGAGGCGCTCGAGGCTGCTGACGCCTTCTCGGCGGTGCCGCTCGACGCTACGACCAGGGACGGCCGACCCACCGCCGAGACCGTGGGCTCGGTGGACGAAGCGCTCGAACGCATCGACGAGCGGCTCGCGCTGCGGCCCCTCATCGAGGCGCTCGACGAGCGCGAGCGCACCATCCTGATGCTTCGCTTCTTCGAGGAGAAGTCCCAGAGCCAGATCGCTGCCCAGGTGGGCATCTCGCAGATGCACGTGTCGCGGCTGCTGTCGCGAACGTTGAGCCAGCTCAACGAGGGGCTCAGGGCCGCGGAGAGCCCCGCTCAGCCGCCGCCGAGTCCTGTTCGGCCGTAGGCGTCTCGTCCGGCCTCGCTCACCAGCAGCACCAGACCGATGACGGCGAGCCCACCGAGGCCGGCCGCGCCGATCCACAGTCCCTCGCTGCCCATGCTGGCGGCCAACGGCAGGCACAGCACCTGCAGGAACACCGCGGGGCCGTAGACCCATCGAGCACCTCGCCACGCGAAGAACGCCAGCGCCCCTACCATCACCGCCACCAGCAAGAAGTAGGTGGACGACCCCCACGCCACCTCCGGCCGCGCGGCACCGCCGGAGGAGAGCCCGACCAGCTGCCAGACTGCCACCCCCAGGGTGAGGACGGTCTGGGCCGCCAGCACCGCTGCCACCTGTCGGTAGCGCTCGACGTCGGAGGCCACGGCACCAGCGTAGGACGCCGGACATGTCGTTACGCTGCTGCACCGTGCGCACCCTGGTCGTGGTCAACCCGAACGCGACCTCGACCAGCCGACGAATGCGTGACGTGCTGCTGTCGGCGCTCGCCGGAGCTGCCGACGTCACCATCACCTCGACGACGCACCGCAACCACGCGGCCGAGCTCGCCGAGGCAGCCCGGCTCGACGGGATCGACGCCGTGGTCGCCTACGGCGGCGACGGCACGGTCAACGAGGTCGTCAACGGGCTGCTCAGCGCCGGTCCGGGTCCTCAGGTGCCCATGCTGGGGGTGCTCCCCGGCGGCAGCGCGAACGTATTCGCCCGCAACCTCGGCCTGCCCCGCGACCCGCTGGAGGCTGCCGGACGCCTGATCCGGGCTGTGCAGGCGCCCGCACGCACCCGCCGCGTCGGGCTCGGCCAGGCCGACGAGCGCTGGTTCACCTTCAGCAGCGGCCTCGGGTTCGACGCCGACACCGTCCACGCGGTCGAGAACGCCCGGCACCGGGGCAAGCGGGCCACGCCCGGCCTCTACGTGCGCTCAGCCGTGCGAACCTACTTCAAGCAGGAGCGACGCACCCCGCTCATCTCCGGCGACCTGCCCGGCGGCGAGCACCTGCCGGAGCTCTTCTTGGCACTGGTCACCAACAGCTCACCGTGGACGTACATGGGACCGATGAGCATCCTGACCGCGCCTCGCTCGTCGTTCGACGCCGGGCTCGACCTGGTCGGCGCCACGTCGTTCGGCCTGCTCAGCACCCTCAAGCACGCCACCGAGATCGTCGCCGGCCGTCGGGGCCCTCGGGGGCACGACATCGTGCATCGCCACGACCTGCCGTGGATCACCCTGCACGCGCAGAAGCCGCTGCCCATCCAGGTCGACGGCGACTACCTCGGTGAGACCACCCGCATGCGTTGCCGCGCGGTTCCCGACGCCCTCCGGGTGCTCGTCTGACGTGGTGCTGACGGCATTTTTACGCTCGCACTGCCATTCGTGAACGGATTCACATACACTGGGAGTCTCGATCGCCGACTCCTGACCGGGTCGGCGACACGTCTGCCTGTAAGGAGTTCGCAGCCATGGACTGGCGCCACCGCGCTGCCTGCCGGGACGAAGACCCTGAGCTCTTCTTCCCCATCGGCAACACGGGCCCGGCCCTCCTCCAGATCGAGGAGGCCAAGGCCGTCTGCCTGCGATGCGACGTCCGGGAGGCCTGCCTGCAATGGGCCCTGGACTCCGGTCAGGACGCAGGAGTCTGGGGCGGTCTGAGCGAGGACGAGCGACGCGCACTGCGCCGCCGCAACGCCCGCGCCGCGCGCTCCCGCGCCAGCCGCGCCTGAGCCCGCCCGGAGCGGGCTGCGAGTCGGTCGTGCTCACGGCGCTTGCGCCAGGCACTCCGGCGATGGTCCCAGGTCAGGTGCCCTCGGCCTGCTGCCCGCCGTCGTCATGAGGGGAAGCTCTGCTCCTCCTCCGGCCGATGGCGGGA
>Ga0272442_10010207_pt1 | contig 11601 bp, 9 predicted proteins | sample SSMForm2O_FD_200262 | JGI IMG/M metagenome (GOLD analysis project Ga0272442, IMG submission 200262) | Marine sediment archaeal communities from Little Sippewissett salt marsh, Falmouth, MA, United States - SSM-Form-2O | ecosystem: Environmental > Aquatic > Marine > Wetlands > Sediment ...
AAGATTTCAAAAAACCTTTTCATTTCCAAAAAAGAAGAAAAGAATCAAACCAATAATTTTGTGAAGAAATTAAGGATAAAAATATCCTCCATCAACAATAAAGCAGACAGCTTAAGCGGCGGCAATCAGCAGAAGGTGGTTATCGCGAAATGGCTTGCCATTGACCCGAAAGTTATTATTATGGATGAACCGACCAGGGGAATTGATGTAGGGGCAAAATCAGAAATTCATAAAATGATCAGGGACCTCTCTGACAGTGGTATCGGTATAATAATTATCTCTTCAGAGATGACGGAAATTATCGGTATGTGCGATCGGGTATTAGTCCTTCATGAAGGGAAGATTACCCGGGAACTTACTGGAGATGGAATTACGGAAAAAAATATTATTATCGGCGCCTCAGGGCATGATTCATAAGTATAAGGAGTTGTTATTAATGAACACGGTTAAAAAATCTGGATTCAGCCTTAATCTCATAAAACAAACTTTAACCGGTTTTCGTGAAGGAACTGTTATCATAATAATAATCGCAGTAGGAGCCATTCTTTCTTTTCTTACTCCCCATTTTCTGACAACAGATAACCTGCGTACTACAGCCATCGGACTCTCTGCGGATGGAATTGTTGCAATTGGAATGACAATAGCTTTAGTTTCCGGGGGCTTTGACCTTTCTGTTGGATCAATCCTTGGACTGACGTCTGTTTCAACTGCATCCATGTTCAGCCTTGGTATAAATATCTGGCCTGCCATGCTTCTGGGGCTTCTCGTCGCCCTCGTGGTCGGACTCATAAACGGTTTGCTGATCGGTAAGATCGGGATAAACCCTTTTATTACAACATTAGCAACGATGAGTATTGCCAGGGGCGCCGCGTATGTCATAACAAGGGGTTCCCCGATTTCAATAAAAGATTGTCCTGATTGTTTCCGTTTCCTGGGAAGGGGGGATTTCATCGGCCTGCCTTTTATCGTAATGGTATTTGTTATTTTCGCAATTTTCGGCGACGTAATGATGCGGCGCTCCGCGCCTATCAGAAAAGTGTTCTACACAGGTAGTAATGAAAAAGCCGCAATCCTTTCAGGTATAAATACAACCAGAGTAAAGATTGGTGTTTTTCTTCTCACTGCTCTCCTGGCGGGAATTGCAGGCATACTTAGTGTCGCCCGTTTCGGAGTAGCTACACCCACTCAGGGAACCAGCACGGAAATGCGGGTTATTTCCGCTGCAGTTATCGGCGGAGCCAGCTTAAGCGGCGGTGAAGGAAGCATCCTTGGTACTGTTCTCGGTGTAATTCTGCTGAACGTAATCAATAACGCCCTTGTCCTGCTCAATATATCCGTATATTGGCAATCCCTTATAAGCGGTGTAATCCTGATAACCGCAGTAACAATCGATCATGTAACACACCAGAGAAAATTGAACAAGGTAATTACGGCTGAAGAAGCCGAATAAATAAACACAATTCCGCTCAACAGGAGGTTTGGGAATGAAAAAAAACTTACAGAAAATTGGATTTTTGCTGCTTGCTCTGTGTCTTGTGATATGCGCAGTAAGCTGCAATGGAAAACAGGAAGCTCCGGCTGCAACAACTGCTGCAGAAGGTGAGTCAGCTCCTCAAAGCCCGCTTATCGGTGATCCTAGTGAAGAGTACTATATGGTTACTTTTTTCTCAGGAATCGATTTCTGGAAACAGTGTTTTGAAGGATTTGAAGATGCTGCAGAACTTTACGGTGTTACTCCGAGATATGACGGAGCTCCTGAGTATGAACTGAATAATGCAATTACTGTGCTGGAACAGATTATTGCAAAGAATCCCCGGGGTATTGCTGTAACATGTATGAATCCTGATGCTTATGTCGAGCCGATTAATAAGGCGATTGAGAAAGGCATTACAGTTGTTACCTTTGATTCAGATGCACCTCTTAGTAAACGTTATGCAAACCTTTCTACAGGTAATTACTACGGTGGTGTTTTAGCAGCCCGGCAGATGGCAAAATTCCTCGGTGAAAAAGGTGAAGTCGGTGTTGTCGGTGTACCCGGCCAGTTGAATCTTGAACAGCGGACAAACGGATTTCTGGATACCATTAAAAATGAATACCCGAACATGAAGGTCGTACAGGTTGTTAATGGTAACGCCGAAGAAATGAAAGGCGCGGAAGTTACCGCGAGCCTAATTCAGGCATGGCCTAATATGAAAGGTGTATACGCATGTAATGCAAACATGGGAATCGGCGTAGGTTCCGCAGTTGAAGAAGCCAAGAAAACTGACGATATCTATGTTGTAAGTTTTGATGTAGATCCTGGATTAATAGCGGGAATCGATGACGGTACAATAGATGCCTGTATTGCCCAGGGCGCCTGGAACATGGGTTTCTGGTCCATGCAGTGTCTCTATCTGGTCGAACATGATCTTGTAAGTCCGGTACAGGGCTGGAGAGAAAAAGGTGTAAATCCTCTGCCTCCATACTTTGACACTGGTGTATCTGTTGTAACAAAAGAAAATGTGGATGCTTTTAGACGATAAAAATACTATATAAAATTGTATAATAGCCGGTTTGAGGGAAAAGCATTATTGCACTTTCTTCAAACCGGTTTTTTATTTTTACTTATTAGCGAAATAAACTGCCCCGACTGCCTGTGCAAATTGAGCAACAGTATATTCAGGATCTTCCTGCAGCTGCTTCATGAGCGGAGTATTTGCAATAGAAGAATCTGCAGGAGTAAGGACGATGTCAGGAGCAAGTTCCTTTGCACCCTGTACCATAAGATCAAAACAGGTTTGATTTTTAATAAGTCTTCCAAAAAGAATACGGGATTCCGCTTCCGGGTCTATGATATCTTTTGTCTCAAACCATGTGACGGCAAGATATCTGCCGATTTCCCTCCAGATTTCTTTTATCAGCTCATCATCATCCCTGTCCGGAAGAGACATAAGATATTCTAAGAATGGTTTCCGCATATCCTCAGGTTCTGTGGGCACATAGAGACCTTCAGCGCCCTTGCGTTCTTCCCAGACAAGAAATCCTCTAGCAAACAATTCCTGGTAGAGGTCCTTCCTGCCGTCTGAAAAATACTGGACCGCCAAACGAAACACACCGCTCTGACATGCATACTTCTGAAGAGTTCCGGAGATATCAGTATTAAAGTTTTTTATGCTTCGAACATCATCATGTTCGTATTTCTTTCCAGGATAATTCCCCAAATCAATGATATAATTGTAAACTTCCAGCGGAATTTCCGGAATGCAGCCCTTTTCATCCACCCAGCCTGTACCAAGCTCTGTTCCGAGAGTATGGGCAAAAATACCCTTATCCAGCTGTCCCGGATTGATTCCGGCACTGAGTTCTACGGCAGCAGTAAATGCGGCCATAGGCCCATCGTTCGTAAATTTAATTATTCCGTCATCGTTGAGAAATATTTTCAGCTCATTATCCAGATGCGTAAGACAACGGAAATCCTTTTCATAATCTATTCCAGGATTGTTCCTTATTCCTCTGGTTTTATACACTTCTCCTCCGACAATTTTATTCTTTATAACCACATCGGGAAAACAAAGACCTATTCCATCAACTCCGGGAATCTCAGTCCCAAGGACAGCTTCTATCTTATCTGCAACGGCCGCTAATACATCATCAGGAGCATCTCCGGGAAGCGCCTGATCCACCTCTTTTAAGAGCGCAGCGCAGTCAGAATTATCCGATTTTTCTAAAAGAAACAGCCAATTCCGCATAAAGCGTATCAGCAGAATAATAGGTTCTATGATTTCAGATATTTGCGTAAAACGGGCGGGAAACCAATTATACTCTTTAATACATACTATTTCCCCATTCCTTACAGTGACAAGCTTTATATCTGTTCCTCCGACATCTACACCGATTATTTTCTTTTTATCCAATCCTGAAGCTGCTGACTGAAAAACAGCAGATGCAGGATTTTTGCGGCCATCGCCGGAAATCCCTTTTACTGATTGATTAACATACTCCTCTGTAAAAAATCTAAATGAAAAACCTTCCTCTCCCGTACCCATAGAAGAATCTGAAAGTCCTTCCAGCATTCTGTCTGTTACATTTATACTCCTTCCGTATTTTTCCCGTTTACTCCGGGGTAAATGGATACAAAAATCTTTTTCAAGATTCTTAAATAATGTCAGTATTTCTTCACATTCTTCCGGAATATAAAAATCCATGCGCCGGCCGCCGAAAGTGGAAATTATATTGTATACTCCGGCGGTTATATATTCTTGAACAAAAGATATTTCTTCTGAATCAAAACCAGATACCGGAGGCAGACAAAATGTGAACTCTTTAGGCGGAGTTTTATCAAAAGGCATCAATACAGCCTTGATAACAACAGCATCAGGAACCGATTTAAACAGCCTCTTGACATCAGTGATATATACAGATTTTCCTTGTTTTGCTTTATTAATAAGTTTTTTTATCACATTCCTTTCCTTTATATAATTTCTGACAAACCGGTTTTTTTAAGAATTGACCGAAACAAATCAAGCTGCTCTGCTGTATAAGGCAGAGTATTTTTCTCAACACAATATTCAAGATTCAGCAAACGGAACTTATTTTCTGCAAGGGGATTATAATTTATCAACTCAACAGGAATATTTTCAGAGATACTGGAAATATAACGTCCTATGGCCAGAATATTTTTTTCTGTTGCTGTGAATCCCGGTATTAAAGGAATTCGGATTAAAAGCTCTGCATCATGCTTTGCAAGATATTCCAGATTAGAAAATATCTGTTTATTATCTTTTCCTGTAACAGCACAATGTTTTTCTGAATCATATATTTTAATATCAACAATAAACTTATTAGTAAAATCAATAACGGGAATGATATTATCCAGGGGAACAGCAAGACAGGTTTCAACTGCAGTATGGATCCCTTTCTCTCTGCATTGCTGTAATATCTTCAAACTGAATTCGGGCTGGAAAAGAGGTTCGCCGCCGCTTAGAGTAACTCCTCCCCCTGATGTTTGATAAAATAATTCATCTTTAAGTAATTCTTGTACAGCTACTTCTTCACTTATTATTTTCCCGTCAAAGGACAAGGCCTGGGCAGGGCAATTTTCAACGCAGATTCCGCAATTATCGCAGAGGGTTTTATCAATATGTACATGCGGAAACTGCCCGTGGTATTTAATAGCCTTCTTCGGACATACTGATTCACAGGTTCCGCAGCCGATACATTTCGAAGAAAAGTAATGAAGATTAATAGAACTATCGCGTCCTTCAGGATTCTGGCACCAGGGACAATTAAGAGGGCACCCCTTGAGAAACAACGTACTTCGAATTCCTCTTCCGTCATGAAGAGCAAATCGTTTTATATCAAATATTTTACCGGTCATCCTGCTTCAGTATATGTAGTCCGTGCAATAATTTCTTCCTGCAGGTCACCGGCAAGTTCCGTAAAATATGCTGTATACCCTGCAACTCTGATCGTTAAATTCCTATAAGCTTCAGGATTTTCTCTGGCCGCAATCAGGTCTTCCCGGCGGACAACATTGAACTGTACATGTATGATTTTCAGTGCTACAAAAGCCCGAAGCATGGCGGAAAATTTATTGATTCCCTCCGCTGCTGCAAAGAGGTCCGGGAGAAACTTCATATTAAGGAGCGTACCGTTACTGCCATACATTGAATTTATCCGGGAAACTGATTTTAAAAGGGCAGTAGGTCCATGGGTATCCCGGCCGTATACTGCTGACATCCCGCCGTCCGCCAAGGGAGCCTCTGCAATCCTTCCGTCCGGGCTCGCGCCGACATTCTTACCCATGGGAACATGGGCCGATACTGTATACAGTCCCACATGATACGGTCCTCCTCTCCGGTTTCGATATTTTTTTAACTGAGCTGTAAAATATGCAATCCACTTATTTCCGATTTTATCGACCCATTCAATATCATTACCGTATTTGGGTGCATTATTAAGTAACTGTAATCTAAGAACTTCATTATTCTTAAAATTTTCACGTAACGCTCTTAAAAGTTCTGCAGCGGAGACAGATTTTTCATCAAAAACCAGTTTCTTCACAGCCGCAAGGCTGTCTGCAATGTTGGCTACTTGTATAGCCTGTATTCCGGAGAGGTTGTAATGCGCGCCTCCTTCTGTTACATCAATTCCGCGGTCTATACAGTCATCGATTACAGTGGACAGAAACGGTGAGGGAAGTATTTCAGCATGAAGTCTTTCTACAACCTCACAGCATTTAATCATACGGAAGGTGAAAAAATTTATCTGTTTTTTGAAAGCCTCTTCGAGTTCATCAAATCTTTTATATGAATCTAACGAACCGCTATTAATACTGATTATCTTTTTATCAATGAGACATTCCCCCCCGGTCAGGGTCAATTCCAATGCTTTTACAAGATTGAACATCGCTGCATCGCTCCAGCCTAAACTGGTACCATGAGTTGTAAGTTCAACACATCCAACAATCGCATAATTCCGGGCATCTTTTTCGCTGATCCCCTGGTTTTTTAAAGCCGGAATAACCGCTTCATCGTTGAATACCTGGGGCATTCCGCTGCCTTTTCCTATAACACGGCTGCATTCGAATATAAAATCCTCTTTACTCCCTTCAAATAACCTTGCGGATAGATTCGGCTGAGGGAGTCCAATGTGCTCCTGTGCTTTGAGAAAAATAAAAGAAAGTTCATTTGATGAGTCTTTTCCTTCAGCATCCTGACCGCCGACTGCAACATTGAATCCAATAGGAAAGCCTGCGAAGTAACGAGCGCTGTTTGAGTTGCGCATATATACAACCTGGTTGAATTTGAGCCAGAGCGCCTCAGTCAATTCCAAAGCCCGGGAATAATTTACTTTCCCTTCATCGAAATCCTTCTTATAGTACGGATATAAATACTGGTCCATTCTCCCCGGAGAAAAGGATGAGGCGTTTGATTCCATATGAAGTACTGCATAAAGAAACCAGAGTGACTGCAAAGCTTCATGGTATGTCTCCGGGGCTTCAATGCTGATTTTCCTGCAGATCCTGGCAACTTCAAGCAAGTCCTGATGAAAAGATGAATCTGCCGAATTCTTCATGTCTCCTGCCATTTCTTCCGCTAAATCAGCATACCGAACCATAAAAGCAGAGACACCTTCAAGAACAAAGACCATGCCCTCGTAGAAATGATTAGGATCTCCTGTTTCCTTTATTTTTTTCTCAACCCGGTTCTTTAATCCTGCAGGCCCTAATTCAAGCCATTTTTTCGTATTAGGGCAGATATGTCCCTGGGCATGATCTTTTTGATTTATTTTTACAACCCTTGAGATAGCAGATACTTCTTTACCTATTTCCTTCTTAATAGAATCTTCAAGAGACCGGCCTTTCCAATACGGCAGAATCGTTTCCCGGAATAGTTCGATATCTTCAGGGTTAACAGCGAATTTATCCTGAACTCTATTCTCCAGACTTTCTATCTCTTCATCAAGCCACGACACTCCTGATTCAGGAAAGACCACCCCGCCCCTGACACCAGCAGTACGATTCCCCACAATCAATTCACCTGGAGTAATTTTTATCTCCATTTTATTTAAGGCTTCTTTTAATGATAAAGCCCGCTTTATATTTGCCGGTTCCTTTTCATTCTCTTTATAAACAGCTGTTATTATTCTTGCCTGCTCGAGAGAAAGATATCTTTTTTCATCCAGCATTTTTTCTTTTAATTGCAGAATCCGCCTCGGTATACCCAGGTTTCTGATTGCTTCTACAAAATCTCTCATTCTTCAAACCCTAATATTTTTCCAGTCCTTTCATCAAAAATGCAACAATTGAATCTTTCTCCGTGAAGGGATATATATTGCCGACCTTCCCTCCATATATCTTCAAAGCATGTTCAGCGACAATCCCAAATCCTTCCTCATTGAAATCAATATCAGAGAAATCTGAAAAAATATTCGGCGCATCAATCGATTTAAGCCATTTATGATAAAGCTCCAATCCTTCATATGCGGCCTTTTCTTTATCTTTATTATTCACGCCGAATATATGTTTTGCAAACCGGGCAAAGGGACCAGGAACATGGGGGATCGTGTGATCCATCCAGCGGGGAGTTAAGACACCAAGGCACGCCCCATGGTGGGTATCAAAATATCCGGAGAAACTTTCTTCAATTCCATGACAGGCCATGTCAGGATCTCCCCTTCCAACTTTCGTTAAACCGCCCCATGCAAGTGCAGCACACCAAAGCAGTTCTCCCCTTGCTTCCACATCCTGCATATCCTTATGCAGTTTCTCCGCAGCAGCCATTGTCGCGCGGATAAGCGATTCAGATACAAATGTTTGAGTGGGGGAAGCATCACAGTTGTTAAAATAGAATTCATATATGTGACTGAGGATATCCATTATACCCCAGATCGTCAGGTTCTTCGGTACTGAGAGTGTTATCTCCGGGTCTAATACTGCCATCTCCGGAAAAAGCGTCTGACAATAAAACTTTTCTTTAGTATCATCATTTACTATAACTGAAAAGTCATTCATTTCTGTTCCGGTAGCAGCAATAGTCGGGACAGCAACAACAGGAAGAGCATTTGTCACGGGCAGTCTTTCGCCCCAAAGAAGGTCATAGGGGTCAACATCCATTTTTGCCGCTGCCGCGATTGTTTTAGCGCAGTCAATCACTGAACCGCCGCCTAAAGCAATAACACAATCAACTTTATTTTTAATACAGACCTGCCGGCCTTCCCTGGCACTGCTCAATTTCGGATTTGATTCAATATCAGACATTTCATGAACAGTTATTCCCTGGTCAACCAGACTTTTTTGTATTTCCTGAAAAAGCCCGTTTTTACGGAAAGGCCCTTCTGCTGTTATCAACAGGACATTAGTATATTTATTTTTTATATATTCTCCGATTTTTTTTCTTTCTCCATTTCCGAAATGTACCTTTACCGGTGCTGTATATTCAAATGATTTCATAATTATTTTCCTTTACATAAATTTACGAATAAAATTTCCCCAGAGCCAGGACTCTTCACAATTTGCAGGGTTAACCTCTACGGTACCAGTCTTTAACCAACGATGACCATATACCATTTCAACCTGTGCAGGGGACCAACTCTGGACTTTCCATGGGTTTACATTGCCGGGGTCAGCTCCTTCAATAATAAGTGAATCTTCTGTAATTTTTTCTCCCTCCTTCGGTAAACCGGAATTACCTTCTTCTAAGTACTTAATTGCAAAGTGCAGACTAAGAGGTATATAAAATGAACAGGGCTGATCAATGAGCAAATCTATCTTGCCAGTCTTCATAAGATCTATTGTCTTTGGGCAAGCATCGATACCTGTAACTATAATATGATCTTTTATATCCCTTGGTTTAAAACATTCTTTTTTATCAATAGCATTTACTATACCTATTGTTACAAGATTTCCATACCCAAAACATCCTAATATTTTATTTTCATCGAGCAGAGAAGATACTCCCTGATAGGCTAAATCCGTCATTTCCGCACAAGGTGTTACATCCAACTCTATTATATTCAATTCTTTTTTCTTTTCTAAAACAGATTTAAAACCATTTGCACGCTCACTCTGATGAGGATTTTTTTTCGAGACTATAACTATAATATTACCTTCAGGGATACTGCCATACTGTGTATTTAATTTATCCAGCATACCTGTTCCAGCTCTCACCCCTGCATCAAAACTGTCAAACCGGACATCCATAACAGGAGAATCCGTTCTTACAAGCATATCTTCTGTTATTACTGCTATTCCTTGTTCACGGGCAAATGACAATGCCGGCTCAACAGCTTCTCCCCGAATAGGCATCACAATAATTGCTTCAGGCTTACGATCAACAACTTCCCGTATCACTTTCATTTGCTCATCTGGATCAATACTTTTAGGAGCAGCAATATCAAGCTCAATGTCATGAGCCTGTGCATACCACTTTCCTCCTAAAACATTGGCCTCTACCCATTCATTTATACCAAGGCCATCAACGATTACACCAATTTTATGTTTCACAACAGAACCCCTTCATTTAAAATAATGATTTTTATTATATATTTACAAGGCAAGAAAAAAACTGTTAAAAATGACGGATAGGTGGATTTTTACGAACTTATCATTCCTGAAGTTCCTAGTATCTTACTCTGCTGGAGACGATAGGCTCTAGGGGATAATTCCGTATGCTTATGGAAAAGACGGGAAAAATATTTTGAATCTGAAATACCAACCCGCTCGCTAATTTGCGATATTGATATATTTTCAGTAGCTAAAAGATACATGGCAGCTTTTATCCGAATCCAGTTTAAGTACTCTACAGGGGTCTGATTAGTTTTACCGCGGAAAATACGGTTTAAATATGAAGGACTCACACATGCTATTGCAGCTAATTCATCTAAAGTAATGTGATGAGTAAAATTATTATGGATATACTGCTTCACTCTTTCAATTCTGTTTTGTTTTTTAAAGAAACCTTCCTCACAGTATTGTCGGATATAATTTATAAGTATCTGCATCAAATGACAGACAATAACGCATTCATGCTTCTTATTCTGCCTATGAATCTCACAGAAAAGCCATTTAAGCCGGCTTTTACTATCCGTCAGGCTGAACATTTTTTGAATATTTGTTGGCTTTTCAAATTTTATTCCGAGTACAACTATTTCCTGATGTTTAGAAAAATCTACAGATTCCTGATGCATAATATTTTCAGGATATATTAATGCATCAAAAACCGATATGCTCAACTCATCCTGGGTTCCATGGATCGTAGCCTTGCCTTCAAGAAAATATATGAGTTCCATATATTCATGACTATGTTCTGTAGTATTCCATATTGTACTTTTTTCATCAAATCTTTCACAAAAAATCAAATCCGCTTTTTGAGAATTAACACTCCTGAGTTTGTTGGCAATTTCATTAGGTTTAAAATCCAAACTATTTTGTATCATAATATATAATTAAAAAATTATCTTTACCAATCCAACAAACAACTTATCACTAATTTAGTTAGGTTGTAAATATTTTTTTCTATTTAATAATATACCCAGCCCTCCGAACCGCTTCCTTAATTTGATCCGGATTTACCAGGCTCTCATCATACTTGACTGATAGATTTTTCTGCTTAAGATTCACCTTCGCCTTTTTAACACCCTCTATTTTCCGGGCCGCCATCTCCACAGTCATTTTACAGTGTTCGCAGCTCATACCCTCAACATTTATAATTTCATTTATCATCATTTACTCCTAATTGCAGCACGCTTCAAACTCAGCGAATTTGTAACCACAGAAACAGAACTGAACGCCATAGCCCCCCCGGCGAATATCGGACTTAACAATCCGAAAGCCGCCAGAGGTATTCCGATTACGTTATAAAAAAACGCCCAGAAAAGATTCTGCCTGATCTTTTTTATTGTCTTCTTTGAAAGCCGCAATGCAGCAGGGATTCCCTCGAGATCTCCGGACATCAAGGTGATATCCGATGTTTCAATTGCAATGTCTGTTCCCGAACCGATAGCTATGCCGATATCAGCTGCAGCAAGAGCAGGAGAATCGTTGATGCCGTCTCCCACCATTGCCACGGTATAACCCTCTTTCTGCAGCCGGACAACAGCATCAGCTTTTTCTGAGGGAAG
>Ga0272442_10010208_pt1 | contig 11600 bp, 9 predicted proteins | sample SSMForm2O_FD_200262 | JGI IMG/M metagenome (GOLD analysis project Ga0272442, IMG submission 200262) | Marine sediment archaeal communities from Little Sippewissett salt marsh, Falmouth, MA, United States - SSM-Form-2O | ecosystem: Environmental > Aquatic > Marine > Wetlands > Sediment ...
TTTAACGGTGTCCCCGTTTCTCCATCAATCGAAGGTACCGTTTTTATGGCAAAATCACTGAGGAGAAACAAACTATGATCGATGAAAACTTTGGCGATATATTGAGCAAATCGAAAGCGTGGGGATGGATCCTCGAACCCGACGCGAAGCAACTCATGCATACGGCGGGCCTCACTATTCCCCGATTTTTATGTGCGAAAACGACAGAGGAGGCGTGCGATTTCGCCCATACGATCGGCTATCCTGTCGTTGCAAAGATCGTTTCTCCGACTGTCATGCACAAGTCTGATGTTCATGGTGTTGAAGTCGGTATCGATACAGACGAAAAACTGATGAAGGCTTTCGACCGCTTCAGCACAATTGAACAGTTTCACGGCATGCTTGTGGAGGAAATGATTCATGGCATTGAACTCATTATCGGTGCTACAATAGATTATCAGTTCGGGCCGATGATCCTCATGGGAATGGGAGGAACGGGAGTCGAAATCTACGGTGACGTCAGTCTCAGAATGGCTCCGCTCGTTGAAAACGACGTGGAATCAATGGTTCAAGGCCTGAAAGGCCGCCCGTTACTCGAAGGCTACCGGGGCGCAGATTCTATTAATTTCGGTGAGCTGACACGACTCCTCATGTGTTTTTCCGATCTCGTCATGAAACTCGAGGTCTCAATCGATTCGATCGACCTCAATCCCGTCTTCTGTACTTCCGACAGTTGCACTGTTGCCGATGCACGAATTGTACTAAAAAATCCCGACTCTCATCACTGAGTCCTCACGGAACAACCACGTAAAGCCCTCCTATGGGGTATGGGTGTAGGGAGTCGATTCAGTTAAAAATGATTCGTGCTTAGAAAAGCCAGGGTATAGGGTGTTGGGCGTAGGGGAGAGGCAATATCAGTGCCGAATGACAAAATCCAAATGTCAAATTAATTCCTGAATCTCAATGCCAAAGGGGAAGGACGGGTAAAAGGTGCAAGGGACTTCTTAGTGTTAAGTGTTTAGTGGTAAGTGGTAAATCAGGAGTCAGAAGTCAGGAGTCAGAATAAAAGCATTCAGCTTTCAGCAATCAGGTATCAGGAAAAGACAAAAGCAAATACAGGAGCCAGAAGACAACTCTGCGGAACGCCTGGCCGTCGGCAGGTCCACTTTGTGAAATTCCACTGGGCAGGATGTCAGAAATCAGAATATGTAGCTGTCAATTTTCAGCTATCAGCAAAAAAACAGGGAAAAGGTGAAAGGAGGTATCAGTATGGTCGCGAAAAAAATACCAGAAAGCCCGATTTACATTGCATTGAACATGTCAAAAGTTGTGAACAGTGAAGAAAGTTTTAAACAGATGCATCAGGTAGGTCCCCGAGTCTGCATCACCACGGCAACCCATCCGGGATTTGTCGGGTTTCAGGCCAATTATCAGATCGGGATGCTGCCGCTGGCGGGCCGGTATGGAGGTGGAAGCGTTCACATGGAAGAAACGCTCAATCCCCTCCGCAATTACCAGTACACCATGTGGAATACGTGGCAGGATCACGACGAATTTCATGCCCAGCAGTTTGACCGTATCTTCGAGCTGTGCGGTCACTGCCTTTCCATGGTCGTCGAGGGTCCGTGGGAACCGGTTTATCGCGTCGTCAAGGCAAAAATGCCGCCGGTCAGGTCCATGGGCCAGATAACCGACCTTGCCGGTGATCTTCAGCAACATAAGAAATTTGTCCGGTTCGCAACACCACAGCGGTGCGTCGCCATTGCGGAGCATACGGTAAGACCGGGGGAAGAGAAAGCCTTCGAACAGGGGGTCATCGAAACAATGGATGCCATATCAGAATCGACCGGTTTTCTCGGCTATATGATTCTCCACCAGGTTGGTGTCTGTGCATTGGGCAGTTTCATGTTCGATCCGAAGGCAATGGGTGAATCCTTACAAACCTTGGGCGCCAATCCTCCGAAGAATGTAAAGCCTCTCTTCAAAACGCCCGAAGCGATGCCTCACCCGCCGGAATACATTATTCACAGTGAGTGGGATGCACCCGAAATGGCACAGCTGGGATTTGCAAAGGTCCTGGTCAATCACAACATCAGAAAGATTCACGATGACGGCGTCATGGCTCATGTTATGCGGGGACCGTATATCATGTTTTTCCAGCCCATGATGGAAGAACCGGGGTGGCGAGCGATGCTTTGAGGTGACTTGAGAAGACAGGAGACAGGAGACAGAATTTGTAGCTGTCAGCAATGATAAGACGAGGCGTAAGGTTCAAGGCGAAAGGAAGAGATTATAGCAATCAGCCTTCAGCTATCAGCGATCAGGAAGAAGAAGGCAGGGAACAGGAGTCAGGAGTCAGGAGTCAGAATGTACGCGTTTCGCGTTCCAGTTTAAAGGCTGAAGGTGAAAAGAAGAGGTTGTAGCAATCAGTTTTCAGCTGTCAGCAATGAAAAGACGAGGCAAAATCGTGTGTCGTGTATCGCAAAAGTGGTGAGTGATATGAAAAGACGGGGTATGGGGTGTTGGTTATAGGAGGTCGGAAGTAATGGTTGACGATGGAATGTTCGCCTGTTAGAATTATATCGCGTCACAGTATTCAACCCATATTGCCTATCGGATCATAATAAAATACTTCCTTCGGTTATCCTTTCTCCTCTGAACAAATTCAAACTGATAAATCCACTGCATTTTGGAACAGATCATGTCGTTCTTTTAGGACACACCTGATGCAAGCCGATGGCCATCATTTAAGGAGGTATGTCATGAAGAGACTGATTAAGTGGGCATTTGTCGTTGGAACGTTCCTGATCGTATTACTCCTTGTTGTCCTGCTTGTCCTGCCCAGGTTTGTGGATATACAACAATATAAGCCCAGGATTGAGGAACAGGTTTCATTGGCAACGGGACGACCCTTTGCCGTGGGGAGTGATCTCAGTCTTTCACTGTTCCCCTGGGCAGGAGTATCGTTTTCTGATCTTCATCTGGGCAATCCACAGGGATTCCAGGAAAAAGACTTTGTCAGTGTCAAATCCTTTGAGGTCCGGGTTAAGCTGCTACCGCTCCTTTTCAGAGATATCCGGATAAAGCGCTTTGTCGTGGACGGTGCACGGATTGTTCTTGAAAAAGGAAAGAACGGCCGCACGAGCTGGGGCGGTATCGGGAAACCTTCCGCTGAGCCGCAGGAACGTGAAAAGGAACCCCGGAAAAAACGGGTGGAAGGGTTCCCCATCAAGGATTTAACTCTGGGCGAGCTTGCCATTACGAACGGTTCCGTTCTCTGGATCGATCATGGTGCCGATGCACGGAGAGAAATTTCCGATGTAACGGTTCGCCTTCAGGATGTGTCACTGAACAACCCCATAAAGTTTCTCATTTCTTCTCTCCTGGACGGCAAACCGGTATCCCTGGAAGGCAGCGTGGGACCCCTCGGGAAAGAACCCGGTACCGGGATTGTACCCCTTACTCTTTCAGCCAAAGCATTCAACGAGCTGGTGATGGTCATCAATGGGACTATTGACAAGATGACTTCACAACCCCGGTTCGATCTGGTGCTGCAGGTATCTCCCTTTTCGCCCCGAAAGCTCATGGCAGCCATGGATCTGCCCGTTCCGGTTACGAAAGATCCTCAGGCGCTCAATCGTATGTCCCTGAAAACTATGCTTAAGGGGAATCAGTCTATGGTAGCTCTGTCGGACGGTGCCTTTGATCTGGACGATTCGAAACTTGCTTTTTCCGCCCGGGTAAAAGAATTCTCGAAGCCGGATGTAACATTTGATCTAGCACTGGACAAGATAGATGCCGACAGGTATCTACCGCCCCCCGCGAAAGAGAATAGTGAAGAGAAAACAAAGGCAGCAACCCCTCCCCCGGCAAAGAAAAAACCGGATTACACACCGCTTCGAAAGCTTGTCGTAAACGGGAAACTTACCATCGGTGAACTCACCATCAAGAATGCCCGCATGCAGGATCTCAATCTCAAAGTATCCGGGAAGGATGGCTTGTTTATCTTGAAGCCGGCTCATCTGACTCTGTACAAGGGCACGGTTACAGCTGAGGGTTCATTAAACGTGGCCCGGGATGTGCCCAGGACAATGGTGAAAGTCCAGTCACGGGGTATACAGGTAAATCCTCTTCTCAACGATGTCCTCAAAAAAGATATCCTGGAAGGTACGGTACTGTCCCAGCTCGATTTTACAGCGGAGGGGGATGATCCCGACAGAATCAAACGAACCCTCAATGGCACCGGGCAACTGGTTTTCACCGATGGAGCCATCAAGGGGTTTGACCTGGCGGCCATGGTCCGGAATGTGAAAGATGCGGTTATCGGTACGAAAACGGCTGAAAAGCCCCGCACGGATTTTTCAGAGTTTCGTGTGCCCTTCACGGCAACAAATGGAGTAGTGAATACAAAGGATACGTCTCTCAAGTCACCGTTTATCAGGGTCGTCGCAATGGGAAATACAAATCTGGTCGACGAGTCCCTGGATTTTCGTATTGTACCGAAAGTGGTAGGAACTCTGAAGGGTCAGGGTGATGTGGCTGAACGTTCAGGGATTATGGTACCCATCAAGGTAACGGGAACATTTTCGGCTCCCCGGTTTGCACCGGATCTCGAAAGCCTGGTCAAACAGAAGCTTGAGGGTGGAATCCCAACGTCATCGGAACTGAAAGAAACCCTCAAAAAAGGTATCGACTTGAAGAAAGGTGACTCCCAATCATTGGAAAAAGGAATGAAGGGATTGATGAAAGATGTGTTGGAGCGAAAATAATTGGGAGGTCAGGAGTCAGAATTTATAGCTGTCAGATTTTAGCTATCAGCATACAGAACTCAAAGCAATCAGCTATCAGTTATCAGCGGTCAGCACATAAAAAACAGGAAAAAGACGATCTGTAACAACTTCCGTTATACCTGGTTATTCTGTTTCAATACCGGCCATTGTTTTTGCATCTTGTTTGAATTGTTCGAGTTGTCTCATGAGGGCCTGTTGGATTACGATTTTCTGGGCCTGGGGTGATCCGGCACCGTGGGTCGATTCGATGGGTACGACAGATCCCTGCCCTGTCAGGTACTCGATGAGACGCATCATCCTGATACGATTCTCTGTTGAAGTGCCTGCTTTCCCTCTGAGATATTTGTCGAGGAGGGTACCGATTTTTTCGTGTTGAAAGTCTTCAGCTGTCGGCGGTGTACAGACGAGTCCCCCGGCAATATCGGAGACAATATAATTGCCCTGCCAGATTGCATTGACACCCTCGAGCTTGGCAATATTTATGTAGTGCGGGTTCGGCATGAAGACGCCCGAGGGCGTTTGTTCCCCCATGTACACGGATGCAAGGCCACAACCGAAGGATTTTTCACTATCAAAATACAGGTCGGTCAGTTTCTCTCGTATGTGGCGGGCGTTACCCACCCCATTGTATTCTGCAATAACAGCGGCTGCCCCTAGAAGCAGATCGCGGTGACCCGTTTTGCAGCCTGTGGTGTTTAACCGTTGGAGATTGGCAAAATTATTTACTATTTTGCCGGCGAATTGGTATTCACCGCACAGAAAGACACGTTCCCAAGGAACAAGCACATCGTCGAAAATGACGTGCGTTGAACCGTGGACACCGTATTTAGCATTGCCGTAATCCATTTCCTGCCCGACGAGGCGCCGCAGATTCGGCGCGGGAGCTTCGGCCACGTGAATAAGCCCCGGCGCATCACTCGGCACGGCAAAGCTGATGGCATAGTTTGCGTCTTCCTCTTTCAGCGCTGTACAGGGAATAACAATTATTTCATTTGCAATGGCGGCACCGGAGATACTCGCTTTTGCTCCCCTGACAACGATACCGTCTCTTCGCTTCTCCACTATCCTGAGATAGAGGTCGGGATCAACCTGCTGGTGCGGTGGGAGACTCCTGTCGCCTTTTACATCCATCATGGCTCCTGTGACTGCCAGGTCGTTTTTCTGAACATATCTCAGGAAGTCCAGAAGGTGGTTGTGATAGTTTGTTTCCAGTTGCCGATCAATATCATACGTCGCTGCATAAAGGGAATTCAGTGCTCCCGTACTGACGCACCGGGCACCGACGCAGGCACCATGCTTGTGTACAGTGAATCTCGCCAGTCTGAAGCGGTTTTTCAGATCTTCCTGAGTTCTGTGGATGTGGACATAGCGATTGACTTTTTCATCAATTAAAGGGGAATACGTAGTGAAGAAGTCTTCATTCTCGGACTTTTCCGACAGGTCATATACCAAACCGATTGCTTCCATGGAAGGCTTGATACAGGGATGTTCCCATAAATCGGGGACCTTTTTCCCGAATGCGTATAATTCGGTATTAAGCCCTCTGATACTGTCGATATACGCTTGCCTCGATTTCAACGCCATGATGCACCCTCCTTTCTGTACAATGTTTTTCCCCATTGGAACTATGAGTTACGGCAAATGTTTTGTCAAGGCAGAAAATCGAATGTCACGGATCGGGAATACATCAGGACACAGAATTTACAGCTGTCAGCTGTCAGCAGTCAGCAATGAAAAGACGGGGTGTGAGGTTAAAGGCTAAAGAAGGAATTTATAACTGTCAGCAAACTTTCGTGGATCGTAGTTCGTCGTTTGTGAATCGGGTAAAATTCAGCGGTCAGTAATGCTGCGGCAGAAGAGTTATTCGCTATGAGTGCTTGACCGCATAGCCTTGCTTCTTGAGTTCTTTTGCCAATATGTCCTGGTGGTCGCCCTGGATTTCAATGACACCGTTTCTTGTGGTACCGCCGGTTCCGCACTTTTGTTTCAGTTGTTTTGCAAGTTTTGAGAGGCCGGCGTGATCCAGAGGGACTCCGATAATTACGGTTACGCGCTTTCCTTTGCGTCCTTTTGTTTCCTGCCCGACTCTCACAATTCCATCGCCCCGGTGAACCGTTTCTTTCTGGCAACATATACAGTCCGTGATGGGGTTTCCGCAGGCCGGACACATCCTTCCCTGTTCGGTGGAATAAACAAAACTGCTCTTTTTTTCTTTTTTTGTTTTCATACCATTATAATAGTTTATATCAGCATCGTCCGATTACGTTTGTGTGTACGGCGAATACCATTGTCATTAAATAAGAATTCCCCCTGTCGTGTCGGTACTATAACAGTTGCTTATATACAATTTTCCAACCTGATAATACTGAAGTTATATTGAATATCAGCTCTCAAAAATGAATATATATACCACGTACACATCGCTCAACGATGCGTACAGACAGTCTTATAGCAAAACCTGCCGGAATATGCTATGAACAACCTGCCATACAAAAAAATGAGACATACGGGGGCTTTCAGGATATGTTACGTTATTTACCGGGACCGGTGCGAGGAAGTTTGTCTTTTCTGTTGTATGTCATCAACACGATCTTCTGGACAACGCCACTTTTTATTGTTGCATTTCTGAAACTGATTATTCCTGTCAAAGGGTGGCGAAAATTTTGCAATATCGTGTTAAACAGCCTTGCCAATAACTGGATAGCCGTCAATAATTTTAATCAGTGGTTTACCAATAAGATTGAGTGGGATGTAACCGGGCTGGAAGATCTGAAGAGGAATGAGTGGTATATGGTCCTGTCAAACCATCAGTCCTGGGTTGATATTCTGGTTCTTCAGAAGATCTTTTATCGTAAAATCCCCTTCTTGAAGTTTTTCATCAAGAAAGAATTGATCTGGGTGCCGGTCATCGGACTTGCGTGGTGGGCGTTGGACTTTCCCTTTATGAAACGATATTCCTCGGCATTTCTCAAAAAAAACCCTCATTTAAAAGGAAAGGACCTGGAAACAACCATGAAGGCCTGCGAAAAGTTTAAAACGATTCCCATGTCCGTTATGAACTTTGTCGAAGGAACGAGATTCACCGCAGCAAAACACCGTAAACAGGGATCACCTCACATGAATCTCCTCAAGCCGAGGGCGGGGGGAACAGCATTCGTTTTTCAAGCGATGGGGGAACAAATACACCGAATCATTGACGTAACCATAGCCTATCCGGGCGGGGCGAAGGGTTTCTGGCAATTTCTCTGCGGCAAGGTGCATAAAATCAAGGTCAGGGTAACGTCGTATCCTGTGAGCACTGAGTTGCTGGGTGATTATTTTAATGATGGCGAATTTCGTGAGCGATTCCAGGAATGGCTGAATACGCTGTGGGAGGAGAAGGACCGCCGGATCGAGAATTTGCTTCAATCCGGGGCGATACAATCGGGATGAAGGCAGGAGACAGAATTTTTAAGCACTCAGCTGTCAGCGGTCAGAGAATGATAAAAACGCCTGTTGTCAGTTGTCCGTTGTTTGTGGCAACAAATAGGTTCAAGGGACTAGGAATCAGCAATAATATTAAATGACAAAATCCCAATGGCAAATAAATTCCTAAATCTAAAATTCAAAGGATTTATCAGGAACCAGCATGAAAAGCTTTCAGCTATCAGAAAAAAATGAAAAGCGGAGCCGATGACTCCGCTTTTTTTAAATGTTACTTACGGTACCTGCTGAACCGACTTCCTGTCATGCAATCGAAGCTACATCTTTTCAACTGAAACCCTGTAAAGGTACAGATTATTATGGTATGCAGATTCGACAATCCAGTAAAAGTAATGGCACCCTGCCGAGAGGTTGATCAGGGCCGGGTGATCGGTCCACCCGGTGTGGCTGTGCTCATCCCATGTCTGTACCGCAACATACCTCGAACGGATTACGTAGTGCTTGAGCGTTGCCTTTGCCCCGTTATACGTCTCAAAGTTGAAGAGATACCAACCTGATGAGGGAGCGTTTATTCTTACATATGCCAATGGTTTATAGATTCTTGTCCCGAGAGTTGGATGTGAATAGTTACGTAATCGCGCCCGACCTGAGCAAGTGTTATAGTATCCGCCCAACTCGCCCATTATAAACAGGAATCCTGTAAATGGACTAGACTTGTAGGGATATTTCGGTGTCAAATACAGCGTGGTGGCGTCACTGGCATGTGCCACCCCCGCCGTGAACGGATTGAGAGAGGAAAGCGACGGGAGTGACCATCCTGCCGTGTCCGATCCCGCTCCCAGTTTCAGTCCCTTTGGTCTCACCCTCTGGAGTTTTTCTTTGCCTCCTGGCTGTTTGAACACTTTCTGGAGTAGGGCGTTTCTCGACGGCCGTGTCCGGGCCTTGGTCGGCACAGCCTCCGTGCCTTTCAGTTTTGCCATCTCAAGTGGTTCCTTGGACGAAGCACGGAGCACTGTTTTGCCCCGCTGTTTTGCCTTTGCCTTTTGGACTTTTTCCTGACCGCCTTTCTGTTTGGTCACTTTCTGGAGTAGGGCGTTTCTCGACGGCCGTGTCCGGGCCTTGGTCGGTACAGCCTTCATGCCTTTCAGCTTCGCCATCTCAGGCGGTACCTTGGCAGACGCCGGTAATGCATGGAGGATTGGTTTTAATTTCTGAACCTTTTGTGCAGCTTCAGCCGTACCGACTTGCTGAAGCGCCATCCAGCCCAGGAAGCCTCCGACGACCAGCGCAATGACCACAAATCTGAATCGCCACGTCCATAAATCTTTCATGAGACTCTCCTTTCCTTTTAGAGGATATCGTTGATTGAAATACTTCCTAGATGAACCTGTTCGCTATAGTAACAATAGCTTCATTGCCTTATACGGCGGCGTACTTGTAAGATAAGAATGCCATCCGAAGTATTTTAGAGATAAAAATCAAACAGTCTGTGCAATCATTCCGCTGTGGTAATAATGATACTGACGTTATGGAAAGACGTGTTTTTTATTGTTCCCGTTATTGAATAATAAATTGCCTGAAATAATATGACAGGCATAACAGCATGTCAAGGCTGTTTGTGAGCAATCAGTTGTCGGCAATGCAAAGACGAGGGTGTAGGTCGCAGGGCGTTGGGTGTACTACCGGAAATCGTTTATCGTATTGTGCGCAGTGGGTTGGAAATCGAAGGTTCGCGATTTAATTTGACAGTTTGTCGATGAAGGATCGCAAACCGATTGTATAGTGTTTTCCTGCGGTGAGAAATCCTTCGTTGTGGGTACCTGATATTTCCAGGAATTCTTTTGGGTTTCCTGCTGCTTCATAGAGCTTTTGTCCGTGACTGAAGGGGATGATATCATCGTTTCGACTGTGAATAACGAGAATGGGACTCCTGACCTCGCGAATATAATCGATGGCTTTATACCGGTAACGGGACAGAAACCTTATTGGAAGATAGGGGTATAATGTGGCGGCCATATCGGGAACGGAGGTAAAGGTGGACTCTATGATCAATCCTTTCGGCTTGTGGTGTTTGGCAAGCCGTGTTGCGATTGCACCGCCGAGTGATCGTCCAAAAATAATAATCTCATTCGGTGGATATTCTTTGATTCTCACGAGATACCGCCATGCTGCTTCAGCATCACGATAGGTCCCCTCTTCGGTTATTTTCCCGCGGCTCCTGCCATAGCCGCGATAATCAAAGATGAAAACACTTAATCCAAGACGATGGAATATGTTAATAGAATCGAGTCGATGGGATATGTTTCCCGCATTCCCATGGCAGAAGAGAATTATGCCTTTTGAATCCTCTCTCGGAATAAACCAGCTGGACAGGATCACGTTATCCTCGGTTACGAATGCAACTTCCTCAAACGGAAGCTGCATGAGCTTCGGTGTGGTCATGATTCGTCGTTCGGGAAAAAAGATAAAGTGAGACTGAAAGACCGCAACCAGGATGACGAGAATGACATACACCGCAAGTGCTGTTCCCACGATGTTCCAGACTGACGACCAAATACTCGATTCCAGCATACGCACAGCGTTTCCTCTCCGAAAGTTATACTTTGCAGCATTGAACATGTTGTTTTTACTGTGACATTTCAATCGTTGGGGGTCAAGGAATTTCAGCAAATAGCAATCAGTCTTCAGCTATCAGCGATCAGCAAGAAAAAGACAGGAGTCAGGAGACAAGAGCCATAATATAGAGCAATCAGCTTTCAGCGATCAGCAATGAAAAGACGAGGCGAAAGGCCAAGAGCACAAGGCTAAAGAAAGAGCTTATAGCAATCAGTTATCAGGGAAAGACAAAAATGTCAGTTGTCCGTTGTCAGTTGTTCGTGGCAACGACCAAGTGAAGACCAAGGGCAAAGGACAAGGATATAGGGTGTAGGAGGTTGAGTAAAAGCAGGGGTCAGGATTTTTCATCCCGGGCTTTTTCGTATATCTGGTTCAGGACACTGCAGACTAATCCGGGTTCTCCTTCAAGCCAGCCGGAAAAAGTGATCGGGGTGGCATCATGATAACAGTTGATCGATTCCCTGGCTATTTCGTATTCTTTTGATGTACCTTCAATACCGAGTTCCAACAATTTATACATGATTTGTGATGTGATATTGAATATTATATGTCCGATATTGACAATATTGTCGTAGAGATGGACGGTTTCGTAGATGGTCAGTTCGTCGTCGTCCCGGTATTCCTCGGCGATCTCTTCAATAACCTTTCCCATGGTGTTGTCGTCAATCAGGCAAAGAAAGGGAAGATCCGTATTGACACCGGGCATCTCGGGAACCCGGGCTAGCACAAAATGATGTTTTATATCCTCGTGGTTATGCCAGTAGTTTCTGATGGCATCGAGTGGAACATACT
>Ga0272442_10010209_pt1 | contig 11600 bp, 3 predicted proteins | sample SSMForm2O_FD_200262 | JGI IMG/M metagenome (GOLD analysis project Ga0272442, IMG submission 200262) | Marine sediment archaeal communities from Little Sippewissett salt marsh, Falmouth, MA, United States - SSM-Form-2O | ecosystem: Environmental > Aquatic > Marine > Wetlands > Sediment ...
GGAATACGACGACGATAATATTTGTGCCGCTGGTATTCCCAGATCCCATACAGGATAAAAATAAGCAGACTTACAATTAAACTGTACATAAATCTCTTTCTATCACGATCATTTCATTAAAACGCACTTCTTAATAGCAGTTTTACCAGCAGCGGACAATTTATAAAAATAGATACCGCTAGGCATAACATTCTCGGTTTCGTTTCTACCATCCCAGACAAGTTCATGGATTCCCGCAGAATAATTTTCCTGGGTCAAGATCTTTATCAACTGACCTTTTAGGTTGTATATATTCAAAATAACCTCAGATTCCTGCTCGAGGTTAAACCTGATAGTTGTGGAAGGATTGAAAGGATTGGGATAATTCCCCACCAGGAAAACAGATGGTAAAAGATCATCATCATATGGTGTATAAATGTCAGGAGGATCAGTGGTATATTTAATAGCCAGACCGGATTGAAGTGGAGATGCACTTGCAGGAAATAGATTAGCGTAAGAATATAAAAGCCCATCCGACTGCAGGTGGTTTTCTATGCCAAGGGTAGAATAATTGCCGTTATCATCAGGATTATTGATGGTATGGTAGTTAACCTGGATCTCGCCATTACCGTCACCTGTCTGATAGATACTGGGATCATACAGGATAAGTTCGAATTTTTCCACTGATGAGTTATCATGACGGTTAACACATTCGTTCCATTCGATGATAAATCTATCCTGATCTTCCTCATAGTAATAGCAGATTCGCATAGGATCATGTTCACTACCATTGAGAGGTCCTATAAGGTCATCCCAGTAGGCTGCTACCATTGCGTATGGTCCGATTGCAGAAGGAATGCTCCAGTTCCTGAAATTTGCATACCAGGTTGTTTGGAAAGAAATCCAGCCATTAGAACAAATTGTTATGCTGTCATGATCTACCCCATAATATTTAAAACTAAATGGCAAAGGTACCGATTCAGAGCTATCATCACCCATTTCAAATACTGATCCGGATCCGCCCAGGGCAGGATCTATTTCCTCCCAAAAATAAGTAGGAGATTCGTTGAATGGTTCACCTTCATTATCCACATCAAAATTATCATAAGCATAATAACCATAACTGTCTGGGCCTGTAGGCGTGGAATTTGTAACCTCCCCGATCTCAACGGTAAAATGAGTTGAAGCTGTATGCCCAGAATTATCGCTCAAGGTTAGCTCAAAAGTTGCCTGACGCCCAATCACGCAATCGGAATTAACACTTACCTCAAATAAATCCGAGGCAGTTTCATTAGCATTGAGATCGCCAAAAACCATTGTACCTGAAGTTATTTCCACGGCATCGCAAAGAGAAATTACTTCCGCTTCAATCCCCTGAGAATAAATAGAACTCATGTTTTGAATGGTAACACTGATATTAGAGGTCTCACCAGGATCAAGAAACCCGTTGGCATCGCTAATATAGAAATCAGTCACTGAGAACAAGACACTGCTAATAATCATTTCGATCTTTGCTGTTTGTCCTGTGGATAGCAAAAGATCAAATGAAACAGTTTCCTGGTCTGGACATTCAGGATCGATCGTAAATTGATATGATTCTGTTGCCGATTGAGCCGGGCTAAGATCACCATAATCCCCGAAATCATCATTGATAGTTATATACTGAGATTCTGTCGCTAAATTAGCCGTCACCGAGGATGCAGTCTGGTTTCCATAATTTTTGAGCGTAATATTAATATCTACAATATTACCAGCGGACAATTCCACATTAGTGGAATATTCTTCCAAGCCTACATCAATATCTTCCTGGACTACATTAATAGAATTAATATACGGTTTATGATTTGCCTTGGTAATGGTTATTGTGATTTCACCGGTGGTCTGCGGATCAAGAAAAAGAGTAACTTGGTCATTCTCGATCATCCCAATTTCCAGGAATTCATCCTGTTTCATTGCGGTTGCTATTCCTCCATCTAAATCAGGAAGATCAAGTTCGAGATGATTCAATCCCAGGGAAACATATTCAGGCATATCACAGGAAATTGTTTCGGGTACAGCTGTCCACATACTGAGAGAGGGGTCACCCAAAATGTTGTAGACATGGTAATAGAACTCCACATCTCCGTCTGGATCCTGATCTAACGGATAATTTTCGTATAACTCCAGTTTTCCTCTGAGAACTGCTGTTCCAAAAGTATGGATAGCTTCATCCAGTAATCCATAATAAAAACCGGAAAAAATTGCATTGTTGAATTCGGTGCTGGTATGTAGATCGGAAGGACCCACAATACTAACACAACCCCCATTATCCTTTTGAATGAAAGCTTCTCCAAAGCAGGGATCAACACTATTGGCAAAATCACATGTATTACAGACAATGGAGGTGACAACCGGAAGTTGCAAACCATTGTTCAAATCGGCAATATCGGTACGATCAAAATCAGGGAATTCCCAACCATTGGCATTTCCCCAACCTCGATAACTTGCAAATCCAACTCCTTCATTGATAGCATTTATTATTTGGTCAGTTCCGGGATAAGTTGGGGGAAAATAAACCTCGGATACTTGATCATAACCATAATCGATCAATTTTTCCTTCAGCCACTTCGAGACCTGAACCGGTGTAACCGGATATGGTGGAGAACCGCTGTAATTACCGGCTGCGATTAAAGCTTTTTCGAACCAGGAAGGATCTGTAAGGTAGGGATTTTTTTCATAATTAACGATCTTGGAAACAATATTGTAAAGATCCTGAGCATCATCTATGCTAAATCTACCGATCAACAATTCCGGGAAATAATCTTCCCCTTCCAACATTGTGTATGGGTGATCGGTAACATCCTGCTCAACACCAATAAAAAAAGAAGGTAGATGATAAGGATTTCCCTGTTCTTCGACGTCCCCGACGAGAACAACGAAATCGGGTGGTACTTCTTCTGTTTCGTAAATTTCCTGGAGATAATTTTTAATTGAGGAAGCTGTATTACCCGTTTCATCCAGGGTTACAATGTTAGTTTCGATCCCACGAGCGTTCTTCCACTCTTTGAACAATTCTAATGTAGACAATAAAACGGCATTATTGGGTGCAATAACCAGCATTTTTGAAGGAACAATCTCAGCTGAGATCAAGTATGAGCGATCAAAGTTATCAGCCATCATTTTATAGAGAGGTAGAAAAGAAGCTGAGATCTGATCAGGTATTGGGATTATCTCATTAGTTGAAAGTTTCATTTTCAAGTTGTTCAGAATTCTGACACCTTTTTCGGTTTCCTGAGAATTCTTGATCAGAACTCTATGAGCATTAAGGTCTCTCATAACAAAATTACCAGTATATTCCATAAAGGATTTTCCGTCATCACTTCTTGACTCGATAAGATTACCGGCTTTATCATATTCAGATATCTGGCAAGATTCTATAATCAGCTCAATATTTACAGCTGGGACTGCTAGCGTGTATTCAGTTTCTTCAATTCTAACATCCGAATTCGTATAATTTAGCAGAACTGCTTCCGGTAACTGCTCGAATTCAATTTTAGCACTTAGAGAAACTATCAAGTAAATCAGGGTGATCAGGACAAAATATTTTTTCATTCTTTACTCCGTTATTTTATCAGTATCATCTTTTTTGATTTATCGAATTTATTATTAACGAGACGGTAAAAATAAATCCCGCTACCAACGGGATTACCCGAGTTATCTTCCCCACTCCAAATAAATTCATGATATCCAGCAGGTAGGATTTCATCAACAAGGGATTTTACAATTTGGCCTTTGAGGTTATAAATCAAGATCCTGGTTTTACCAGCATCTGCCAGAGAAAAACAGATCTTTGTTTCCGGGTTGAAAGGATTGGGGTAATTATCATAAAGATGACTTATATATATGGGAACAATATCATCATCAGCTGAGCTTCCGGTTGATGAAATAATAATAATGTCATCAATTTTCCAGCCCGGATCATTGAGCGTATCATCGCTTTGAAGTCTGAACCTGAGATAAACCTGGTTATCGATATATTCTTCAAGTTCCAGCACTTCCAGTTGCCAGCTTTCTATCAAACCTGTCCAGCTGGCTAGTTCTTGCCAGTCATTTCCATTGGTCGATATTTCCACAAAGCAATTGTCGTTGTCATGTTCTACATAGTATTTATGATTAAACATAAGTACTACATCGGGATCTACGCCGTTCAGATTAAGCATCGATCCTGTAGTGAGAATATATTCGGTATCATGCTGGTAAAATTCGTTCGGACTATCTTCCACGTATATATTACCATTATCCGCGGTATTAATACCCCAACCTCCCTGAACTATCCAGTTACCAAAACCACTTTCCCAATCTTCTTGGAATATTTCTACGGAAGGCTCAAGTTCAATATCCATTTCATAAGTCCCTGGAATAAGGATATTATTACAGTATTCGGGAACATAACCATCTGATCTTATTCTCATTTTTAATTCACCTTCATACTGATCAAAACCAAATGAACCTGATTCATCAGTATAGATGGTGTCATTTTCAAGACCATAAACAATGATCTCTGCTTCCAGGGGGGTATTGTTTCCTGTTACGGTTCCGGATATAATTGCTAAACCTAATGGCTGAAGTTCTACATCAAGAGTTGTCCAATTGGAATTATTCACTGTAACATTTTCGATCAATTGTTCTTCATAACCTTCTTTTCGGATCCGAACATCATAGGTGCCCGGCATCAGTTGTCGCCAGAGCCTACCATAGAGTTGATCGGTGAGTCTGGGATCGAAAAATGTGGCTTTATGTTGTTCAACAATTACTTCAGCTACCAGAGGGTCACCGGTAACAGCAGAAGATACATGGCCTGTAAGCATCGCTTTATCAGTTTGATAACCGATAGCCCTGTTCAACAACCAGTAAGCACCAACACTGCATCGTTCACAGGTATCTATTACAATGGGAGGATCTGGTTGAAGATTATAAGTGCCACACTCGATTAAAAGCTGTGTAGTCCCGTGAGCTTTATAAAACCAATCATGAGCACTACCCTTCCTTCCCAATGAAGGTTCGGGTTGATAAAAGCCTGAGCCATTTTCTTTTTCGATCAAACCGGCAACCATTTGTCCGATATATTCATTGAAGGTAAAATCAGGAGAATATTTTGGGCCATCCCATTTAAAGGAATAGAATACTTTTTCGGAGAAATTTCCAGTTCGGGATGAATGCCAATTTATGGAATAGATGAAATGCTGCTGAGCAGCAAGGTCTCTGATCGCCTGGGTACCACCTTCGGAAAAAGGTGCAGGTCCGCGATAATAATCGTTCCATTCCTCGTTTCCTTCCGCATAAAGAGAATCCCCATGGATCCAATTGAAAGAATAGTTACGGTTTGGATCTACTCCATCAATATCACCACCTGGACCAGGTTCGAAATCAAATATCCCATTCATGTTATTATCCCTTTGATTCTTGCGAAAAGAATCATCTAATCCACTCCAGACTATTTCCAATCCTTCTGGATTGTAAGTAGGAACGAACCACATCTCGATGTTCTGGATCCAGATGCTGTAGGGTGCCTGGAAACGGTGTTCCAGAATATCGTTGATCATGTACATAGTGATCTCAACACCAAGTACTTCCTCGGCATGACACTGTCCAGCATACATTACGGACGGTTCATCCTCATCCGTCTGTACATTATCAGATATCTTGCAGGCATAGATAGGCATAGGTTCACAATATGAAGCACCGGTAGACCACCCAATCAGCTGAACCATTACAAGGTCGGGATAGAGGTTCTGAAGTGAATCCAGCTCTGTAATGATCTCCTCATTGGTATGGTAGATTGGATCCAATCTTGAACCAGCGTAAAGATTGACCACAGTGAAAATAGCTAGAATCACGATTACATTTCTCATAAATCCTCTCTTATTTCAAAAGCAGCATTTTCCTTGTCGCAGAACTAAAATCATCCGTTTGGAGACGGTAAAGATATACTCCATTGGCTACAGACCTTCCATTTGTGTCTTTACCCTCCCAAATCACGGAATTTGTTTCCGGGATAAGTTCTCTTACCAGTTGTCCTTTAAGATTGTAGATTTTTATAAGTGGATTATTCAGTTGATCAGGTTGAAGATTGAAAGAAATCGTAGTAATTGGATTGAAGGGGTTGGGATAGTTTTGATTAAGGATTCCAATGACAAAAGGTATATCATTGTCATCGTTAGCTACGTTAAGATCAATCTTCTGGGCATAGATGTTATAAATATCTGTTTTTCCGCTGGATCTTGTGTCTTCCCAGATAACATAGACAATGTTACCTTCACCATGAACTGCTAATGGGTCGTTCTGATTTTTAATATCATCACTTATTACATAACCTTCGTTATCCCAGAGTAGATTTCCAGCAGGATCGATTTTCTGAGCCAGAAGATTTGATTCGGTAGAAACTGTATCGATAACACTGGTATAATCTTCCCAAAAAACAATATAATTTTCACCATCGCTTGCCAGATATGGAGATTCCTGATTATTATCTGTAGCTATTACTTCCAATCCACCTTCGGTTAACAACTCATTTCCGTCGGTATCAAAACCCTGCATATAAACATCGTAATATGTGCCGGAACGGAAATCCTGCCAGATCATTCTGATATTACCATCATAAAAGAAATTGGAATAAGTTTGATCGTTAACAACATCTGACAAAGCTAAACCATCCTCCGGCCAGAGGATATTTCCCTCTGGAGTAATAATCTGACCATATATATCATAATCACCATTACGTAGATCCTGCCAGACAACAAATAAACCTTCGGGAATGATCATACCCCTTGCCTTTTCCTGATTCTCAGTAACATCACAAAGATGCAGACCTTCCTCAGGCCAGCCGGATGCTGTATTCCCATCGGAATCGACCCTTTTTACAAAAATATTCTGATCATCCCAACTACCTCCCTGCCAGATAAAATAATCTTCTACCAGGTCATTGAGTTTGTCATCGCCATCAGCATCGGCTATGGTAATTCCTTCATCTCCCCATTGTAGCTCGCCGTTAACAATTTTTTGAGCATAAATACCGAAATCCCAGTTTTCTCTGAAATCAGACCAACCGATAAAATACTCAAGTTCTCTGCCATTATCGACAACACTTATCTTGCTATCAACCTGCTGGGAAAAGTATTCGCCCACGATAAGCCCGTAATCTTCCGACCAGACAAAATTACCTTCCAGGTCAACTCCCTGGGCATAGATCTGTTTGAAATCAGCTCTGTTTTCTTCCCAGACAACCCCAATAATATTGGAGCCGGGAAAATAGGTAACATCAATGAATTCCTGATCATAACCCGTCATCTGGGTAATAGCCTGTCCATCATCTTCCAATTCAAAGCTGCCATCGGGATTTAGAACCTGCATGAAGATCTGGGTAGCAATACTGGCATTTCTGGTATCACGCCAGACAATAATGGGGTGATCACCATTTTCGATGAATTTATAGTCAACAGCGTCTCCACTAAGTCCATAATAGATAACTTCTCCATTCTGCGTTAACAATTCGTTACCGTTGGAATCGAGCAATTGGATATAAATACCTGTTGAACCTGTTCTGTTATCTCCCCAGGAGATACATATCCTATCGTTACCATTGATCTTGACCAACGGAGCAAATTGTTCACCTAGGGCATCACAAACCAGACGACCATGATCTTCAAAGGCAAAATCTCCACTAGCAGCAATATTCTGAAGATAAATATCTTCGTGAGGATGACCTTCTACTCTACCATCATCCCAGACCAACCAGCAACCCCCTTGCCCGTCACTGTTTAGGCGGGGATTGAGTTGGTCGTTATCCTGAACACATATTTCGAGACCGTCAATATCCCAGATTTTGTTTCCATTTGTGTCTAGTTTCTGGGCAAAAATATCTTTAAAATTATAATCGTATCTTCCATCTTCCCAAGCTATAACAGCACCAGAATCTGATGTTTCAGTAATCCTGGGATTTCTCTGGATCCCATCACCAGTGTAGATCTCAACCCCTGTTGCCCAGAGCAGGTTACCATTCAGATCAAGCTTCTGAGCATAGATATCACCGAAGAAATCACTTCTTTTATCGCGCCAGCAAGCAATAAAATTCCCATCTGTTGTCGGGGTCATTTTAACATTTTCCTGAGGTCCGGCAGCAGCACATAGCAAAACACCTCCGGTTTCCCAAAGCAAATCTCCGTTGGGTGCAATTCTCTGAGCATAGATATTTTCATCATCGGGATTCCTTTCATCATGCCAGGCCATAATTGCCCCCCCGGTACCATCTTCCCAGAAAGTATGCTGATTCTGGGCTCCTGTCTCATTTGCGATAGGATTTCCGTCCACTTCCCAACCGGCAGCAAAAGAACCATCACTGAGGATATGAGTACCATAAATATCGGTTCCACCGGGGTAGCGGCTGTCTATCCAGATCACGTACGCCCCGCCATTCGCATCGTTAACAATATTGAGAGAAATCTGAATGTCTTCAGCCAAACAGAGAGGAACACCTTCCGAATCCCACATCAGATTACCTTCACTGTCGAGTTTCTGAGCATAGATATCACCAGCATCGTTATTTCTGAAATCAACCCAGGCAAAAATAATCTCATTATCTTCATTATGAATTGCAACAATGTCTTCCTGACGATTGATCTCCCCATTTATCAAAATCCCTTCTTTCATATCGGGGTAATCCGGATTACCGCTGTTTTCTCCCCAAAGTGCATTACCATCCAAATCTATCCTTTGAGCCCAAATATCCCTATCGCCTCTTCGGGTATCGGACCAGGTATAAACAATACTTCCATCAGCAAGGATCGCTGAAGAACGAAACCATTCGATGTTTACACCTTGCCGAACCGGGATTCCAGCTTCGTCCCACTGGATCTGTGCGAAAATTCCGCAGAACAGAACTAAAATTGTGATTAATGCTATCTGTTTCATTTTAACTCCTACTTTTTATATTATTTTTTAATTAACTGCTATTATCTTATAAAATTTCTTTATCCCACTAATAGGCAAACTCCAGCTGTTCGTTAAAATCCCGGATACTTCAAGAGTCCAGGAAACAAATGGGGCATATGGGTCTGTTGAAGAATAGATCTCATAATAATTTGCTCCTTGTACTTCATCCCAACTCAGTTGGATTGAACCTTCATTGATAAAGCTTTGAACATTGGCTGGCGGTTCAAGAACTTGTTCGGCAACTATAAGATTAACCGGAATTTCAACCTGATATAAATCGGGGTCATTTGTTGTGATTAACAAATCACATTGATATTCTCCATATTGCAAATCAGAAGTATCAACAGAAATTTCAACTGATTGAGATTCACCACTTGAAACAAATCCACCGGAGGGATCTACAGATAACCAATCATTTATTTTCTTAATCCTGACTGCTAATTCATTCTCAACATAATAGTTATTATAAGAAATTTGAAGCCCGTCATTTCCTGCTGCATTTTGAATGCCAATGGTAGAGCTATTGATATCACCGGTTACATATCGATATTGAAATATAATTTCTCCATTGGGATAGATAATTGATTGAAAATCATACGTACCATTATATGTCCCCTGCCAGTGGATAACATGATCGAACCATACTACGAGTCTTTCATCATTACAATGATAATATACATTACCACCTCCGTTATAGCCATCCCAAGGATGCAAATCATCCCAGAAAGGCAATATTGCCGGTCTAGGGGCATTAGTTGATGGTAAAGATGTATTATTCCAAGTTGTGAGGTCATTGCCAAATCCAATCCAACCGTTAGGATTAATCCTGAATTGATCATAAGTTGTTCCGTAAAATTCAAAGTTAAAATCGAGATCTATATAACCAGTACCAGTATCATTATTGGGGAAAGATATGAGAGTGCCAACTCCACTGATATCGATCCAGCTATAGAGCGGTCCATCTGGTTCGTTACTGTCTATCCAAGTATAACCATAATTGTCAGGTCCACCGTTTCCACGAATTTTAAAATCATCTCGAGGATCATTATATTGTTTGATTATGTCAAAAAATAAATCCTGCTCTCCAAGATTAGTTATCGAGAGTTGATCATCGCTAACTTCTTCCGGTTGAAGTATAAAATCAAAATGATCATTATCAAGGTTCAATTCAGCTGGAGATAATGAACTTTCTGTAATAAAAAGCAAAGCCAAATTGTCCTGTAAAACTCTGGCAGCTGTAGGATATTGATTGTTAAATGTATATTCCAGACCTATAGTTCCTGTATGATCCTCTAAGCCCACAGTAGCATATTGGCCGTGTTCAACATGGGTCAATCCCGGATTTGGATAGTAACCAGCATCTATATTATTTACGTCCTGATACTGAAATTTGATAATACTATCACCACTATTGGTTGGATGATAGTTCTGATCATACAATAAAACCTGAAATGTTTCTGTAACGCTTGAATTTGCTTCATTCTCCAATGCATCCCACTCAACAATAAAATAATGATCGTTTGGAAAATATTGATAATATACACCATCACCTGAAACCAGTAAATCATCCCAAAAAGGTGCAATCATCGGGGAAGGACCACCTGGACCTGGTATGGTCCAATTCATGGCTGCATTTATTTCTGTTTCCCCAGGGGTTATCCAACCATTAGAGCAAACCGTAATCTGATTGTAATTCATACCATAAAATCTTATTGTAAAGGGAAGATCAATTACAGCTATATCACCATCTTCAGAAGTATTATCATATAAAGGTATAGAAGTTCCAGTTGAGGATATTTCTATCCAGTCATATTCAGGTGCAATATCGTAATCTTGATCACCATCATCAAAACAAAAATATCCGTATGAATCGGGTCCGAGAGGATCATCAACAGAAACTGTACCTATTTCCAGAATAAAATCTACTATATTATCATAACCATTGTCATTGTATAAATGAAGGTTCAAAATAAACTGACTGCCAGTAAACACTTCTGGATATGCGGTTAACTGAAAGGGGTCAGTACTGCAAGTAGCATTACCTCCCGCATTGATATTACCAAAGAAACCACTATCATCATTTATATTAATAAGGTCATTCTCACAACTGATTGTGCCATAAATATCCTCAGCAAACAGTGTCCCCATATTACTGATAGTAACAACCATTTCAGCTGTTTCCCCTGGATCAAGTGTTTGATTGTCACTATCAAATATATGATAATTTGAGGTATACAAATTGGGAGCATCCACCATAAGATAAATATGATCTATAAACTGCTCTCTTTCTTCACTGTAAATAGTGCAATCCAGTATTATTTCCGTTCCACCAATTGTTGATCCAGCCACCGTAAAATCATAATCATCCAGACTGCTATTAGATTTCCCAGATTCGATATCACCATAGTTCTCAACATCATCTATGATCGTAATATACGGAGAAGAACTGGTTATTTCTGCTGTTACATTTGATGCGGTTAACAATCCATAATTCTTTAAATCTACAATCAACTCGATAGATTCTCCCGGATTTATTAGACCATCTTGATTTCCTGATGAACTACCTTGATCATCATCATCAATTTGATAAGAGTCAATATTTAAAGAGATATCGTTTTGAACAATCTGAAAAGTGCTAAGAAATGGAATAAAAT
>Ga0272442_10010210_pt1 | contig 11598 bp, 6 predicted proteins | sample SSMForm2O_FD_200262 | JGI IMG/M metagenome (GOLD analysis project Ga0272442, IMG submission 200262) | Marine sediment archaeal communities from Little Sippewissett salt marsh, Falmouth, MA, United States - SSM-Form-2O | ecosystem: Environmental > Aquatic > Marine > Wetlands > Sediment ...
CCGAATGTCTGCAGTAATTTTTTTGCCCTCTTCGGGCCTATCCCGGGAATAGCTTCAAGGGTGGTCAGGCCTAATTCTTTCTTCCTTAAATTTTTATTGAAACTGGTCGCGAAACGGTGGGTTTCATCCCTGACAGCCTGGAGGATCCGCAGCCCTTCAGTACCTTCAGGCAGATGAATTGGATCAGATCGATCGACCATGAAGATTTCTTCATATTGTTTTGCCAGGCCCACTACGGGAATATCTTTCAGTCCAAGACTCGTCAGTATGCCGCGCGCGGCATTGAGCTGCCCGCGGCCTCCGTCAATCACAATTAAATCCGGCCGTTCAAGCTTATCATTGATAACACGGGTATATCGGCGGGCCACAGCTTCCCGGATTGCTTCGTAATCATCAATCTTTCCCTGAAGTCCCTTTATATGAAACCGACGGTAATTTTTCCTATCCGGGTTTCCATTGTAAAATGATACCAATGATGCCACCGGATACTTACCCGACAGCTGTGCGATATCAAAGCCTTCTATTCTCTTTGGCAAAACAGTGAGGGATAAAACTCTTTTCAGCTCTTCCAGCCCGGGGATATTTTCCCGCAATCTGTATCTGCGTTCGACATCCTGACGGGCATTCTCCCGGGCCATTTTTAATATCCGCGAATGCTTGTCTTCATGGGGAATTTTAACTTTTACTTCAGTTTTGAATTCATCCTGAAAATATCTCTGCAGCAAATCCGGATCGACTTCCTTTCCCGTGTATATACAATCCGGAAAAGTATCCTCACTCTTATAGTATTGAAGAAAAAACTCAAGATAAGCCTCTTCTTCTGTTCCGAACGCTTCAGCCCTGTAGAGGTCCCGGCCCAGTATTTTTCCAGACCGCATCTGGAATATTATAAAACTGTACATGGAGTCCTTCTGGAACCCCGCCACGTAATCCCTCTTTTCCATGTTGAAGTCAACTATTTCCTGCTTTACTCCTACGCTGCGGACCGCTTCCATTATGTCACGCAGTTCCGCGGCCCTTTCAAAATTCATGTCTCCCGCTTCCGCTTCCATCTTTTTGTTGAGTTCATTCAGCAAATCTTCGGTTTCACCGGAAAGCAGTTTCATTGCACCGTTGACATGCCTCATATACTGCTCACGCGTAATTCCTCCTGTACATGGGGAGGAGCAGCGGCCTATATGGTAATAGAGACAAGGATGGTCCCGGTGTTTCACCGATCCCCTGCATTTTCTGAGGGGAAACAGCTTTTCAATGAGTTCGAGGTATATATCTATGTTTCTCACATCAGTATATGGACCGAAATAGGTGGACCCGTCCTGGATTATCCGACGGCGGGTCCTGAATATTCTTGGAAACTCCTCATTTGTTACCCGAATGACCGGGTAAGATTTCCCGTCCTTTAAACTGATATTATAGCGGGGACTGTTTTTCTTTATCAGATTATTTTCAAGCAGCAGTGCTTCGTACTCATTTTGAGTCACGATATAATCGATACTCTCGATTTTACTTATCAGCACTCTCGTTTTGACCGCGGGAGTGCCGGTAAAGTAAGAATTAACCCTTTTTCTAAGGTCCTTGGCTTTTCCGATGTAAATTATTTTCCCATTTGTGTTTTTCATAAGATATACACCGGGTCTGCTTGGGAATTCTTTCACTGCTGCCTTCATTGACTCATACATAGCGGTTTAAACATACTGTGGGTGTATTCAATTGGCAAGTAGAGGTTCGGCTAAAATATTCACACGGATATTAGGAATGTCGTGCTTTTCAACTCTATAAATTCTGTCGATAATACAATTGATGAAAACTCATACACGTATCTCTCTCTCTATGATTGTTTTATGTTTCGTCCTGCCATCCCTTCTCCAGGCTGAACAAAAACAGTTCTCCGCCGGCTTAAAGGACAACTGGAGTATCGTAAGTTCTTTTTACAATACTCGTCTGGAGAAAGGAAAAAGAGGTTTTCTCGATCTTGTACTGGAACAAAGCAGATATGACGCAGATACGAGTCCTGCCGATATACTGATCCATTTTGAGCAATATCCTTTTCAAGACAGCTCAGGCAATTATTCAGTCGCTAATAACGGGGGAACACATCCCGTTCCCCGGGGTCGTATCGGCTCTTCAGCGGGGTTTTTTTCCAGAGAAAACGGCGGACTCACCATCCAGCCTCTACTCAAATCCGCACCATCTTCCGGTAATTTGCTCTTCAGCCCCGGAACCCTCTGGAACGACTTCAGCATCGAATTCTGGCTTCACCCCGAGTATCTTGAAAACGGAGAATCTATTCTGACCTGGCATGGTCAGCGAGACGCGTCAACGGGAGTGCAGCAGCAGTATATGAGCTGCACTGTCAAGGACCGAAAGCTGGTTTGGGAATTCAGCAATTTTTTTCTTCACCCTGATTCAAGCCCGGTAACATTTTCTCTCGAAGGCGCACATCGTCTCGTTCCTGAAAGATGGTCGCACCACCTGATTCGTTTCGAAGCAGCCAGCGGCGTGCTTGAATACCTCGTGGACGGCGATCCCCAAACAATTATCTATACAACTTTAAGCTCTTTTCCCGGTGGAACAGTGCTGCTGCCTTTTATCGGCAACCGGGGTAAATCTGAGCTGACCATAGGGGAGGATTACTCCGGAATGATCGATGAGTTCCGCTTTTCCCCAGCCTATGTACAGGATCCGCTATTTCATCGACTCCCTTTGGAGGGCGGAACGGTACTCATTGGCCCGATATATCTGGAGGAGATGGGATCTCAGCTGATTTCCATCGATGTTGATTCAGATACACCTCCGGGAAGCAGTCTTTTCTGCTATTACCGGCTTGCTGAGGAGAGCTATGATTTCTATATTAAAAACCCGGAATGGACTTCATTTTCTCCGGGAGAGCTGCTGAATCCGGTACCCACCGGCGCTTATGTTCAGATAAAGTGCGAATTATTCCCGGACGGGTCCGGTATGAAGGGGCCGAGTATTTCCAGTCTGTCCGTCAGCTATCGACCGAACCTCCCTCCTCCCGCTCCGGTTGGACTATCCGCGGTTCCCCGGGACGGCGCTGTCCAACTCACCTGGAATGGGATCAATCAGCGTGATGCAGGAGGGTACCTTGTATTCTACGGAACTTCACCGGGCGTTTACCGTTGTGATGATTCAGCCGAAGGCGCTTCTCCCGTCGATGCAGGTACAGCCACAGAAATCAAACTTACTTCTCTGAAAAATGGAACGCTTTATTACTTCTCCGTTGCCGCGTATGATACACTGGGCCCGGCACATAGGGGCGGATTATCAGGTGAATTGGCAGCTCGGCCGTCAGCATACTATGGAGAATAGGTAATGGAATTATATGAAAAATTTGAATGGGCCCATCAGGCCCTTTCTTTCTACGATTATGAACAGGCTGAAAAACTGGCCTGGGAAATCAGGGAAGAAAAACCGGATTTGGCCGCCGTTTATCTTCTTCTGGGAAACATCTATACAAATACCGGTCGTCACCAGGAAGCGGTAAACGCCTTTCAACAGGCTGTTGAACTGGATCCGGAAAGTGTCGAAGGATACAACAACCTCGGTATCGCGTATAGAAAAACCGGACATAACAAAGAATCACTGAAAGCCTTTCAGAAAGCCCATGAGTTGCAGCCGGAAAGGGCGGACATAAGCTACAACCTGGCCAACTGCCACAAGCAGCTCCATAACCATGAGAGTGCTGAAAGACTGTACAGGGAAGCACTCAAAATCGATCCGTCTTTTCTGATGGCCTACAACAATCTGGGAACTTTGTACCAGCAAAACGGTGAAACAAGCAAGGCCGTTGATTTATACGAGAGAGGCCTCGCGTATGACCCAAATCATCCCACGCTTCACTATAATATGGGCAGAGCTCAGGAGAATCTTGGGAACTTTGAACAAGCTATCAAGGAATACCGACGCAGCCTGAAAAGCAAGCCAGGATGGAGCAGCGCGCTCAACAACCTCGGTGTGGTCCTCCAGAAAGTTGATCGGCATCAGGAAGCGGAACAGACTTTTACTGATTTGCTGAAAATAGAGCCGAAAAATTATCAGGCTTATAACAATATCGGCGTTCTATTAGCAGCGCAGGAAAAATATGAAGAAGCGGAGGAATTTTTCAAAAAATCCCTGTCTATCAATGCCAATTACCAAAGCGCTGTGGTTAATCTGGGAAAGATGTATGTCGAAAGCGGTGAAGAAGGAAAAGCGCAGGAAAAACTTCAGTCCATCCTGAACGGTGATCCGGATAACCATGATATCCGTTTCGAGTACGCGGCGCTTCTTCTGAAACAGGGAAAAGCAAACGCGGCTTTACATCATATCCTCCGTCTTCTGCATATTGATCAGAACAACGCTGACTATCTACTTTTACTCGGGAGAACTCGCCACAAGCTGGGCTCAAATGAAAAGGCCGTGCCTCCTCTCGAAAGGGCGCTGAAGATCCGCGGCCATTTTGAAGCAGCCCTTATTGAATTGGCTTTCACACTGGCCGATTTAGAACGCCACGATGAGGCAGGCAGAAAACTCGATTTATACCTGAAAAAAAATCCCGACTCTCTTAACGTCATGATAACCCGCGCGGAGATTGAACTCGATGCTAAGAATTTCGACAGAGCGCTGACTGAATTTCAGGATCTGAATAAAACATACCCGAACAATGAGCTCATCCTCAAAGGACTGCTTACATCCTTCCAGAAACTGGGAAACCGGGAGGAAGCTCTGAGAATAGCGGAGGAGTTGGTCCACCTGTTCGGAAATCCTGAACTGAGTGAAGACTTTGATAAATTAGAGGCAGGCCTGCAGTTATACGAACAGATTATCGGTGAATTAGCGGATGAAAAGCAGACGAACTGGCAGGCAAACCTCAGGCAGATCCTGCAGAGCGAGGAGCTGGAGTCGGATGAAAAACTGGACAGCTATATACATGAAATGGCTGCCGAATCTGATGAGGATATAGAAGGAGAGATGGTCCCCATTATCGATGTAGGCGGGATTGAACCGGTAATCGCTGTGAATGAGGAAGATGGTGATCCGATTAGCCTGATAGACATGGAAGAGGACATCGAGCCGCCGGAAGAAGAGATCGATGAAGAGGAGCCGGAAAAACTATCAGCCGCGGTTTTAATTGAAAATGAAACATCGGGCGGACAGGGAACAGGAGATAACAGCGCTTATCCGCAATATCCACAGCAGCCGGCCCCTCAATTTCCTGCGCAGCCGACTCAATATCCTCAGCAATCGGCCCCGCAATATCAGCAATATCCACAGCAACCGGTCCCTCAAGACTCTCCCCGGGACCGGGCGGACTCTTCAGCACCGCAGCAGCAAACAACTTCTCAGACTCAAGCTCAGGAGGAACCGGCCGCGCCGCCAGTTCAACCGCAGTTTATTCCCTATCCGGTATATCAACAGAGACCGGCAGCAGACTCCCAAACAGGGTCGCCAGACAGCCGCCCGGCTTCATCACCCCCTGATTCATCTCCCCCGGGGGCAAAGAACCCGGAGTCTTCGCCCGAAAATCCTCCTCCGGAGCTGTCTGCAGACGAAGAAAACCATGGAAACCCGCTTTATCCCCAGGACATGGACACCCTGGAAGACGCGCTGCAGGACGATGAAGCTGCCGGCAGCGGGGAAGAACATGAAACAGGGATAGACCAGTCTTCCGCACAGGGACTGTTTGATTATCTCACGAGACTCGTTGAATATCTTCCTGATGAAGAAAAAACACATTACGAAGAAAGTGATATGAGACTCCGTGTTGAGGCATTGCGTTCCCGTCTGAAGGGAAAGGGGGGACTTCACGCAATCGCCGACCGTTTAAAAAAGAACAACGGCTCCATCCATACTCCCACGCGCGCGGATTCACCCCCGGCTGATACCGAGCACAGGCGCAGCAATCACGAATCCGCTTTATCATCTGGTCTGCTGCACAAAACCGACAAACTGGAGCCCGACAGTATTCGTTCCGCCTTCTCATACTTGCAGGGTCTCTCGGAAGATTTGCCAAATCCATCTATCGGAGTTGCCCTAAAACGGAAAATGCATGATATTATAGAGAAACTGCAGGATTGAGAGAGCATATGGATAAAGAAAGGAATCTAAAAACCGTCGCGCGTTACATCGAAAAGATGCCCAGTCTGCCTACATCGGTTACCAAAGTACTGGAATTATCGAATGATCCCAACGTATCTCCAGCCGATCTGAACCAGGTTATCAGTCTGGACCCGGTACTGATGGGCAAGGTGATGAAGCTCATCAATTCAGCGTATTACGGTCTGCAGCAGAGAATTACATCTCTCGTCCGGGCGATCATCATGCTGGGAATCAATACGGTGAAAAACCTGGCCCTTTCCACCGCTATTCTCACAAATCTCGGCAGCGATACCAATATGCAGGTTATCAACGTGAATGGTTACTGGCGCCATTCCCTGTGTGTCGGTGTAACCGCAAAGCTCATCGCAAGAAAGAAGGGAATCCCGAATAACCAGCAGGAGAGCTATTTTGTGGCCGGACTGCTTCATGATATTGGAAAAATCCCCCTGAATAATACTCTATCAAAGGAATATCTCGATGTTCTCGCGCTGTCCGACCGGGACAGACTTCCCCTCTATAGAAGTGAAGCAAAGGTGATCGGCTTTACCCACGCGGACGTGGGGATGCTGATTTCGCGCGCGTGGAAACTGGGAGAGGAAATCCATGACGCGATTGTCTATCATCATAAATGGGAGTCCTACGAGGGTAAACACCGTACAATCCTCCTGTGTATAGTTATCGCCAACTACTTTGCCAACAGTTTTGAAATCGGCTTTTCCGGCAACCGTTTTCCGGAGATTGTACCTTCCGCTCTGTGCGATGAGCTCGGAGTAAGCCTGGAGTGGCTTGAATCAGTCGAAGACCAGGTGAATGAAGAGATTGAGAAAGCCAAAGTTTTCCTGAAGCTGGCCGAATAATGAGGAAACACTAATGATGAAGGTAAAACTCTGGGGAGTCAGAGGATCCATCCCCTGTCCCGGCCCGGATACGGTTGAATTCGGAGGAAACACAGCCTGTCTCGAAATCCGTTTCGGGAAGGAAGAACGGCTCATTATAATCGATGCCGGTTCCGGTATTCGGAAACTCGGCGAAGCCGTGATGAAGAAGGACCTGGCAAAAGGGCCGATCAAAACACAGCTGTTTCTTACCCATACCCACTGGGACCACATTATGGGTTTTCCTTTTTTTATCCCCATTTTTATCCCCGGAACCGAGATCGATGTGTACGGCCCGGTTACATATGAGGACGAGGGGCTCGATAAAATCATCGGCGACCAGTTGAGGTACAGGTATTTTCCGGTCAAACACAGCGAACTGTCGGCGCAACTGAAATATTTCCCTCTCAGAGAAGGGACAATGGACCTCGGAGACGGCATGTTCGTCACAACAAAATACCTGAACCATCCGATCCTGTGTCTTGGATACCGCTTTGAATACAGGGGTAAATCTTTTTGTACTGCATATGATACTGAGCCCTTCCGTAACGTTTTTCCCACTGATCCTTCACAGCCGGGCTACGATCCGCTTGCCGCTCAGGAGGGTGAAGCGGCGGCGAAAGAAGAGAATGAGAAGGTCCTGCGATTTTTTCAGAACGCTGACCTTCTGATCCATGATACTCAGTACACCAAAAAGGAATACCAGGAATCGAAACTCGGATGGGGTCACACTCCCTTTGAAACAGCCATCAACAACGCGCACAAGGCACAGGTAAAAAAACTGCTTCTTTTTCACCACGATCCCAATCGTACGGACGATCAGCTTAAAGAACTTTTATCCGGATACCGGCAGCGGATCGACGGAAAATCAAATCTCGAAATAGAAATCGCCCAGGAAGGAAAGGAATATACCCTGTAGACCTTCAGGCCGCTCTCTCTTACAATGTCCCTGATGAACCACCTGCAAAAGATCCGGGAACTCATGAAATACGAAGTATTCGCATCGCTTCCACCGCCGCTGCAGTCCTTTCTCTCCACGAAGGCGGAAGAGCTGCGAATAACATTCCAGGAGCTGAAGATCCTCACGGACATCGCCGCCGATCTGGAGATGTGGGATACTTCCGGTCTGCCGGGGCTCTGGAATGAGGAGAACACCGCGCATTTGAAGGGAAAAAACCGGAAACAGGCGGTGCTGGACAGGATTTACAGGGTCTATCAGGAACTCAGGGTAAACCCGCCGGATTATTCCGCTTTTTCGGGAAGCCATCCCCGTTCGCATCCTGTAGATTACCGTTCTATTGAGAACAACGATACCATTCTCGGCCGCTGTCCCGTTGCCGGCGAGCGGACCCGGTGCTGCAACCTGCAGACCCTGGACGCAGTACAGCAGTGCGGATTTGCCTGCAGTTACTGCAGTATTCAGTCATTTTACGATGAAGGCCGGGTGTATTTCATAAAAAATCTGCGTCAAAAACTCCGGGAGCTGGCTTTGGATCCCGGCCAGCTGTACCACATCGGTACCGGCCAATCATCGGACTCCCTGATGTGGGGCAACCGGGAGGGACTGCTCGATACCCTCTTCGAGTTCGCAGCATCCAATACCAACGTGATCCTCGAACTCAAGACAAAGTCATCCAACATCCAGTATCTCCTTGACCACAGCATACCGCCGAATGTGATTACGACCTGGTCCCTGAATACTCCGACGATCATAAAAAATGAAGAACACCTGACCGCCTCCCTCGATGATCGGCTGAATGCCGCCGAGACGGTGGCAGAAAAGGGCGGCCTGGTGGGCTTTCATTTTCACCCCCTGGTCCATTACCGGGGCTGGCGTGAGGAATACGGACAGATCTACCAGCAGATCCAGGACCGTTTCACACCTTCACAGACAGCCATGATTTCCATCGGCACTCTCACCTATATAAAACCGGTGATCAGGCTCCTGCGCGCACAGCGTTTCAAATCAAAGATCCTGCAGATGCCCATGGAAGACGCCGCGGGAAAGCTTTCCTACCCCTTTGAAATCAAACGGAAACTCTTCTCGCACGCGTATGAGAGTTTTTCAGGTGACTGGCAGAACGGAGTTTTTTTCTACATGTGCATGGAGGACCCCCGCCTCTGGCCGCTGGTATTTCACCGTGAATACACATCAAATGAGGAGTTCGAGGCGGACATGAAGCAGAACTATATGAACAAGATTATGGCCGGGTCCTCCAGCCAGGTCTTCGGATGATTCTCACCGCGCGTCCGTACCTTCTTTGAGATGCGGCCCTGCACCCTCTTGCAAATTTTCCGCCATTGGATATAATAATGCTCACATATTGGGGGATTAGCTCAGTTGGCTAGAGCGGTTGGTTCGCAATCAACAGGTCGTGGGTTCGACTCCCATATCCTCCAATATTATTATTAAATAGTTGTTCATTTTCACAATCATCACGTATCAATTCCGCCTGTTGGCAGTTAAAAGTACCGGCTGCCATAAACTTTATACATAACAGTCCTGTGTTCAGAATCTTCTCTGTGATATTACTTATCCGGGATTTTTCAGTCTATTATGTTTAATATAACGGGAGGTCGTAATGTACGCATCAGTGATACGCGAGGGTCGCTTCTATCAGAAAATCACCGCTATTTACACTGAAACTGAGACGCACTCAAAACGGGGGACCCAATGAAACTCCTTCACACATCAGATTGGCACCTGGGCCGGTCTCTCTACGGCCGGAAGCGCTATGACGAGTTTGCCGCCTTTCTGGATTGGCTCGGCAGCACCATTGAAACCGAAGGAATTGACGCGCTGCTGATTGCCGGGGATATTTTTGATACGAGTACACCCAGCAACCGTGCCCAGGAATTGTATTACCGCTTCCTCTGTAAAGCCGCGGGCTCGTGCTGCCGGCATATTGTGATAATTGCGGGAAATCATGACTCCGCTTCCTTCCTGAACGCCCCGAAAGAGCTTCTGCGCGCCCTGAATGTCTATGTTGTGGGAGCAATCACCGAAGAACCGGAAGACGAGCTTATCATTTTGAAGGACGCCCGGGACCATCCCGAGGCTATTGTCTGCGCCGTGCCGTATCTCCGGGACAGGGATATCCGTACCGTTGAGGCCGGAGAAACCATGGAAGATAAAAATTCCAGGCTCATTGAGGGTTTGCGGAATCACTATTCTGCCGTGTGCGCAGTTGCCGAGAAGAAACAGAAGAAACTCGAGGGCAGCGGTCATGCCGGCATTCCAATAATCGCCATGGGGCATCTTTTCACCGCTGGGGGAAAGACCCTCGATGGCGATGGCGTCAGAGAACTGTATGTCGGGTCTCTGGCCCATGTGGGCAAAGATGCGTTTCCGCCATCCATCGATTACCTTGCTCTCGGCCATCTGCATGTTCCGCAGATAGTGGGAGGTTCAGAACACATACGGTATTCCGGCTCCCCGATTCCCATGGGTTTTGGAGAATCCCTGCAAAACAAAAAGGTGATTGCAGCCGAGTTCCGTACAAAAAAGCCCGTGATACGCGAAATCCAGGTCCCCTGTTTTCAGGCATTGGAAAGAATCTCCGGATCACTTGATGAGATATACGCGGGGATTGAACAGCTGAACAGTGATAATAGCAGCGCGTGGCTTGAGATCGAATATACCGGAGCCGATATCATTGCCAATCTACGGGAGCTGATAGACGAGGCTCTGGAAGGATCTTCCATGGAGGTCCGTCGGATAAAAAACAAACGTATCATCGACAGGATCATCGGTACACTCTGCGAAGATGAAACACTCGATGATCTGGATGTGAATGATGTGTTCGAGAGGTGCCTGGACACTTTTGAGGTGCCCCCTGAAGACAGGCCCGGGATGATTCAGTCATACCATGAAATCATCACCTCTCTTCATGAAGAAGACGTGAACGCGGAATAGCGAGGTTACGCATGAAGATCCTTGAACTTAGATTTAAAAACCTGAACTCCCTCTATGGCGAGTGGCTCATTGATTTCACCTCACCGGAATATGAATCCAACGGCATTTTTGCCCTCACAGGACCCACCGGGGCCGGTAAATCGACTGTTCTGGACGCCATCTGTCTGGCCCTGTACGGGACTACTCCCCGTCTCGGTAAAATAAGCAAAAGCGGCAATGAAATCATGTCACGGCAAACGGGAGAGTGTTTTGCCGAGGTGACCTTCACTTCCCAGGCGGGAAAATTCCGATGCCACTGGAGCCACCACCGGGCGAGAAAAAATTCCGCGGGGAAGCTGAGCGAATCAAAACATGAAATTGCCGACGCGGTGAGCGGCCGTATCCTTGAAACCAGGAAGCGGGATGTGGCGGGGGTCATTGAAGAAAAAACGGGGATGGATTTTGACCGCTTTACCCGTTCCATCCTGCTGGCCCAGGGCGGCTTCGACACCTTTCTCAAAGCGGAGGCCGAAGAGAAATCCAGGATCCTGGAACAGATTACCGGAACGGAAATCTATACGAATATTTCCCGGAGCGTGCATGAGCGGCAGCGGGACGAGCAGGAAAAATTAAAACTTCTCCAGGCGGAGACATCAGGCATTGTCATCCTCAGCGAGGAGCAGGAAGCGGAAATAAACAAGGCCCTCGCGGATAAGCAGAAGGCGGAAA
>Ga0272442_10010211_pt1 | contig 11597 bp, 9 predicted proteins | sample SSMForm2O_FD_200262 | JGI IMG/M metagenome (GOLD analysis project Ga0272442, IMG submission 200262) | Marine sediment archaeal communities from Little Sippewissett salt marsh, Falmouth, MA, United States - SSM-Form-2O | ecosystem: Environmental > Aquatic > Marine > Wetlands > Sediment ...
CGCACCCTACGGTGCTGATGTTATTGCGCGAGAACTTATGGGATTGCCGCGTCGCTGTCGCTCGTCGCAATGACGCGAGGACGGTTTTAACGCAGAGGCGCGAAGGCGCAAAGGCCGCAGAGTAATAGTGGTTGGCTTGCGGTATTTGTAGGGTGCGCCGTGCGCACCAGAATTGAGCATGGACGCGCCTTGACCGGCTTTTGGTGCGCGCGGCGCACCCTACGGTGCTGATGTTATTGCGCGAGAACTTATGGGATTGCCGCGTCGCTGTCGCTGCTCGCAATGACGGGATGGCTTGCGTTTTCGCTGCGCGATGACCGTCGTTGTTTCTTGCGGTATGATCCGGCATGGCTGATAGCACGCTGCGATACCTCGCAAACGAAATTGGTTTGAGACCCGCATGGCGGTGCCTGCTGGATTATCGATTTCTGCTCGCACTGATTGCCGGTATCCTGGTTGTCTGGCTGGGTCAGCGCTGGCTGCCCTCCTTCGCTTCGCCGCGCTCTTTCGATTGGCTGTTGTTATTTTCGCTTGTGTTCTGGCAACCGCTGTTCGAGGAAATCCTGTTTCGTGGATTGATCCAGGGACAGCTGATCAAACGGGAATGGGGCCGGAAGTCATGGCTGCAGATCAGCACAGCCAATGTGCTCACTTCGGTGCTGTTCGTCGGTTTGCATTTGTTCATGAACCCGCCATTGGCTGCGTTGCTGGTGTTCATACCCTCACTGGTCTATGGCTATTTCCGCGACCATTGCGAGAGTATCGTGCCGTCGATTGTGCTGCACTGCGCCTACAATGCTTTTGTGATCGTCGGCTTGGTCGTTGCGGGTAGTGTGGTCTGGTCGCGCGCGTCTTAGGTTTTTAAGGACTGAACGCAGAGGCGCGAAGGCGCAAAGGACGCAGAGTAATACTGGTTGGCTTGCAGTTTTTGTAGGGTGCGCCGTGCGCACCAGAATTGAGTATGGGCGTCCTTGACCGGCTTTTGGTGCGCGCGGCGCACCCTACGGTGCCGATGTTATTGCGCGAGAACTTGTGGGATTGTAGCGTCGCTGTCGCTCCTCGCCATGACGGGCTTTCAGGTCAATCGCGAGCAAAAGCAACTGATTGCGAAGAAGCCTCGCGCTTCGCCACGCAAACATCAAAAACCTCTTTGCGCCCTCTGCGTCTCTGCGTCCTCTGCGTTGAAAAATCCCTGTATCGTCCTGCGCTATCTGATTAAAACACAGTGAACTTCGATGTGGATTCGTTGTAACGAACGAGGATGTACCACAACGCGAGTATCAGATACGTCAGCAGCAGGGTGTATTCCCAGCCACCAAGCAGGTCGGGCATGTAGGCCTGGAAGCCGAGGCCGCTGATCTGGGCAACGCCGTCGAGAAAGTCGAGATCGATATCGGTGGCGAGCAGGCCGAAACCGCCAAGTATCGCATTCGTGATCGAGCCGACCCAGGCGAAGAAGATCAGCGCGACGACCAGCTTGAGCTGACCCTCGCCGATGCGCCAGAGTGAGCCCGAAGCGCAACCGCCGGCGAACACCATGCCGATACCGAAGATCACACCGCCGAACAAAGAGCCCAGCCAGAAACGTGTCGGCACCGCCACATAAGGGTCGATCGTGCCGATCGCGATCAGCACAGCACCGACCGCGGCACCCAACGCGATCGCCAGAATCACCGCCTTGGTCATTTCACCTTCGGCGGTCATGAACGGTTCGCGGAATACCCGCGAAAAACACATACGCGAGCGATGCATCACGAAACCAATCGCGAAACCGGCCAGCACCAGCACCGCCCGTGACGCTTCCTTCTGCTCACCCGAATGCCACCACTGCAGCGCCCAGTACAGAATCAGGCCGGCGACCACGACGCCGAACAACGGATACCAGCTTTTGAAATATGTCGGCAGGACCTTCGCGGGCGTCATGCCCCAGGTGATGTTCTCGAGGGTCCACAGCAACAGCTTCAAACCGATCAGCGCACCGACCAGCAGACCGGCCGCCATGGCCCAGCCCGAGGCCGACGAGAACGTCAGCGGCACGAAGAAGCCTCCGGTGGTGCAGCCGCCGGCCAGCACCGCACCGATCCCCATCAGCGAGCCGCCGACTATCGCCCAGATGTATTCCAGTTTCGGTGGCCGGTTGATGTGGAACTGCCGCGACAGCAGCGCGGCGCTGAATGCGCCGAGCAGCAGCGTGATGTTCAGCAGCGAGATTCGGTGCATCAACGGGCTTTCCAATTCCTGCTTGATGCCGAGCAGCGGACCGAGACCGATGCCATTGTTCAGATAATCGCCCCACAGCTTGAGGCCGCCGAACACGCCCCAGAACAATCCCGAGCCCATCAATACCGCCATGATGATAACCAGCAGGACGGCGCCGGTATAGGCCGACCAGGGCTCGACAAATACCGCCCTGTAATCCTCGCCGAAGCCCTGCAACCATGCCGGCCTAGCAGTAGTAACCTGATTCAAGGATAGCGACCTCAGTATGGAAGTTATCGAGTAGTCAAGAAGTTATTCGCAGCCGGACGGCTGGTCCGAATCCTTGGCCGTGTGCACAACAAAGGCCTGGACGTCGGCGAGCAATTTCTCATCCGGCACGTTCAGCATCTTTTTCGCGGCGCGGTTGGTGTCCTTGATGCTCTCGCGGAATTCCTTGCTGACGAAATAGTCGACCGTATATTTGTGCGGACCGTCCTGGGGACCGTGCACGTTTTTCTCGAAGTATTCTTTCCATTCCGCGATGGTCTTTTCGTTCGGCGCTATCTTGCTGCCGGTTTCCCTCTCGTGGCAGTCTGTGCAGACCATCCGATAATAGATACGGCCTTGTTTCCAGTTGCCTTCAGCCGCCTGCAGCATCGGAGCAAATCCAAGCAGCGCGACAGCGCAGGCTGCGAGCAAAGTGTTCTGGTGTCTCATAGTGAATCTCACAGTGGTGTACAAAGGTTTACGTTATCATACTTTCTAGAACAGCAATAAGGCGGGGTTACGCCTATCGCGCGATCCGCGCTTCTACATCAGTCTCTTCATCCGGCTCGTTACATTTATTGTCTTCCCGTTCACACTCCCAGCCTGTGATCATCGCCTTCATGTGCGCGAACACGGTCGGCCCGGTAGTAATCAGATAGATGTGCGCGATCAGGAAAATCAGCATCGCGAACGCACCGGTCGCATGGACAAACGCGACTTGTTGCAGTTCCAAATATTGGTCCAGCCCCCATTTTTCCCAGTCGGCGTAGAAGATATACACCCAGCCGGAGGCCCAGATCAACGGCGAAATCACGACCCAGAGAAACAGATAGGCCATGCGCTGCAGCGGGTTGTGTTTCTTGATCACGGTCTGGCGAAATGGGTGCGGCGCGCGCACGAAAATGCCGAGCAGATAGTATCGGATCATCGCATCGACTTTCTTCAGCGTCGGGATGTACTGCTTCCACTCTCCAGTGGTGAAGTGCCAGAAGATCGCGAACACCCACAGCGTCACCAGCGACCAGGCCGTGGTCCGGTGAAGCGTGACGGCCGGCTCCCAACCCAGAAGCTTGTAAGACCCGTGAATCTCGAACCCGGAAACCAGCAATACGATGATCATCGCGGCCTGCGCCCAGTGCCAGAAGCGCTCGAAGCGCTTGAATATCATGACTCTTTCGTCGCTCATGAACACCTACCTTTAATGCAACTGTATATACGTCCGGCCGCGTGCACGAGCACACCGATCAGCGTCAGCAGCGCCGCTGTCCAGCCGATCATGTCCAGCTTGACCGGTGCATCGCGGCCAGGGATGAAGATACCTTCGATATCCTCGAGACGGCCGTTCTTGGTATGGCATTCATCACAACCCACCGATTCTTCTTTCGGCGCGACCATGTGCGTGATCGGCCACGACATCTGCGTCTTGATGAAATCGACCTTGCCCGAGAACGGCTGACCGGCGCTGAGCATGCCCGAGGTGATTGCCTTTTCCCAGTCGAAGTTCTTCCAGTAGGCATCCTCATCCAGACCGGTCGTGTGCGGCACGACCATCGTGCCGAGCTCCGGGTCGTAGGGCTGCACACCGCGGAACACCTTGACCGGCCAGATCCGCGACTTGCCGTCATCGGGACCACCCTCGAAACTGTTGATCTCGACGTAACCATCCTCGTTGGTCCTGACCCTTTCGTTCAGCAGTAGATAACTGACCATGCCGTTGAACCAGATGTATTCCGGGTTGATCCTTTCGGCATAGGTAAAGGTACCGCGCTTGCTGTCATAAACGACGTTACCGTCCCTCTTTTTTTTAAACGGCTGCCCATTCTCGTCGAGTTCTCCTGCGGTTGACCAGTCCCAGCTCATCCGGGTCGGCACACCGCCGCGCGCGATCTTCGGTACGTGGCAGGTCTGACAGGCGATGGTTTTCGCGTGATTATTCAGACGTGCCTTGTCTTCTTTTCTATGCGGCCTGTTGCCGTGGCAGGCGCGGCAGTGGGCGAGATTGTCCTCAGCGCGGTTGCGGCGGTGAAGATGAAAGTCCTCGGTGTGCGCAGCCTCCATCATATAGCGGCTACCGGCGACCTTGTGCTCGACGTGCTTATGGCAGGTCGCGCAGGTGAAGTCCTCGCCAAGCGCGTCCATGTGTACGTCGAGCTCGCGCTCGGGCACCGCCAGCGAGGTGTCCATGTCACCGTGCTTGACGCCATTGCCACCACCGCCGTAGAAATGGCAGACACCGCAGGTATCGCGGCTGGACTTGCCGACGTTCTGCGCAACGTATTTCAGGTCCACCGATTCTTTCGGCAGCCCGCCGTTGTCGCCAGCTTTCAGATAGGTGCCGGTGGTATCGTGGCACACCAGGCAGTCGACGTTTTGCTCGATTTCGAAATTAAAGGTTTCGTCGACCCAGCCGTAGCCGGTGTGGCACTTGGTGCAGTGGCCGAAGTTGGATTGTGGCGTGATACAGAAATTGTTCAGTATGTGGCGCTTGCCGACCCGCTGCTTGTTGTCCGGGTTCAGAAACTCCCAGGTCCAGTGCTTGGTTTTCATGATCTGCCTGGCTGCTTCGGTGTGGCATTTCAGGCAGGCTTTGGTAACCGCGGGCCCGGTTTCGAATTCTGTTTGCAGTTCCTTGAATTTGCCATGGTCCGCTGTCGACACGTTCTGCGCGTGGACCGGACCCGCCATCCACGTCGAGACGATGAATAACACCACATAGGCACGCATTATCACAAACGTGAATGTCTTTTGATTTGGCAACCCCATTGCACCGCCCGCTTTGTAACAACATTAAGATGGTAAAACACTTAGGAATTATTCACAAAATCACAGAAGAGATATTGAGGTAAAGCAATTTCAGCTGAATTAATTTAATTTCACTAGTAAAAATGTGGCCAACCTGATTATACTAAGCTGAAATTTTCGATAGCAAACTGAAAAACCATGCCGTTTTGTCACATGAAAACACCTTTCGCGCTGCTGTGCGCACTGCTGCTCGTTACCACTCCACAACAGGCCGCCGAACCAGAAACAGCCGAACCAGCAAAACCGCCTATCATAGTACCGCTCGATACTGATTTGCACGCCGGCAAAGCAAAACACGCTTCCAAGGAGCCCAACCCTTGCGAGGGCCAGCTCGAAGGGGAGTACATGGGACCTGACGTTTGCGCCGACTGTCACGCCGACAAAACGCAGACCATGGCGATGAGCCCGCACGGCCAGGCAGCCGATCCACGCACCCCGTTCGGTAAAGAAGGCTGCGAAACCTGCCACGGCCCCGGCGAACTCCATTTTCAGACCGAAGGCAACTGCATCATCAGCATGAACGGGCGCTTTGGTGAATCGATCGAACAGCGTAACGCGATCTGCCTGGGCTGCCATCAAGGTGGTAGCCAGATCCACTGGTTCAGCAGCATCCATGAGGCCGAAGGTGTTGGCTGTGTTAGCTGTCATTATATCCATCAGCCCAATGACGTTACCGAGCGCACCACGCAGTCCCAGGTTTGCTACAAATGCCACAAGGACATCCGGGCCGCGACCTACCGCGCCTACACCCATCCGATCCGTGAAAATAAAGTGATTTGTAGCGACTGCCATAATGCCCACGGCTCGACCGGCCCGTCCTCGCTGAAGCAATACACGATCAACGAGAACTGTTATGCCTGCCACGCCGACAAACGCGGACCGTTCCTGTGGGAGCATAATCCCGCCAGCGAGGATTGCACATTGTGCCACCGCGTCCACGGCTCCAATCATGTGGCGCTGTTGAACAGGCCGGGGCCTCAGTTGTGTCAGCAATGCCACGCAGCCGAAGCCGCCGGCGGCGGCCGCTCGCATATCAGTAGCTTTTACGATTTTGATACGACGAACCCGCGGCAGATGCGCTTTGTCGTTGCGAAGAACTGCGCGAATTGCCATATCAAAGTCCACGGCTCCAATCATCCATCCGGTGCGGCTCTACAGCGTTGATGCAACGAGCCCACCGCTCCGTCAGGCAGATAGAAGACCATGAAATCGAAAACAAAACTGCTGGTTTATACTGTTACCGCATCAACACTCCTAGCCGTAAATGCATTGCCGGCACACGCCGAAGATGAGGAGGAAGACGGACCGGTCTCTGCCGAGTACATCTCCGAACCGATCAAGAGCAACATCGATCTCGGCATCGGATATGTCTCTGATGATGCTTACCGGTTCGGCCGCTACAATGGTCTGCAGACCAAGGGCCCGTTCCTTGTCGGCGACATCGATGCGAAACGGTTCTTCGACGACGGCCGGTTCTACAAGGTACGCGGCACCCGGCTCGGCCTCGAATCCCGCTATCTTCGTCTCGATGGCGGCAAGCAGGGCAAATACAAAGTCTTCCTGCTCTGGGACGAACTGCCATACTACATCGACAACACCGTGCGAACGCCGTATCAAGGCATCGGCGGTACCAACCTGACGCTGCCACCGGGCTTCGACATCGACAACAATCTCGATGCGAACCTGAATCAGTTCGAACTCAAAACCAAACGCGAGCGTATTGGTGTCGGCGCGAGTTTTATTCCTAAAGAGCGCTGGCAGTTCGATGTCGATGCCAGTCATGAGACCAAGAAAGGCGTCAAGGGCACCGGCTCGGTGCTGGGCACAGGCGGCGCCGGCCTGATCGGCAACAGCGCGATCAGCTTTTTACCCCAGCCAGTCGACTACGAGACCGACAAGGTCAATGCCAAGTTATTCTACACCGCGAATAGCGGTCAACTCGAACTGGCCTATCATGCCTCCTTGTTCAACAACGCGAACGAGTCCCTGACCTGGGAGAATCCGTTTGCGCCGACCACCAGCTTCGGCAGAATGTCACTCGCACCGGATAACGAGTTTCACCAGATATCGCTGAATGGCGGCTATAACCTGCCCTACAAAAGCCGCCTGACCGGCGTTTTGTCCACCGGGCGCATGACCCAGAACCAGGGTTTTCTACCCTACAGTGTCGACTCGACGACGGCCGATCTGCCCCGCACCTCCCTGGATGGCGAGGCCTGGCTGACCACCGCGCAGCTGAAGCTGTCCTCGGCTCCGATGACCAGACTCAGGCTCAATGCCGAATTACGCTATAACGAACGCGACAACGACACACCGGTCTCGACCTACAATTACGTCATCATCGATTCGGGCCAGACCGCGACCGCGGAAAACGCGCCTTACAGCTACGAGAACAGCCGCGTCAACCTGAATGCCAAGTATCGTTTCAATGCGAAATCCAGTTTGCGCGGCGGCTACAAATACGACAAGATGAAGCGCGAGAACTCGCAGCGCGCCAAGACCGAGGAGAACACGCTGTTCGCCAAATGGAAGATCAAACCTAGCTCACACGTCGATGTCGAACTCTACGGCGAAACGGGCAGCCGTGATGGCAGCGATTTTATCATCCCGACCGGCACCAATCCCGCTTTGCGCAAGTACAACCTGGCCGACCGTGATCGCACCATGGTCGGCGCTGCACTCGATTACCTGGCAACCGAAAGACTGTACCTGCACGCTCGCGCCGATTACAACAAGAATGACTATACGAATACCGTTATCGGCTTGACCGAAAGCACGCATCCGGTGGTGACGCTGGATTTCACCTATCAGGTGCGCGACAACATATCGACGTACGGTTATTACACTTATGAAACCATCGAGTCCAGCCAGAACGGCGCGGTCGTCACGATCGCCGCGCCGCCCACACCCGGCACACCTGGCGGCCCAGGTACTGCGCCGTTGCCTACCGCGTCAGCGACGACCGCAACCTGGCAGGCTGACTTCGACGACCAGTTCGATACCATCGGCGTTGGCGCCGAATGGTCCGACCTCGGCCAGTGGGATATTGGCGCCGATATCGTCTACAGCCAGTCCACCGGCAAGATCGACATGAAAGATTTTCAGAACCCGGGCACAGAAAGTCAGTATCCGGATAACAACACTGAACTGACCAGCATCAAACTGTGGACCGACTACAACTACAGCAAGAAACTGGTCTACAAGTTCAGCTACTGGTACGAAAAATACAGCGAGGACAACTGGGCCATCGATGGCTGGTCGGCCTACGATCCGGCAGCAGTCCAGAACACGCTTCTATTCGGCAATGAAACGCTGGACTACGATGTTCACGTGATCTCCGCTTCGGCCAGTTACCGCTATTGAGCTGGAGCAGCGGCGCATACCGCGTCAGTTAGCCAGCCTTCGTGAACATCCGGGATTAGTCCGCAGATGAACGCAGATTAACGCGGATGTTTTGCTTTTCCTTGTGCTTGTCTTGTACATCAGGATCGAATCGATCCCAAACCAAATCTTTGCGTACATCTGTGTTTATCTGCGTTCATCTGTGGACCAAATTCTTCCGCGTTGATCTGTGGACTAAACGAGCTTAGCTTGCCGCTTCGTCTGGCGACATGCCGTTTGGTCGAGACAAGTCAAATAGAGATAGAAAGATGCCGCAGCGGCATCGAAAAGAGAAGCCCGGCGTTGTTATCGCGAAGCAGACGCTGTAACAACGCCGGGATTTTCAGCCGATAAGATCGTGATTTGTGAAAGTGCCGGCTGGGAACGGCGCCTGGCTACTGTTTCTTTTCCTTGATGTGGCAGAGCTTGCACTTTTTCTTCTGCGGTCCCGCTTCCATACCCTGAGCGACGGAGTACTCATGACAGCCAATGCAACGGGTGTGGTAAGCCGTTTTTGCGAACGGCGCCTCACCCTCCGCCGGCTCTGCCTTACTGCCTTTGGGCTGGGGCTTGTGACATTCGTGGCAGCCTTTTACAACCGTATCGGTTGGCTCGAGCTTATGATGACAGGTTTTGCATTCGGTAATCTTCAGGCCGGCGTGCTTTTCGTGTGCAAACGTCACATTGCCCAGTTTCGTGTTGAACGTGATGATTGATTTTTCCGGCGGGATGGTCAATTCAGCCGCGGTGACATTGCCCAACAACAGCGAAAACAAGGCAATAAAAGCTAGTCTTATACGCATTTTTCTGGTCCTTTGGTGATTTCAGGCGTGTAAATATAACAGCTCTTTTCTAAGCCTTAAACATTGTGATGGATTTTTTTATGTTTGGCTAAGAACCGCGCCTCGAACTCTGCCATTATGGCACAGCCGCGTTACCCGAATACCGACCCCCTGGTGAGACAGGCGGGCTGGTGTCCGTGAGCGCGGCTCCTGAGCGGAAAGCGTAGCCATAGCTACGGTTTGAGTGAAGAAACCGTAGGGTGCGCCGTGCGCACCGCGAATCTTCAGTTCAGTCGCAGGTTCTGGTGCGCACGGCGCACCCTACGGCTTCGCGCAACCGAAGACCAGCCTGAACCGTGATAGGCGTTATGGAAAAACACGCTGTATTTTCGATCATTCTAGTTTTTTCAAAAGAGCCAATGCATTATCAGTTCTCTACGCCGCCTGGTGAGAGATGCGGGTTAAAGTTCGGCCAGCACGCGCTGAATCATGCTGATCGCCTGACCGTGATAGCCGCCGCCGAACAGATTCAGGTGATTGATGATGTGGTAGATGTTGTAGAAGGTTTTGCGGACTTCGTAGCCTTCGTCCAACGGCCAGGCTTCGTTGTACGCCGCGTAGAACGGCCCGCCAAAGCCGCCGAATAAGGTCGTCATCGCCAGGTCGGCTTCGCGGTCACCGTAGTAGAGCGCCGGATCAAAGATCACCGGCGTGCCATCTGCAAGCGCACCGTAGTTGCCGCTCCAGAGATCACCGTGCAACATCGACGCTTTCGGCTTGTGATGCAAGAACAGCGCGGGCATATCGGCCAACAAACGCTCTCCGAGGCGTTGCAGTTCTCCACCGTAACCGTTATCGGCAGCGGTCTGCAACTGGAAGCCGAGCCGCCGTTCGCGCCAGAAGCTGATCCAGTCATCGTCCGGCTGATTCGGCTGCGGCGTCGAACCGATCGTGTTGTCGATGCGCCAGCCAAATCGGTCCGCGGTGACCCTGTGCATCTCCGCAAACTGACGACCGAACAGACGCATATCCGCGCGACCACCGAGTTCGAGATCTTCCATCACGACAAAGCACTGGCCTTTATACTCGCCGTGACAGACCGGCTCGGGGACGCGCACCGTTCTGGATGCCGCCATTTCTTTCAAGGCCTCGGCCTCGGCCGCAAACATGAAGGCGTAGTGGGCGCTGTTGGTCTTGACGAAGTAGCTGTGCTGACTGCCCGTTACTCTGAACGCCGCATTGATACAGCCACCGCCGACACTTTGATGGCTTTCAATTCGGAAAGCCCGGCCGGTCGATGTTGCGATCTGCTGTTCGATATGCTGCCAGATGTCCATCATTAACCCGCATTCAAACGAGGCGCCACAGCCTAACCGAATTGGCGCCCAGGTCAAGCCCGCGCGGATGCCAAAATCACCGGCTCGATGCGGCTTAACCTTTTGAGAAGTGTGGGTTAACCCGCATTTCTCAGCAGGTTAATGCTTCAGTGTTATACACAAGCACATTCGCATATTCTCATTCGTCAACAAGGATTCGAATAATTCGCATTACGGATTCGCCTTGCACCCGTCCTGGACGATGATATCACGGTAAGTGATTGATATTGCTAACCCCGCCGATAGTGGTCATTTTTTCACCAAAAGCACAGTTTCGGCCGTTTTTCGGGTTTTTAGTCGCTTTGGGAAAACCTTTTCCACAAAGTTATCCACAGAAAATGTGCGCAACACGGATTTTGCTCATTAAATTAGTCAGTTAAGGGTTATTTGTATAATTTTAATGAAGAATATCGCCCAAATCAGACTTGAAATGGCGGTCAGCCGCCGCAGTTATACACAACGTTACTTTACACGCAAATCAAATGCTGTTAAGACGCGACGTCACGCCGTCGTGATCGGGCCAGGACTCTCAACTCACTGTATTTACTGCTTATTATTAAAATGGTGAAATTATGATCATATTGTGACGAGCGGCTTGGTATCACGCCTTTGGTCGATTTGATAAAGTTTTTTCCACACAGTTATCCACAGTTCTTGTGGACAACCACTGCGATCGCTCAGTTTTCAGTTCTATGGCCCGATATGAGACAACAAATGCACCGGTGCGTCCGCAAATCCGTTATAGTGCGCTGGCCCCTATTTGTCGAGAAGCGGCGTAAAAAAGCCGTCT
>Ga0272442_10010213_pt1 | contig 11595 bp, 13 predicted proteins | sample SSMForm2O_FD_200262 | JGI IMG/M metagenome (GOLD analysis project Ga0272442, IMG submission 200262) | Marine sediment archaeal communities from Little Sippewissett salt marsh, Falmouth, MA, United States - SSM-Form-2O | ecosystem: Environmental > Aquatic > Marine > Wetlands > Sediment ...
AAACCATAGAGATGAATAATGCCGGATTTTTTACAATGTTTTTTTGCTACTTTAAGAAACTGATATGCTGTTTCTGGCAAAGGCATTATTATTCTGTCATATTTTCCTTTAGTTACTTTTGAAACATCTCCGGCAATTGATTCCATATTTTTTATTTTATTTAGCAGTTCATTTTCTTTTGAATATTTTACTGCTGATCTGTTCAGTTCAATACAAGTTACTTTTGCTTTTGGTTTGGCTTTAGCTATTACTATACCAAAAGGTCCAATACCTGAGAACATTACAAGAACTTTTTCTTTAGGTTTTATTTTCTTTAAAATTCTTTGTCTTTCAGTTGCTTCTCTTGGGGAGAAATATGTTTTTTGCGGATCTAGTTTAAACTTAAGACTATGCTCTTTGTGGATAACTTCTGTATTTTTATTTCCAGTTATAAGCTTGAATTTATATTTTCTGTATTTTCCTGATCTTCCAGAAGTCTTTTTGAGAACAGAGACTATGCTTTTGTGTTTTTTTATAATTTCAAGAGCCTGTTTTTTTGTGACAGATTTATCTACGATAGCAACTGCTTTTTCTCTTGAACCTATCATGTCAAAGGCTGTTCGCATAAACTTATATTTCTTATAGTGATAATAAAGCTATGCTATACTTAATTGGATTAGGATTAAACGACGAGACAGATCTTACTTTGAAAGGTCTTTATGCAGCTAAAAAATCAGTCTGCTTTATTGAGACTTATACAAATCACTGGCATGGATCTTTATTGAAATTAAAAGAAATAGTAGGAAAAGATGTGATTGAATTGCAAAGAAGTGATCTTGAAGAGAATTCTTCTGAATTACTTGAGAAAGCTAAAGAACATGATGTTGCTATTCTTGTTCCTGGAGATCCTTTAGCAGCTACAACTCATGCTAATTTGATAATAGATGCTAAAAAAGCTGGAGTTGAATATAAAATAATACATAATTCTTCTATTTTCTCAGCAATCGGCGAATTAGGTCTTCAATTATATAAATTCGGTAAAACAGCTACTATTCCGTTTAGCGGACATATATCATCAGCTAAAAATGCTATTTTAGCTAATAAATCAGTAGGTTTGCATACTTTACTATTACTGGATGTTGATAAGGCAAATGATAAGTATATGAGCGTTAGAGAGGGCTTAAAAATGGTTTTTGATTCAAAAGCTGTCTTGGGTGGAGATAAAATCATTGTAGCAAGTAAAATAGGTTCTGAAAATCCTGAAATAGTCATGGATGAGGTTTCTAACATACTCAAAAGGGAAATATCTACACCAGCTGTAATAATAGTTCCTTATTTTCCTGTACACTCTCAAGAGGACGAATTCTTGAAAATACTTGATAAAAAGTGATATTATGCCAAAAGAGATTCCTAAGGAAGAGATAGTTAAGTGGCTTAATAAGATTAAAGAAATATTGCCTAGAATTGAAGCAAATGATACAAAAGGCGAAGAAATGTATACAAATATGAAGGCTTATATTTCAGATTGTGAACATTTTCTGAATCAGGAAGATTATATGCGATCTTTTGAAAGTATTGTCTGGGCCTGGGCTATTTTTGAGATTTGCCAGGAATTAGGCGTACTTTCTTATGAAGGGTAACATTTATATACTACCCGACAGTAATAATATATTAGTGATAATCGGGGTGGTTTATGATGGCTAAAGAACAAAAAACAGTGCAAGATGACTTGAAGTTATTCGGTACACCGTCTGCAACTTTAGATACTTTGACAAAGATGGGTATGGTGGAGCAACAAAGAGAAAAAGCATCTGGTGAAGTTGTTAACGCTGGTGCTTTAGGTACATGGACAAACGAAAGAGGAGATATTTACGATGGTTTGATACCTAATCCTCAGGTTGCAAGTTTTGTGGATATTATGTCTGGTATATCAGATGCTGGTTCTGTAGCTATTGAATTTATAAGATATCCTATTGCTGCTATTAACGGTTATAAGATTGGGAAATCTAATGCTGAAGGTAATGCTGAACAAGAAATACATGGTTTTATTGATAAAAATGGGGTATACAAACCCGGTCTTTTAAATTATATTGATAGAGATTTTGAAAATTTATACGGTGGAACTGAAAATCATAAAGTTGTTTCAGATTTTGCTAAAAAAGTGGATAATTATAATACTAAATATTCATATCTTTTTGATTATGCCTCTTCTGAGATTGGTAAATTAGAAAAGGATTTAGATGTATCAGATCCTAAAGCTATGAAGGAGTATAAAAATAAGCTTGAAGAAGAAGATTCTGAAGCTATGAAGGAGTATAAAAATAAGCTTAAACAGTTAGAATATGTTAGAACTATTTTAGAATTGCCTGAATTTACAACATCTGAATATCATATAAATGGTGATGAAATTTCAAATGATGAGTCAGCATCATATGAAATTGAATGGGATTAATAATTAGATTTAAATATAAACCTTCAAATAATTATAGCATGGCAATTGATATTTACACACTTTTATTTGAAGAAGTTTTGCAGATAAGCTCTTCAACATTATCTAATTATGCAACAATTCAAGATCAATTATTATATTTGGTTTTAATACCTCATGTAATTTTGTTCTTGTTTATTTATGGATTTTCTACTGGAATAGTTCAAAGGGTTCTTGGATTACAACATCACGGATTTAAATATTTAGTTTCGATTTCTGTTTATCTTTTTATTGTTCTTGGAGGATGGTATGGATCTTTAGCACCTTTGTTTGCAGGATGGTTTAAAATCTTGTTAGTAGTAGGAATATTCTTCTTCCTATTGAGTGCAATATGGCATCCAGCTAGAGGCAGATCTACTGGAAAGGCAATTGAAAGTGGATTTAAATATTTAGGCGGTCAGACTTTTGGTAAATCAGGTAAGGCAAAGGTTTTGGACAAAGAAATAAGAAAATTAAATGAGCAGATAGCTAGGATGGGCCCTAGGAATGGATTAGATCATTATCAAGTTATGACATATGATCAATTAGTATTTAAGAGAAATCAGCTAGAGGCAGAGAGAAGAAACTTGTGATATTATGGCTACAGAGATGCTTTTCACATCAACAGAATTTTTAATTCCTTTTGCATTTGTTTTTGCTGTTGTTTTTGGAGCACTTAGTATAACGAATGTTTTCAAAAGCAAACCAGTTAATGTAATAATATCAGTTGCTATAGCTATTTTTGCTTCAACATATTCACCATTTGTATATACACTTAATCAAATATTACCGACATTAATTTGGATATTCATTGGAGTGTTTTTGATACTTTTTATCATGAAGGCTTTTAGGGCGATAGGTGGTTCTTCGCAAAGAAGTCCTTTTGGAGATATAGCTACATATGCTGTTATATTGCTTATACTTTTTTCAGTTGGATTTGTAGCGATACAGGATATGGATGTTAATGTTCCTTTTATAGGAGATATGGAAAATATAATTTTAATTATGGGATTGGCTCTGATTATTTTAATCTTTGTAGCAGCATTTAACATAGAACCACACATGGCTGCTGCAATCAAAAAGATAGAGTCGACGAAAAAGGAGGGGTAACTTATGATAGGAGTTCAAAAATGGGTTTCACAAGCTGAAGAGTTTGTGGAAGATGTTTTAATGGTATTGTTGAGTGTATTTATAATAATACTTGCAGTTTCAGCACTGGCTGTGTTTGCAACACAAGCTCCAGCTGAATCTATTGCAATGAGAGCAGAAGCAATACAACAGGTTACAAGTTTGACTTTCTTGGCAAAAGCTGAATATTTTGCAGCATTGTTACTGCCATGGATGGTAATGCTTATCGGACTTATGATTGCAAGAGAAATTTGGATGCTTAGAAGAAGAATGGATGGGATACACTTTGAAATGGTAATTGGAAAATCAGTTTCATCAAAGCCAAGATCATCAAGGACAAGAAAAGCAACAAAAAAGAGAAAGAAATAAGCTTTTAAATATAAAATCCAGTATAATAAGTGATAAAAATGTCAGGTTTAGAGACTTTAATAATTAGTTTAAGAGAAGCAGGATTTCCATTAGTCTTGCTTTGGCTTTTGACTTTGTCAATTGTTTACGGAATATTATCACATGTAGAACTTCCAAGATCACTTCCTGCAAGAGGAGTGATAGCAATTACATCAGCGTTTTTAGTGCTGTTTGCAGCAGCTTCAGGACCAGCAACAGTATTCATAAGCAATCTTCTGACAGCATCAATAATGATAGCTTTTGGATTAATGATAGCTGTTATATTCCTAGAGATGACAGGCACTAAGGTTAAGGATGCTCATTTGTTTGCAGCACATCCTAAATTCTTTGGAGCGGTTATCTTTATATTAGTAATCTTAATATTTGTAGGAGCAGGCGGATTAGGTTTGTTGAATATACCTTCAATGACAATAACAGAACCTCTGCTTGCTGTGTTGTTCTTTGTGGCAGTTATGGCTGTCGGAGTATGGGCAATAACAAAAGAAGGAGGAACTTCGTAACGGGGTGTAATTATGGTAGATAGTAATATTGTTGCTGAACTTACTAGACTTGGAATAGAAGATATACTTTTATGGCTGCTTTCATTTGCAGTTGTTAATGGATTATTAGGAGTTGTTGAGATTCCAAAGATGAAGTCAGTAAGAGTTATAATAAGTATGGTGATATCGTTCTTTGTGCTGATGGCAGCACCAGCAAGTTTGATTAGTACTTTGTCATCAATGTCAACTAGTTTATTAGTTGTATTGCTTGGTTTGTTTATATTACTGGTTTTCATAGAAGTTGGCGGTGTGAAACATTTTGAACCAACTGCTTTAAAGAAAGATGATAAGGGAAATGTTACTCATGTAGGTGTGACAGAGGTTCCTTTCTTTTCTAAAAATACAACAATCTTGGCTCTAGCAGTTTTATTGATAGCTTTGCTTATATTCATAGGAGCAGGTGGACCTGCTTTACTGGGAATAAGCATACCTAGTTTAGCAAACATTAATTTGCTAGGTGTAGGAATTATAATAGTGATAATACTTGGAGTTTTGTGGATAATAGGAGATAAAGATTAAAGGTGATTAAATGGCAAGTACAACAGAAGCAATTGGGTTTTTACAAAGATTAGGATTTGCAGATATACTTTTATGGCTTTTAACTTTTGCAATTGTATATGGGTTTTTGTCTCAGATAAAAACAACAAAGAAAGGAAAACAAGTTCCTATGTTTGGAGGCGAGACAAGAGCAATAATTGCTATTGTTGCTGGTTTGTTGGTTATAATGTCAGCACCTGCAAGCTTGGTTACATTTCTTTCTCAGATGTCATCAAGTTTAGTGTTAATAGCAATTGGTCTATTAGTATTGCTGGTTATATTTGAAGCATTTGGAATAAAACATAAGGTTCCTGTTACAGATGCTAAAGGAAAGGCTACAGGTGAAATGCAAGAATTTGGATTTTTAAGCAGCCATCCATATTTGACAGGCGGAGCTTTGATAATAATAGCAATCTTAGTATTCATAGGAGCAGGCGGACCTGCTTTGCTAGGATGGGACTTTGCTTACAATATTGATATAACTGGAGTAGCATTCCTAATTGCAATTATTGCAGCACTGGCATGGATGGTCAAAGCTTCAAATTAAACCATCCTCAATTTTATTTCTTTTTATTTTCTAATTAGAATTAAAAATATAAAATTAAGCAGATTTAGTTTCCATCTGCTGTGCAATTTTTCTGATAGTCTTGACATTTTCTGTTAATTGCGGAAGAAAATCTTTGAATACTTTCTCAATATTTGTTATTCTTCCTTCTATTCCTGTGAAAGAATCTCCGTATTCATCTAATTTTCCTACAATATTTTCTTCTTTTTCTTTTAATTTTGAATGTACTTCTTCTATCTGCTTTCTAAGATCATTAATCTGCGACTGAATCTGTATATCTCTTTTTTCAAAGTTAGCAAGTCTTTCCTGAAAATCATCCCATCTTTCAGCAACAATACCTTCTATAACTTCTTCCAGAGTTATTTCATCTGGTGCCATATGTTCTTCTTTAGGAAATTGCATTGGCATTTCTTGAGGTGACATTGATGGTGCTTGTGAAAACATCATTGTTTCAGGTTCTTCCATCATAGGTCCGCCGACTATTCTTTCTGGTGGTCTTCCAATTGACTGTGAATGTTCTGGGTGTCTTGGTATTGGAGGAGACCTTTCATGAGAAGGCATTTCTACAGAAGGATTTGGCTGTGTTCTTGGTCTTGGATATGCTGGTCTTCCATAAGCTTCGCCTTCACCACCGTGCATATGCGGCACAGGCGGTTTCTGTATCATTGGATTGCTTCTTTTCATTGGCTTTGGTGGTCCTGTTATCTGATTTTTTAAAGCCTGGTTTAAACCTCTATCAATCTGAACTGGTGAGAAACCGCGTTTTTGAAGCTGTGATATAATTTCAGATTCAGACATTCCTTCAGAAGCCATTTTCTCAATCATTCCAATAGGAATTTGAGGTTCTTGTGAAGGTGCTTCCTGCCTTTTCTGTCTATTTAAAAACAAAACCATTATTTCAGCCTCTTTTCTAATAATTCTATTACTTCTTTTTTAGTTATAAAGCTTGATGTTAGGGGAGAGTAGAGCTCAAGTCTGCTTTCTAGCTCTTTAATTTCTGTTTTACGTGCAGCTCTGTTAATAGAACGTTCGAATTTGTTCAATAAATTGTTCAATTCAATTGTTTTTGCTTCTAATTCTAATAATTTCTGGTTTATTTTTTCTTCTTTCTTTTTTGAGTTCTCTTCCTTTTTCAAAGATGATTCTTGAAGAGATGTTATTCTAGTTTCGATTATTTTATTTCTTTCTTCAATTGACCTAAGTCTTCTAGTATTTCCATGAGATCTACGTACTAATTCGTTTATAATTGATTCAACATCCCTTTTTTCTGCCACAAACTCACCAAAAACCCCATAAGTATAATATTAATATAAATTCACGATATATAAATTAGATATAGAGGGTGCAATAATGACAGAGAAAGCATGCAGTTCAGAGATGAAAGAAGGAATTCTTCGGATGAATTGTTTAGGATGTATATTCGGAGCTAGTGTTGAAGATTTTGATGTATGTATGGCTAGAGTTATTGATAAGATAAGAGAAGAAAGAAAAGTTCAGGGAATTATTTTAGCTGAATCTAGAGAATATGAATATGATTATGATCAGACACAGATACTTACTGAAATTGCAGAAGCAATCAATGAAATTTTAAGAAAGAAAATTGTTTCTGTTAGAAATCTTGGCAGGGTAAAGAGATTTCATTCTATTTGGTATAGCTGGTTACATACTTTAGTCACTACACAATTAAGAGGAGATCCAATAGGAGCTTATGTAAATCTGACAAGAGAAATAAGACACCTTAAGTCAAGAGCAATCAGAAGCCCTGATAATGAAAGAGATGCTATTGAAGATTATCTTCAAAATGCATTGTATCCTATTCAAGATATTTTAGAAGAATGTAAAATGATAAAACTTGCAAAACCATTTTTAACAGGTCATCATATTGGAGACAGAAAAATATATCGTGAATTGTTGTTCCCTTCTGTCAGACCAAATTTTATGTTAACAAAATATATGTCACAGCCACCGCCAGGTGAAATGGTTGACAAGTATAAAGTTAAAGATTATGATATTGAGATTTTCAAAGTTCCAGGTAAGGTAAGACACTTCTATCATATAACACCTCCTGAATTTAGATTAACAGAAGAAGAATATACTTTGCTTGATGCTGCTCGAAGAATTCTTGAGCAGAGAAGACCTAAAGAGCTTGAGATGAGAGATCAGGATAAGATGAGAGATCTTTTCAATGTTCTTAGTATTGATTTGCTGAGAGATTTATCAGAGCAGATGAGATACAAAGCAAGTGATGAACAGATAGATAGGTTAGCTGGAATATTAACAAGATATACAGCAGGTCTTGGAATACTTGAGCTTATGTTAGCTGATAATAAAGTTCAGGATGTTTTCATAAATTCTCCTATGGGAAGGGTTCCTGTTTTTGTTAATCATCAGGATTATGAAGAATGTGAAACTAATCTGGTTCCATCAAGAGCTGATGGTGACAGATGGGCAACACGATTTAAACTTTTATCAGGCAGACCATTAGATGAAGCAAACCCTGTTTTAGATACAGAGTTAGAAGTTCCTGGCGGTGTTGCAAGAGTTGCTGTAATTAATCCTAGACTTTCACCAGATGGTTTGGGTTTTGCATTGAGAAGACATAGATACAAACCGTGGACATTTCCTTTGTTTATAGATAATGGGTATATGAATCCTCTTTTAGGTGGATTGATGTGGTTTACAACTTCTTACGGCAGGACAATGCTTGTTGCAGGTACAAGAGGCGCAGGTAAGTCATCTTTGTTAGGATCAATGATGCTGCAGATTCTTCCTTACTTTAGAATTATCACAGTTGAAGATACTTTAGAATTACCAGTGAAAGCTCTGAGAAAGATAGGATATAATATTGAAAGAATGAAATCGAGATCTGTAATTACTAGAGTTGAAATTGAATTAAGTGCAGATGATGCTTTGAGAACTGCGTTACGTTTAGGTGATTCTTCTTTGATAATTGGTGAAGTAAGAAGTGCAGAAGCTAAAGCACTTTATGAAGCAATGAGAATTGGTGCAATGGCTAATACTGTTGCAGGAACAATTCACGGTGAGTCTGCTTACGGCGTTTTTGACAGAGTTGTAAATGATTTAGGTGTTCCTAAAACATCTTTCAAGGCAACTGATTTAGTTATTGTCTGCAATAAGCTGAGGTCATCTGATGGTTTACACTCAACGAGAAGAGTTGTTGAAGTTACAGAAGTTAGAAAACACTGGAAAGATGATCCAGCTGATGAAAACGGTTTTGTCAATTTAATGGAATATGATTCCAAAACAGATTCACTTAAACCAACAGACATTTTTATTAACGGTGAATCTTATGTTCTTAATCAGATTGCTTCAAGAATTCCAGGTATGGCTGGACGATGGGATTTAATATGGGAAGATATTAATACAAGAGCAAAAGTTTTAAAGAAGATTGGAGAAATCGCAAACCAAACAGGGAATAAAAACCTAATGGAAGCAGAGACTACAGTGAAGTGCAATCAGATGTACCATACAGTTGCCGATAGAATAAGAGAAGAAGTTGGCTCTATTGACTACAAAAGAGTTTATGATGAATGGCTTGAGTGGTTCAAAAAAACTGCTAAGGGTGCGTAAATGGGATTTTTTAACAAGAAAGAGCCTTCTAAAGAAGAACAAAAAGACCAAGATAAAAAGAAAGAATATGAAAAAGTTCTTAGTCTTTCAAAACTTTCCATTCCTGAAAAGCATAGTCTGTCTTTCAAGGGCAGAGAATATAAACATTTTTTAAGTGAGACTGAAACAAAACCAACAACTTTTTTTGAAAAAACTTGCAAGCTTTTTGAAAAAGTTAATATAAAACCTACAGGCGATATGGAGAAAGAACTTGCAGAAAATATAAAAACATCTTTTATGAATGCTACTCCAACAGGTGTTTTTTCAACAGCCATTGTTATGGCTATTCTAGGATTAATTCTTTCAATTTTTGTAATTATAGTTGACATGACTTTTGGTGTCTTGCTTGCTGGTATTGCAGCTGGTTTGGGATGGTATATCTATAACTATCCTAAGACACGGTCGCGGATAATGGAAATGAAGATGAGTTCTGATACTGTTCTTGCTATTTTGTATATGGTTGTTTATATGAGGACAAGTCCGAATGTAGATGGTGCATTAAGATTCGCTGCTTCAAATCTTTCTGGACCTCTTTCATGGGATCTTAAGAAACTTATGTGGGATATGGAAGTTGGAAAATATTCTAGTGCTAATGAGGCACTTTCATTTTATATTGATAAATGGAAAGATAAAAACCCAGAATTTGCAGAAGCTCTTCATTTGTTAAAAGATAGTGCAGTTGAACCTTCAAGAAGAGAACATCTCTATAAAGAGACAATAGATATTGTTCTTAACGGAACAAAGGAGAGAGCAAAACATTATGCAGCTGGCCTGAGAATGCCTATGATGCTTATTCATGCAATGGGTGTTTTACTTCCTGTTATGGGATTGATTTTGTTTCCGGTTGTAATAATTTTCATGGCAGATACTGTGAAACCTGCCTTTATTTTTATTGGTTATAATATTTTGCTTCCAGCTGCTTTGTGGTTCTTTACAAATTATATTTTAGAATCAAAACCAGCAACATTTTCACAGCCTGATATTTCAAAAGCAAAAGGTATTCCTCCAATGGGGAAGTTTAGGCTGGGTAAAAGTTTATTACCTGTCTGGCCTTTTGCATTGATAGCGGGTATGCCTTTGTTATTTTTAGGAATTTTAGGAATATCAAATCCTAAAGTATTTTTGTCAGTAAGTTATTCATTAGCAATTGTTTTGTCAGCTGCAATAACAATATCTGTTTATTGTTATCTGGATTATTTTCAGAAGATGAAGATAAGAAAAGACATTGAAAAGATTGAGAATGAGTTTTCTGTTGCACTTTTCCAGTTAGGCAATCAATTGTCAGGCGGTGCACCTTTAGAGATAGCTGTTGACAGAGCTGCTGATAATCTGAAGAACTTGGAGATTGCTAATTTATTTAGAGATATCAGCAATAATATGAAAAAGTTTGGTTATACTTTTGAACAGGCTATGCTTGATGAAAAAGTCGGTGCTTTGTGGAATTATCCTAGTAAGTTGATTGAATCAATAATGAAAACAGTTTTAGAGTCTTCTAAAAAATCTTTGAGTTCTGCAGCTGGATCAATGATGACTATATCAGAATATTTGAAAGGTATGCATGTAGTTAAAGAAGATATTGAAGAAATTTTAGGGGAGACCCTTTCTTCAATGAGATTTTTAGCCATGATATTAGCTCCGATGGTTGCAGGCATTACAGTTACAATGGCTGTTGTTATAATTCAGATTTTAGTTAAGATGGGAACAGAGATGGGCGGTATAATGGCGAGCGGTGACATGAGCACTGCTGGATCAATGATGGTTGTGCCTTGGGCTATGGGCGGAACAGTTCCAATAGATCCGTGGGCATTCCAGTTAGTTGTTGGTATATACATGATTGAGACAGCAATATTGCTTTCAATGTTTTTGAACAGAATTTTATATGGCGAAGATAAAATAGGAATGCGTTCAACTATCGCTTCAACTCTGATGATAGGAGTTATAATTTATGTACTGGCGTGGTTTATTACATATAATATGTTCGGAGGAACAATAGAGAGTTTGATAGCTCCTGGGTGATTAAATGAATGAAAGCACAAAAAAATTAATAGTCGGTATTGTATTACTTTTGATAGCTTTACTTATTGCTTACTATTTTGTTGGCTTTACTTTTGACTATGATGTGGGGCCGCTATTTAGATTGTGATATGATGAAAGGTCAATTCAATATTTTGATTACGATAATTTTAGTACTTGCAATGATAGTAGTGGGTCTTTGGTTTTTGAATTATGCTAAAGGCGGATATGAAAAAGGTGATTTAATGTTTGATCAGCTTTTTGATCCTTATACTCCATATATTTTTGATATAAATGATTTTCTTACAGTAAGTGATGATACATATTCA
>Ga0272442_10010215_pt1 | contig 11595 bp, 5 predicted proteins | sample SSMForm2O_FD_200262 | JGI IMG/M metagenome (GOLD analysis project Ga0272442, IMG submission 200262) | Marine sediment archaeal communities from Little Sippewissett salt marsh, Falmouth, MA, United States - SSM-Form-2O | ecosystem: Environmental > Aquatic > Marine > Wetlands > Sediment ...
AAACACCGGCGTCGTCCGTCCCCTGCTCGGCGATGGCCAGCGGCGACGGGACAAAATGCACCGGACGGCCGAGCTTGTTCGTGTGTCTGCCGCCGATGCCGAGGCCGACGCGCGCGCCTTTCGCCAACGCGCCAGGGAACGCGGCGCACGGCACGCGGAACTCGAAGGCCGTGAAGTGCGCGTCATAGGCGCCATCGAGCGGCGTGCTCTCGTCGACTTTGCCTTCCGAGTAGGTGTTGAAGACGAGGCCCTTGTCGGTGCACACGACCACGCCGGCGCCGGATCCGTCGGCCTCCGACAGCACCGCGACGTGGCTGCTCAGCAGCCGGTTCGTGCGGATGGCGAGGCACAGGTCGTCGCCGAAGCGCCCGGCGCTCACTTCATAGCTGACGAGCGGGCCGAGATCGAAGTCGCGCGGATGGGCGACGCGCACAACGCCGCGCGAGGCCCCGCCCCAGCAGGCGTCGTCCAGGCGTGCGTCCAGCAGCGGCCCGGCAGCCATCGACGGGAGCGGGAGGCGGTCATCGCCCACGTGGCGCGGATATTCCTTGACGCGCCCGTTGTAGGGCACCAGCCTCGGGCTGATGTCGGCGCGACCATAGGTCTTCAGCCACGCGTGCTCTTCGCCCAAGAAGGCCGCTTCGAGGTGCTCGGCGTGTGACGGCGGCCGACGGAAACTCGGCGGCGACGGCGGCCCCGGAATGTCGTCGGCCCGATGAAGCCGAGCCGCCTTGCCTTCTACCTCCGCCACCGTCTCCCACGTTTCCCCGTCCAGCGAGAGCCGCACCTCGAACGAGACCGGCGTGCGGTCGCCGTACTGCCCGAACCGATCGCGCGAGAAGACGACCTTCGCGACCTCGGCCGGCGCCGGCAACTCGATCTGCGCCCATTCGCCTTGCGTGCCGGCCGCGATCCAACTGTACGCGTTGCCGTACTCCCCGTCGTTGAGATGCTCGATCTGATGGATGGCGTGGCCGGCCAGGCACGATGAGGCCGCCGCCTTCGCGCCATGGGGCGCCAACGCCAGGTTGCGGTCGTCATCCGGCCCGTAGACCTCGAGTTCGTCGATGCACGGCTGGTTCGAGCCGGCCGCCAGGATGACGAAGCGCACCAACTTCGCCTCGTGGGCCGGAAACGCGACGATGTTCGGTTGCGCGGGATGGATCACCGTCTCGGAGGAGGCTGGGCCAGCGCGCAACGCGGCGAGCCCGGCCAGTAGGACGCAGATGCCGAGCAGGGCGCGGCGGCGGAACGCGGCCATGGGCGACTTGGGACGGAGTGGCGTTTCTCTCATCATGGACTCCTTGCTCGTGCCGGTCATCGGCACGGACCGCCGCGTCTTTCGTTCAGCCGACGGTTTCGGGCAATGCCGGCTGAGACGGCGCCTCGCCTTCTCATTGTACCTTTGTGATTAGCATATCACGGTGCCGCTCCCGGAGTTTCACCAAGCCACGCTCCTGGTCTTCGCAGAACGAGCCGAGGCGCTGGCCGTAGGTGTCGAGCCACGTGATGAGGCGCTCGCGGGCGTCGGCGTCGAGCGTGACCTCGTGATGGCCGTCGGGGGCGTCGAGCTTGGCCAGCAGCGGGCTGCACCGGGCCGCGCACCCACCCTCGGCCGAACGTCCTTGGCGGTAGCGGGCGAGCACGTGCTCCGCCAGGCTCGGGGCGCCGTAGTGGGTGAGCGATTCATAGGCCTTGGCGGCGGTGAGGTCGAACTGCGCGGAGGCGCTGTTCTCGCTCTCGGAATTGTGGCAGCGGACGCAGCGCCCGTCCAGGACGGGTTGCACGAGCCGGTCGAAGCGAAGCGGCCAGGCGCCCTCGGGGCCGAGGGTGATCTTGGACGGTTCGCGGGCGGCCGCGAGCACGCGTTTGGCGTGGGGGGCCTGGTGGCGCGACTCGTGGCAGCCCACGCAGCCCAGCGTTTGGCCGGGCTGCACGTGCGTCGTGCTGCGCATCGTCTGGATCGCCATGCCGTCCGCGCCCAGCGCCTGGAAGAACACGGCCACCCCCGCGGGCACGCGGAAGTGGGCCGACCCGTCCGGCTCGACCGGCACCGTCCCGAGCACACACTTGCCTGGATCGTCCCGCGTCAGCCCGATGCTCGGATAGTTCATGGTCGGATGCGTCTTGGCCGGGACCGCCACGATGCGCAAGGCCGTCACCTCCCCCGGCCCGACGGTCTCGAGGCCGCGGTAGACGTCGGCCAGCAAGAAGCGCCCTTCAGCCGGCGCGTCCCAATCGACCCCCTCGGGGCGCTGGTGGGGCCGGGGGCGGGCACGCAGGGGGAGCGGCCATGCACTCGAGATCTCGCGATCGCGATAGAGCAGCTCCAGGTTCCCCTGGGCGTCAAAGAGGTACAGGCCCATGGCATTGGCCGCCATGCGTTGGCCTTCCCGCGTCGACTCCGCGCATCCCCAGGCGACCAGGTAGAAGCGCTCGGACAAAGGCCAAGGATTACCGAAATAGCACCTCGGCCACCCCTCGATTTCCGGGAAAGGCACCTCGGGCGTCAAGCGCGTGACCGGGCCCGGACCTTCGCTGCCGGCCGCAGGATCGAGCAGCACCAGGCTGCCCATGGTCTGCGCGTGGTGGCCCGACGCCGTGAAAACGATCTTGCTGGAATCCGGGATACAGCGCGGCTCGAAGGCACAGTGTGGCGCATGGGTAAAATTACCATACATAATGCGGGCATTTGTCCCGTCTGGGTTCGCGCACCATAGACCCATGTAGGGCATATTGTCCCTGTCTACGTAGTCCCAACGCGAGTACAGGATGCTACCGTCATGGCCCACGCTCGGAGTCCATTCAAACATCTCGAACGGCGAGATCGCGCACAGACCGCCACCGTCCCTGTCCATCGTGTGCAGCGTGTACACCGCCACCGGACGCTCCGGGCCGCCCCCGCAACGCACGTACACGTCCGGCAGCGCCGGCTCGATGAGGGTCTGGGCGGCGCTGGACCGGCCCACCTGGACGAACTGCCCGCGCCGTGTCGAGAGAAACACGATCCGACCGTCCGGCAGATAGCGCGCATCGAAGTCGTCGTACTTGCCGTGGGTCAGTTGGCGGACCTGCGTGCCGTCCACGTTCATCTCGAATACGTGATAGAACGCGTCCTCAGGCACATGGGCCTTGTTCAGCTTGTCTTTCTCGGCCGCCAGGGCCGGATAATGGCGGCACCAGGCAAACAGGATCCTCGATGCGTCGTAGGACAGCATCGGCCGCAGGAAGCTTCCGGCTTCGGTGAAGGAGGCCGATAGGCACTCGAGGACCGGCGCGCTGCCTTTGAAGTCCCTGAGCACGTAGAGCCCGCCGCCGGGCCGCGACCACCAGCCGTAGTACTGGTCGGACATGTGGTTGTAGCTGCCGGGCACGCGCTTGGCGAACAGGATCGTGTCGAAATCCAACAGCGGCCAGGCCAGCGTCAGACTCCGCTGGAGCCAACGGGCGGCCACGTAGGCGTCTTCGGGCGGCAGTGCCTGGGCGCGCGCCACGGCCTCGGCCACACGGGCGCCGTCCACGTCCACGCCGGCTTCCGCGAGTTCGCCGGCTAGGGCACCGCACCGCGCCAGGACCTCGCCCACGCGCTTCGCCCAGTCGATCGGCGGCTCGGGGCGGCTGTCCGTGCTCCAGCGCGACGTGCTGCTCTGGCCCGCCGGGCGGTGCAGCGCGAGGTTGACCTCCGGCGAGGCCTCGCCGAACACCTCCACCTCGTCCAAGTGCAAGAACTGCACTCCAGGCAGTTGGATGCGCACGAAGCGCCCCTGACGGCCGTCGAGCGATACGTTCAAGGGCTGGTTGTCCTTGAATCCATAGAAGGTTGTGCCGTCGTGCGTGTAGATCGTGCGCCAGGCTTCCCCGTCGTCAGAGAGCAGCAGGCCCAGGCGGTTGCTGCGGGCGGCCGCGCCGTCGCACCGATTCCAGACCGCCACGCGCCCGAGGGCGACGGATTCGCCGAGGTCCACCTGCCACCAAGGAGCTTCCTCGAGATCCGTGTGAAAGGCCCAGCCACCGTCCTTTACGCCGTCACACCCGCCCGCCGCGTCGGTCTCGGCCGTGATCGACGCCTGGCTGCCCAGGTTGCGCACGCGCTCCTGCAACAGCCAGTCGGCCTCGACCTCGGTGCGCACGTTTTCCGAGGACGCGGCGGCACGTGCGCAGGCCAGCAGGCCGACGGCGATCAGCGCCAGGTTGCGCAAGCGCTCAGATGGCAATGGCATGGTGTTCACGTGTAACAAGCATTTCGGCGTCCACGGATTATGCCACGTGTGGCAGCCTGCGCGGAAGGCCCGGCACCACGGTACGCGCTTCCCGCCGTGCTTACTGCGGCGCGGGGATCGACAGTCGTCGGGCCTGCGGGAGCGGGCGGTCCTCGTCCTCCAGGATATCGCCGAGGAGCTTCTGGGCGTTCGCGTTGGTGGGGTGGGCCTCGAGTACCTCCACGCACATGGCCTCGGCCCCGGCGTAGTCCGGCGGGTCTTCGAGCAGCAGGATGCGCGCCTGCAAGACCTTGGGCTCCGGATTGCCGGGTTCAAGTCGGGCCACCTCGTCGATCAGGACGTGGGCCTGACGTTGGTCCTGGCCGGGCCCGGCGGCCATCAGCCTGCGTGCCACGGCAAGCTTCTCGGCATTCAGCCGTTGGGCGCGGGCCTCGGCTTGGCTAGCGCGTTCGTCATCGGGGGGCTGGCGTTCCATGGCGCGGATGAGGTCGAGTGCCCGTGCGGTCTGGCCGACGCGCGTGGCGAGGGCGGCGCGCTCGGCGAGCAGGCGGACAGGTTCGTCGTCGCCAGCGGTGGCCGCGGCCTCTTCGAGGATCCGGATGCCTTGATCGAGGTAGCCGTGGCCGGCGAACAACTGCGCCCACGCAATCACATGTGTGCGCGTGCCCTCCCCCTGCGCCATCGCCTCGTCGAAGCGGCCCCGCGCCGCATCGAGGTCGCCGTCGGCCAGGAGTACCGCGGCGCCGGCCCGCAAGGTTCCCGTCCTGCGGATGCCGGCGTTCTGGGCCTGCTCCAAGGCGCGGCGCGCGCCGGCCCGGTCGCCCTGCAACGCCAGGAACTCGATGAGTTCCTCGTGGGCCATGCTCGTGGCGTCGCGCTCGATAGCCGTCTCGAAGAGTTCCGCGACCAACTGTGCTCGCCGTGGAGCGCTGGAAGTGCCGCTGCCGATGAGCGCACGGGCCGCCAGCACCAGGGCTTGTGCGGGGCCCTCGCCGCTATCAAGCAGCGCGCGGGCCCGACAATCGGCTTCGGCCGGCGTCTTCGCCGGCGCGAACATGGCCTCCCACAGCAGCCGCGCCCGCGTCTCACCCGGATGGTCCCGCCGGTACACGTCGAGCGTGCGGCGTGCGCGGTCGCGCCGGCCGCTTTGGTCATGGGCGATGGCCAGCCAGTAGAGGGCGCGGTCGAAATCCGGCTCGCTCTCGACGACCGTCGTAAGCTTGGCCACGGCCTCGGCCGCATGTCCCGTAGCCAGCAACCGGCGGGCCTCGAGGTAATCGAAGTTCAAGAAATGCTCGGGATAGGCCTGGCGGTACAGCCCGAGCGTCTCATGCGCATCCTCAAGTCGCGCCGCGGCGATTTGCACTTCCGCCCGCAGCAGCAGCAAATCCGGCGCGTCCAGTATGGCGCTCTCCGGCGCGCCCGCAACCACCTCGAGCGCTTCCCGGACCTGGCCGTTCCGTTCGAGCGCCCACGCCAGGGCATGATAGGCCATCGCAGTGTCCGAGAGCGCCGCCACCGCCTGGCGGCCCCGCGTGGTCGCGGCCTCCCATTCGCCCAGCGCGTTGGCCACCTCCGCCGCGGCCAGAAGCGCCTCGGGGCTGGGCGACGGCTGCGCCAAGGCCGGCTCGAGGGCGACCTTGGCCTCCTCGGGCTTCTTCGCCTCCAGCAGGAACCGGGCGCGATCGATCCATACCGCTGGATCGTCCGGGAACCTCTTCGCGGCCTCATCAAACACCGCCAGGGCTTGCTCGCTGAGCCCTCGTTGGCGCAACGACCAAGCCAGCACGCCATACGTCGGCTGCGGAGCCTCGCCACTCTCCATCAGCGAACGGCACAGGGCAATGGCTTCTACGACCCGCCCGAGCCGCGCCAAGGCCAAGGCCCGCGAGTACCGGAGGGCCGTGTCCTCAGGATGAGCCTCCAGGAAATGGTCGACATATAGCGCCAGCGGATCCCACAGTTCGTGCAAACGACAGAACGCAAGCAGGCGTTCGCGAAGCCCGGCGTCCTGCGGCATCAAGGTGGCCATGCGGAAAAATATCTTCGCCGCCGCCTGCAGCACCACCGGCCTGTTCCCCGGCAAGTGGAGAACCGCCTCCGCCTGGCGCGAAAGCGCGGCCATGTCCTTCGGATGCGCTTGCAGATGGGCCGCGTAGTGCTTCATCGCCGGATACCACTGTTCGTTGCGAAACGCTTCCTCGGCCAACGCCAGTGGATCGTCAGGGGAACGCGAACGCAACAGCAGCACAGCCGCGGCGCCCAGGCCAGCCAGTAGGCCCAGGGCCATAACGACACCGAGGCCGATCCAGAACCGCCACGACTTCTTGGGCGGCTCCGGCGGCCTCGTTTCCTTTAGGACGTAATGGATCACCCGGACTTGTTCTTACGAAACTCGCGCCATACCAGGGGCACAAAGCGCATGTCGCGCACCAGGTAGCGCCGCCACAGGCGCCGCGGTTCCCGGCACAGCCGCCACAACCACTCCAGGCCCATCCATTGCATCAACCTGGGCGCGCGCTTCTGCTTTCCCGTCACGAAGTCGAACGAGCCCCCGACCCCGATCAGAACGGGCACGCCCGCGTGCTTGTGATGCTGCCAGTTCCACAGGCACTGCTTGGGCGTTCCCAGCGCCACGTAGCAGATGTCTGGGGCGGCCTCGCGCAACAGGTCGATCACTTTGCCGTTCTCTTCGGCATCGTTCTCGAAGCCCTCCGGCGGCGAGTACCAGCCAGCCACCTTGAGGCCGGGATAGCGCGCCGCGAGCACACCGGCCGCTTCTTCCGCGACCCCTTCCGCCGCCCCCAGGAAGAACACCGAATGCCCCTGTCGGGCGGCGTGTTCGCTCAGCGAGTAGATAAGGTCGGACCCGCTGATCTTCCTGCGCAACGGCTTCCGCAGCAAGTGGCTGGCCCATATGAGGGGCACGCCGTCTGGCAAGATGAGGAAGGCCCCGCCGTACGAGTCCCGGAACGCGGCGTGCGTCTGGTACAGCACCACGTGATCAACGTTGGGCGTGCAGATGTAACCCGGCTCGCCCCGGGCAATCCTATCGTCGACCGCCTGCAACACGTCCGGCAGCGTCAGGCTGTTGATCGTCACGCCCCACAGAGTGACGGCATCCCAGTTGTCCCGGGCGGCCTCAGGCGAGTGCGCCGCAGCCTCTACCGCCGACACCTTGCCCACAGCAGGGAGGCCGTGCGTGTCCTCGCGCGCGGTCATGCCACCGCTCGGATGCTCGTCCATGGCCTGTCCCTCTCTCGATGTGACGGCGACGTCGGCCCGCCAGGACGTTGTGACCCACCGGAGGGCAACGGCCTTCCCCGTTGGTTATCAGGACGCGCCGGCCTCCCGGTCTTGGGCTGCCGCTTTGCCCTCCGTGGGCTTCTGCGGGCGTTTGACCGCAGGGCCGAAGCGCCGGTCGCGGCTGGCTGCGATGTCCCCGTCGGCTTCGACGTCCTCCCTGGGTGGCATGACCGGGGCCTTCTTGTCCACGGACTTGTCGTCGGCCGGCTTCATCTCGAGCAATTCTCTGCCGAATTCCCCGTTGTCGCTCTCGGGGGCGTATGCGTCGTAGTTCAACTTGAGGTTGGCGTGCAGGTAACCGCCCATCGTGCTGCGCACCCCGTTCAAGGTCACGCCCACAACATTGGCGCGAACCTGCTTCAGCGTGTCCAGACAGCGCTTGATCATGCCCGTGTTCGAACGGCCGACCCCGGCCACAACAACCACCCCGTCGACCAGCGGCGCAAGTAACTCCGCATCCGACGACAGCAGAAGCGAAGGCGTGTCAATGACGACGTGGTCGAACTCCTGTTCGGCCTTCTCCAGGAACGTCACGATCTCTCCCGAGCCCAGTTTGCCCAGCAGTTCCTCCGGCCGCAGGCCCGGTCCCAAGATCCACAGGTTCTCCTTGATGTTGGTGCGCACGAGGGAACCTGGCGAGCGCCCTTCGAGCAGGACCTCGGCCAGGCCGGGCGCCGGCTCGAGCTTGAAGCGTTTCTCGATGTTCGGATGGCGCACACTCAGGTCGACCAGGAGCACCCGGCGGTTGGCCTGTGCCAGCGCGTTCGCCAGGTTGCACGCCACAAAGGTCTTGCCGTCGCCTCGGGCGGGACTGGTCACCAGGATGGTATTCATGCGGACCGAGCTGTCGCCCGGATACAGAATCCGTGCCAGGATACGGCGGAATTCGTCGGCCGTGGTGGAATTCGGGCAATCCACGGTCAGGGCGTGCAGCGTGCGCGTGCGCACCATGCGGTCCTCCGCCACGTTGGGAATGGTGGCCACGACCGGAATCTCCGTGACGAATGAAATGTCCTGCGCCGAACGCACGGCCCTATCCGTTTGCTCGCGCAGGATTCCGGCCGCCACCCCCAGGCCCGCCGAAGCGACCAAGGCCAGAAAGATCAGCTTCTTGCGCCGCCCAAAGTCCGCCCCCCCCAGCGGGGCCGTCGGCGGCGCTACCAGGCGCACACGCGCCGGGGCGTTGCTCTCGAGACTCAATTCCGTAATCTGCCGGTCCACGTCTCGAAGCAGGTTCGCACTCTCGTCGGCCTTGGCCTTCAGGCGCTCCACCTCGGCCAACTCCTTGGTCGCGTCCTGCATGTGCTGGTCGTACTCGGCCAGCAGTTGCTCGAAGTTCTCGACGTGCTCCGATGCCTCTTGCGCCTCCTTCTGCGCCACCGACAGTTGCTGCTCCAAATCCGCCAGCGTGGACGCCAAGACTTCGCGGCGGACTTCGCGTTCGATGCGCGCGACGCCGTCTCTAAGGCTATCGACTTTCTCCTTCTCCACCTTGTACTTGGGGGCCTGCGGCGCCAGCCGGGCCGCCAGCACGGCGAATTCGGCCTGGGCAAGCACCAGGTTCTGGCGCACGGCGCTCACGCGAGGGTCGGTGCTCGTGCGTTCTTCGATCTGGAAAGGATACACCGGATCGTCAGGCGCCCGCTCCTGCAGCGACTTGACCTGAACAAGCTCGCCTTCCACCTCGGCTATCCGGTTCGCGGCCCTCGAAGCCACCAGTTCCTCGCGCACCAGGTTCTCGCGATACAGGTCCGCCTCGTCCGATTCCAGTATGGCGCCGTCCGACGTGTGAACGCTTACCGAACTCTGCAACTCCTGGATCCGCTCGAGCTGGAGCCCGAGTTCCGTTTGGCGCGCGTCGCGCTCCTGCTGCAGAATGCTCAGCCGTTCGCCCCCAGCGTTCGCCTCTTCCGTCAGGGCGTACTCGAGATACTCCTCGATGACTTCCTTCAGTATGATAATCGCCGTGTCCTTCTCTGGCATGGTGCATGACACGGTGACGAGTTCGCTGAAGGTATCCGTGTCGGCATGTACGCAGCCCTTGAGAACGCCAAGAGGATCGGGGGCGCTGGCGAGTTCGGGCAGGGCGCGAATCTCAGGCCGTTCGAGCACCTTCGCCAGAACCGGATTCCCTGTGATCAGACCCACCTGAGTGCGCAAGAATTGCCGGTACGGCGTCTCGTTGGCCGTGCCCCGCGTCTCCATGACCCGCGGTGTCGAGGCCAGGAAACGCAGCACGGCCCGTGCCGTGTAACTGCCTGGCGAGAGTCGCCAGGCCACCAGCACCGCCGGTATCGTCACAACAACGGCGACCACAAACATCAGGCGCAGACGCAACTGCAGCAGGCGCTTGATGTTGATGGCGGCGGGCGCCTCGCGCGCGCTCGGTTGCCCGGCCGTCATTTCAACGAACTCTGTGCCGTAGCCTGGATTCATGATAGACGGAATTCGTTCTCAGGCGGGCTGCCGCCCCCTGAGTGGATGCCGCTTTCCTCCATCGGCTGTCGGTAAGGCCGCCTTCTCTACGGCGTGGGCGACACGACGAGGGGCAAGGCCGTAGGGCTCGCACCATCCTCGCCGTAACTATCCAGGGACCTGATGGTGGCCCTCAAGCGCTCGTCGACGTAGTACGATTCGTACACGTTGCGATAGAGATCGAGCACCGGCGAGATCGAGCCCGTGAAACGCTCCACAAAGGCCTGCAACCTCACGAGCGGCTTCTGAGGCACATACACGATGTCGCCCGGCTGTAGAGGAATGTCGCCTCCCCCTTTGACGATCTGCCGCCAGTTGATCAGCATGATCTCAGTCGTCTCGGCGTCCACTTCCCGCATCAAAACGATTCGCCGAAGCCGGGCTGTGGATTCGAGGAAGCCGCCACCGTAAGCGAACAATTGCGACAGACTCATGCCCTCTGTCAGCAAAATGGGTCTCGGCGTGCCCACCTCGCCCAGCAGATAGACCAGATTGACGCTGTCGGGAATGTAGATGAGGTCGCCCGGCACAACCGGGATATCGCCGGCGTGCGGCCCAGGCTGCTCCAAGTCCCTGAGGTCGCAATCGAAGACCTTGCGTTCGCCGTCTACGTGGCGGACGAGGAAGGCCTTGACCAGTTGACCTTGAGCGCTCACAAAGGCGTCGCCCCCGAGCGTGAAAACGCGCAGCCCTCCCGCCGCGTTGATCGCGTCCAGTAGGGTCACCGCCTTCGTGTAAGGGACCTCACCCGGAGTCTCGACATTACCCATCACCGTGTAGCTCTTGCTCGTGACCTCCTGGACGACCAGGCTGATCTGGGGCCCCGCGAAGATGGCACTGTAGGCCTCCCGCACCAGCGCCGTGGCTTCCTCGCGCGTCAGATTGTCCACATTCAGGTCGGCGACCTGCGGCAGCGAAATGAAACCGTCATAGCGCACCGTCACCGGACCGTTCAGCGTCTCGTCGTCCAGAGAGTGAAGATACAACACGTCGCCCGATCCGATCCGGTAGGCCATCAAGTCCCCGACGTCAGACTGCGGCACCCCTTCGGCGGCGTCCTTCACGGATTCCGCCGAGGCCCCCTCTTCGCTCTTGTGCAGCGCTTTCGTTGGCATATGCTGCGTTTCCTCGATGATCGAGGAACCGTCCGCCTCCACGGTCGTCACCTTGGCCACAGGGGACGGCGAGGTCGCGCACCCGGCCAAGACGAGCCCGGTGGCCGCCAGAGCTACGCCCAACACGACACCTATCGATACGTTCTTCATGAGACTCGTTCACTCCCCTGGTTACGGCGTCCAACTACCCGCGGGCCTCGCCGCGTGGGTCACTCGAGGTCCAAGGCCGCTACCTCCCGGTGTCTGTGCTCGCACCCACACCGACAGTCCCGTCGGAACGCCTATGCCATTATCACGGTCTTCCGCTGCTTTCCGCGTCTCCTCAGCTACGATCCCGCCACAACCTCGCTCATTGCCCCGAAGGGCCTAAGGCCTTGGCAATGCGAATCATCGTGTGTACCCCACACAGCCCTATCTGAGAACTGACCTGCCGTGAATCGGGCTTCGGACGCGATTATACAATCATACCTTCTCCCGGC
>Ga0272442_10010216_pt1 | contig 11595 bp, 12 predicted proteins | sample SSMForm2O_FD_200262 | JGI IMG/M metagenome (GOLD analysis project Ga0272442, IMG submission 200262) | Marine sediment archaeal communities from Little Sippewissett salt marsh, Falmouth, MA, United States - SSM-Form-2O | ecosystem: Environmental > Aquatic > Marine > Wetlands > Sediment ...
AAAGAACCGGAAAGCTATGAATCGAAGTTTTGTGACAGGAACTGCGAAAATTGCAACCTTGACCTTAACCTCGATGAGGTAGATGAAGAAAAAGCAGTAGGAATAGAAAAGCTGTTATCCGATGCAAATTCAACAATTTCGCTGGTTCCGGATAATAACGAAAGGCATAACAGGAGAAACAGGAATGTATGATAAAATTGAAAAGTTAGGAAATCACACAATACAACATGGAAAACATAACAACCGAATTTACCTGATGAAATTTTCGTGGGAAAACTTCCCCGAAAGTATGCAGGAACTTAACAGGCTTGCCAACAAAAACAACTACTCAAAAATATTTGCTAAAATACCTGCCAGGGCACTGGCTCCTTTCCTGCAGGACAACTATCTGATAGAAGCATATATACCAAAATTTTACAATGAAACAGAAGATTGCCTGCTGGTTTCAAAATATTTTGACGAAGAGAGGAAAATCAGGCCATCGGCTGAGCTTTCCGAATTTAATAACCTGATGGGAGCTATAAAAAACAGCAATAAGGTAAAATACAAACATGCATTAAAATTTGTGATAAGGGCTTTAGGAAAAGACGATGCCGGCGAAATAACTTCTGTTTACAAGAATGTTTTCAAAACATACCCCTTCCCTGTTTTTGATAAAAAATACATCTTAAAAACCATGCAGGAAAAAACAGTCCTGTACTTCGGGGTATTCGATAACCTGAAACTCGCCGGGGTTTCATCGGCCGAGATTGACCTGGCCAATAAAAATGCTGAAATGACAGATTTTGCGGTCCTCCCGGAATACCGGGGTCAAAACCTGGCCTTGACCCTTTTAAATACGATGGAAACAGAAATGAAAATTATCAATATAAAAACCCTCTATACTATTGCCAGGCTAAAATCACCTGGAATGAACAAAACTTTCTTAAACGCAGGGTATAACTTTTCAGGCGTTCTAATAAACAACACCAATATATCAGGCGAAATAGAGAGTATGAACGTTTTTTATAAACATCTGTTATGAGTAACGGGGATATGCATTTAGGGAAATTATGTAAGTATGCTGCTGATTGCCCGGTATACAAAGGGCAAATCAACGGGTTAAAAACACCCAGCTATTTAATCAGGAATGTGTTCTGCAACCGGGGAATCAAGGGATGGAAAAACTGTACCAGGTTCCGGTTACTTGAGGAAAACAAAGAAGTTACAAATTCAACCACACCATATACTAAATATAATGAGTACATTTGAAAAAGGACAGCCGGGCATAACTAATGATACGGAAAAAGAAATTATCAGATTTTTAAAATTACATGGCCCTGCCTATTATGGCGACATAATTAAATCGTTAAAACTATCCTATAAAAAAGGGTATGAACATTTATTCAGCCTGAAATCCAGGGGGCTGATCAAACACACAAAAAATCCGTTGAAAATAGAAGTTAACCAATAAACAGGCCCGCATGCATTGGATTGATATCCTAATTTTCGGCATTTACATTTCATTTATGCTGTTTGTCGGTTTTTATTTTTTCAGGAAGAATAAAAACATCGACGATTATTTTGTTGGAGGCAGGAAAATGGGCGCCGGGCACATCGGGCTTTCGGTCGTTGCTACCGATGTAGGCGGTGGATTTTCCATCGGCCTGGGAGGGCTTGGTTTTGTGATGGGGCTTTCCGGAAGCTGGCTCCTCTTTACCGGTCTGGCAGGAGCCTGGGTAAGCGCCGTCGTTTTGATCCCGAAAGTCTCGAAAATGGCATCAAAATATAATTTTCTCTCCTTCCCTCAGTTTCTGGGGAAAAGTTATAACACCCGCGTTGCATTTATTGCCGGTATTATTTCAGCAATTGGCTACCTGGGGTTTACAAGTTCGCAAATACTTGCCGGGGCAAAACTCGCTTCTGCATCCTTTAGCGGATTGACATTGACACAGGCACTTGTAATAATGGGGGCTATCGCTGTAATTTATACCGTTATTGGCGGCCTTAAAGCCGTTATTTATACCGACACGATCCAGTGGGCATTACTGATGTTCGGGCTGATTTTTATTGCGGTACCATTCAGTTATTTTTCAATCGGCGGGTTAAGTGAAATTAAAAATACACTTCCCCATAATTTTCTCGACCTGTCAAATATAACATGGCAGCAGTTTTTAAACTGGTTCATTACAATTTTCCCGATCTGGTTTATCGGAATGACGCTTTATCAAAGGATTTATGCGGCGGGGGATGTAAAAACAGCGCGTAAGGCCTGGTTTATTGCCGGCCTGTTTGAGTACCCGGTTATGGCCTTTACCGGTGTTATACTCGGATTATTCGCCAAGGTTGCTTTTGAAAACGGGTTGATTCCCGTATCTGAATTCGGCCTTAAAGGAACAATTGACCCGGAACTGGGTTTGCCATTATTGTTACGGACTATCTTACCGGTAGGATTTACCGGGATTATTCTTTCAGCCTATTTTTCAGCCATCATGTCAACTGCCGACAGTTGCCTCATGGCTGCCTCGGGGAATATGATTACCGACATATTTAAAATCAAAGCTACAGGGAAAATCCTCCGCTGGTCACAAATTTCGACCTTAATTCTCGGGGCTCTTGCACTTTTTCTTTCACTATGGGTGCCTAATGTCCTCGACCTGATGTTATATTCTTATGCATTTATGGTTTCGGGATTATTTGTGCCGGTGCTCGCAGCCATCTTTCATAAAAAACCCAATGTGGCAGGCGCTTTCTGGGCAATGATCCTTGGCGGCTCGATAACTCTCTTGCTTACAGTGTTAAATATTGAATTACCCCTTGGGCTGGACCCGAACATTTTTGGGATCTCAGCTTCACTTATCGTTTACCTTTTGATCTCGGCAATAAAAAAGCAGGCCTGACCTGTATTTCCATTTTACCACAAACTTCAATTTGCTATTTTTGCCCCATTAGTATTTACCGATGAAAAATAAAAATATAGCAGGCTACTTCTCAGCGCTTGGAGCTGCCTTTTTCTGGAGTTTTTCATTTATCTGGTTTAAAATTGCCTACCAGGCATACCAGCCTGTAACAGTTGTTATTCTCAGGCTGGCTGTTTCTGCCATCCTGATCCTGGCAATAGGATTCTGGATGAAAAGGTTACAACTACCAACATGGAAAGACTTTAAACTTCTGTTTTGGCTGTCATTTTTCGAACCGTTTGCTTACTTCCTGGGCGAGAGTTACGGATTGAAGTATGTATCATCGACTGTGGCTGCGGTCATTGTGGCAACCATTCCATTGTTGACGCCTGTGGCAGCATGGTATTTTCATAAAGAAAAGGCCAGGTGGATGAACTTTGCCGGAATGTTGCTCTCTTTTGTAGGAGTAGCGCTGGTTGTCCTGAACGGTTCGTTCCGTTTTGAAGCACCGCCTTTGGGAGTAGGATTGGAGTTTTGTGCTGTATTCGCTGCCATTGCTTACTCCGTTATTTTAAAAAATGCGGCCACACGGTACAACACACTAACAATTATTGCCTGGCAGAACATCATCGGGATACTTCTGTTCCTGCCCATCTGGCTGATTGTCGATTTTAAAGCATTCATCGAAACGCCCTTCCACGCAGAAGCGTTCCGAGCCATCATCCTCCTTGCTGTATTTTCATCAACCCTTGCCTTTGTATTTTTTACTGAAAGTATCAGGAAACTGGGCATAAACCGCTCGAATACTTTCGTAAACCTGATCCCTGTGTTTGTGGCAGTCCTGTCTTTTTATATTTTGAAAGACCAATTGACACTTCAGAATATTACAGGAATTGTAATTGTGGTAGGCGGGTTATTCCTGGCGCAGATAAAAAGGAAAAAGCTAAAGAAAAGCAGGAAAGTATTTGAAGTACATAATGTATAAAAAACTATTTGTTATTCAATAAAACACAGGCAATTAATTTCCTTAGAATTATAATGGCAAAAATCGAATACAAAACACCGGAAGAACTAAAAATACTGGCAGACAATACCCGCAAGGAAACCATTTCTTTCCTGAAAAAACTAAAAAGGAAAAAGCCTAAAAATCTTGATGATGTTGTCCATGGGTTGCATCACGAAGCTTTTTCGGATTTCAATTGCCTCGATTGTGCCAACTGCTGCAAAACCATTGGCCCCCGATTAACCGGTAAGGATATAGAAAGGCTTTCCCGGCATTTAAAAATGAAGCCTTCGGATTTTATCGGGCAATACGTTGAAACCGACGAAGACAACGATTACGTTTTTAAGTCGCACCCGTGCCCTTTCCTCCAGCTCGATAATTCTTGTTCGGTTTATGAACAGCGACCAAAAGCCTGCCGTGAGTATCCGCACACTGACCGGAAAAGATTTTACCAGATACTTGATTTGACCCATAAAAATTGCGAAACATGCCCGGTTGTGTTTTCTATTGTCGATGAATTAAAAAAATTCAACTGGTAGTTTCGCCGGTGAAAGAAGAAATAAAAACTTATATTTGGCGTTATTGAAAAAACGATTTTAAATTCGATGGGTTCCAGGCAGTATTTTACTTTCATCCTGTTATTATTGGCTTTACCTTCACTGGCACAAATAGGAGGTGAAAGCACCTATCAGTTTCTGGAACTAAGCAATTCTGCGCGGATTGCCGCCTTAGGCGGGAATCAGGTAGCTGTCAACGACAGCACCGACCTCAACCTTCCGTTTTACAATCCTTCGCTGCTGGCTCCCGACATGTCGGGGCAGGCGTTATTCAGTTACGTGAACTATTTTGCCGATATCAATTACGGGTACGCCTCGTATGCCAGGTCGTTCGACAGCATAGGAAGTTTTGCCGCAGGGATGCATTATATCAATTACGGAAAATTTATCGAAACCACCGAACGAGGTGAAATAACCGGGAATGAATTTAAGGCAGCTGAATATGCCCTGAACCTGATTTACGCAAACAATTATGGCCGGCTGCATTACGGCGCGAATTTAAAACCGGTCCTTTCGGTTTTTGAAAGCTATACCTCATTCGGGATTGCCGCCGACCTCGGTGTTAGCTACGGCAGCAAAAACGGGCTGACAAACGTCGGTCTTGTGGCAAGGAATATCGGTTCACAAATTACAACCTATTACAAAAACGGGGATCATGAGCCCCTGCCCTTCGACGTGCAGGCAGGGATTTCAAGTAAACTTGCCCACGCACCGGTTATCCTGCATGTAACCGCACAACACCTCAACAACTGGGACCTCGCCAATTTAGAACCGGATGAAGAAGAAAGCGACAACCTCGTTTACGAGCCTCAGGAAAGCTTCGGGAAACAGGTTATGAGGCACCTGGTCCTTGGCATTGAACTGGTACCCTCTCAGAATTTCACGATCCGGGCAGGGTACAACTACCAACGCCGGCAGGAATTAATGCTCGGAGAAAAAGCATCGACAGTCGGATTTTCTCTTGGCTTTGGTGTTAATACAAAACGCTTCAGGCTCGATTATGCGAACTCGCGTTTCCACCTTGCCGGTTCTTCAAACCTCTTTTCTTTGGCTATCAACCTAAATGAAATCCTTCGATAACTCACATCCGTTGTTTTTAAAAGAAATTTATCTTTGTGTTTATTCAATAAAACAGAATGCCTGAGAAAAAAATAATTATTGCTATCGACGGATTTTCATCATGCGGGAAAAGCACACTGGCAAAATCGCTAGCCCGCGAACTAAGCTATGCCTATATCGACAGCGGAGCCATGTACCGGGTTGTGACACTCGTAGCGTTAAGGAACCGTTGGATAAAAAACAAAATCCCCGACAGGGAGAAAATTATTGCGGACCTGAAGAATATCTCCATCTCTTTTAAATTTATAAAAGAAACAGAAAAAAACACCACTTTCCTGAATGGCGAAAATGTGGAAGAACAAATCAGGATGCCGTATGTTTCAGATAATGTGAGCCCGGTCAGCGCCATAAAGGAAGTCAGGGCTGAGATGGTTAAATTTCAAAGGAAGATGGGAAAAGAAAAAGGGATTGTGATGGACGGTCGCGACATCGGGACGGTTGTGTTCCCGCAGGCTGAATTAAAAATTTTCATGGCCGCTTCTCCTGGAATCAGGGCTCAGAGGCGTTACGACGAACTTAATGGAAAAGGGATAAAAGTAACGATGGAAGAAGTGATAAAAAATATTGAAGAACGCGATTATATTGACCAGAACCGGGAGGAAAGCCCGCTACGGAAAGCCGGCGATGCAGTCGTCCTCGACAACAGCTCCCTCACTATTCAGGGTCAGTTGGATTGGGCATTACAAAAAGCAAAAGAGGTCATCAGGGGACAATGAAGGTTGACATCGATAAAAATTCAGGTTTTTGTTTTGGCGTTGTCAATGCTATCGATATTGCCGAAAAAGCCCTCAAAGAGGGGAAAAGCCTTTATTGCCTCGGCGACATCGTGCACAACGGGCAGGAAATAAAACGGCTTGAAAAGCTTGGCCTGAAAATCATTTCACATCAACATTATTCAAAACTGAAAAATTGCACTGTCCTGATCAGGGCGCATGGCGAGCCACCGGAAACCTACCGGATTGCAAAAGAAAATAACATTACCCTGATCGATGCCACCTGCCCTGTGGTTTTAACCCTTCAGAAAAGAATCAGAAAGGCTTATGAAGAAACCAAACCACATGATGGCCAGGTGGTGATCTTCGGGAAAAAAGGCCATGCTGAAGTTGTTGGGCTTGTCGGGCAGACAAACGAAAAAGCAATCATTCTGGAAGATAAAAGCGGCCTGGATAAAATTGATTATTCAAAGCCGGTAACACTTTTCTCGCAAACCACCCGCCCTGTAAAAAAACTTAAAGCACTTGCCAGAGAGATTCAAACCAGGGCGCATGAAAATGTCTCCGTAAAAATAAACGATACTATCTGCCGGCAGGTTGCCAACAGGGTTCCGCAACTTGAAAAATTTGCCGGTGAATACGATATTATCCTGTTTGTCTCAGGTAAAAAAAGCTCAAACGGTAAATTTCTTTTTGAGGTTTGTAAACAAAAAAATGGGAACACTCATTTTGTAACAGAAATTGACGACCTTAAGGAGTCATGGTTCACGAAAGCAAATAAAACCGGGATTTGTGGCGCTACTTCAACACCACAATGGCTGATGGAAGATGTGGCAAACTGGGTCAGGAAAAAGTTTTAAATCTTCCTGCCGGAATACCTTCTTTATAAATTTGATAACTTGCAGCTAATTAGGGGAAAGGCATTATGAAATATTCTGCTGTCATTTTTATTTTTTTGCTGACCTGGGTTACCGCTTCTGCTCAGGAGCCTTCCCTTGAGTTATTCGATAAAATCGGAAAAACCAAAGCTGGCCTTTACCTCAAAAAAGTGCACTTTGCCGAAAACAAAAATTACGCAGCTTACGACCTTACCTACCAGCGGATGGAATGGGAAATCGATCCAGCTGTAAAGTTTATAAAAGGAGCTATCACATCTTATTTCATTTTAAACGATCCGGCGATTGAATCCATCCAATTCGACCTCAAGCAAAACATAACAGTCGATTCCATAAAAATCCATAACCAGTTAGTTGAATTTGTGCATCAGGACAACGTGCTGAAAATTCCATACAATCCCGGGCTGAATATTCCTGAACCTGATTCGATAACTGTATTTTACCAGGGTGTGCCCGATGCTTCCGGGTTCGGGTCTTTTGAACAGGCAGAACACAATGGAATCCCGATTATCTGGACACTGTCGGAACCTTACGGAGCAATGGAATGGTGGCCGTGCAAGCAAAGCCTGGCCGATAAAATCGACTCCATCGATGTGGTTGTTACCTGCCCCGAGCTTTACAGGACAGCCAGCAACGGGGTACTGGCTTCGGAAACGGTTCATGACGGGCACAGGACTATGGTATGGAAACACAGGCACCCCATTGCGACTTACCTTGTTGCCATTGCCGTTACAAATTATGTCGATTATTCCGATTACGTGGAACTTGAAAACGGAGACAGCATACAAATATTAAATTATGTTTATCCTGAAAACCTGGAAGATACTAAAGGCAAAACAGCTCAGACAGTTGAAATTATGGAACTCTACAACAGGCTGTTTGGCACCTACCGTTTTGCAGATGAAAAATACGGGCACGCACAGTTTGGCTGGGGAGGAGGCATGGAGCATCAGACCATGAGTTTTATGGGCGCTTTCAGTTTCGACCTGATCGCACATGAGTTGTCGCACCAATGGTTCGGCGATTATGTGACCCTGACCAGTTGGCAGGATATCTGGTTGAATGAAGGCTTTGCCACTTTTGTCACAGGGCTTGCTTACCAAAACCTGCTCGGTGGTGTCTGGTGTCCGGTATGGCGGCAAAAACTGGTCGAAAGGATCACTTCAGAGCCCGGCGGTTCTGTTTATGTAAGGGATACGACAGATGTGTCAAGGATTTTCGACGGGCGCTTATCCTATTATAAGGGGGCTTACCTCTTACACATGCTGCGCTGGCTACTAAGCGATGAAACTTTTTTCAGGGCTGTAAATAACTATTTGAATGCCCCGGAAACAGCCTATGGTTTTGCCACAAACGAGGAACTGATTTACCACCTTGAGGCTGCGTCGGACACAACTTTAGTTGAATTTTTTAACGACTGGTACTACGGGGAAGGTTATCCAACCTATTCTATTCAGTATGCCCAGAATTCTGATCACTTGTTGAAAATCAACCTGTTTCAGGAAACATCACATGAATCAGTCGGTTTTTTTGAAATGGCAGTGCCGGTGCGTTGCTATAATTCAGGTAAAACCGACTCTGTGGATTTCAGGCTGGAAAATTTATACAACGGGCAGGTGTTTATCGTAGATCCCGGTTTTCAGGCCAGTGAAATAAAAATCGACCCTGACCTCTGGCTTATTTCAAAAGTTGGGGAAGCCCTTTCAGTGCCGTGGCTCGATAATCCGGAAGATATCTTTATTTTTCCGAATCCTGCCGCAGAAGAGATAAATTTAGTTACTTCTCATGGGATAGAGATCAGCCGGATAGAAATTCTCGATACATCGGGAAAGAAAATGGCTGATTTTTCGGGAAATCTGAAAAATGTAAAACTATCAGGCTTGCCATCTGCTACCTATATTTTGCGGATTCAAACAACAGGAGGAAGCACCATCAGGAAAATTATTAAACTTTAGGTTACCAGTTAAACCTGATGGTTTGTATCAATTCGGGATGCAGGCTCAACGGGACAGGGCTGGTTCCCGCAACACTTTCCACCAATCTCTTTTCCTCTTCGGTATATCCTTTCTTCGGAAATTTAAACTCCACAATTACCTCGGCAACCCGCCTAGGGTCGGAAGCCATAATTTTGGTCACCTCCACTTCAGTCCCTTCCAGGTCAATTCCATTGTCACGCGCTGTTATCCCCATGATGGTCATTATGCAACTCCCCAAAGCTGTTGCAAGAAGGTCGGTTGGTGAAAAAAATTCACCCTTACCCTGATTATCCACAGGGGCATCAGTGATTACTTTATTCCCCGATTGGAGGTGCTCGTTTTCTGTTCTCAATTCACCGAGATAAATTGTTTTAACAGTAGCCATAATTTTAATTTTTGTAATGACTAAATATACGATTAATTTAGCAACACATTTTTTATCATGGAGAAACCCGGGAAAAGAATTACCGATTTTATAAAGAGGCACCACGTGTTAACCCTGGCAACCTCACACCAGGACCTGCCCTGGTGTGCCAACTGTTTTTACACTTACCTCGAAGAAGAAAACATTCTGGTTTTTACATCTGATGACGACACCAAACATATTAGCGATATTTTAACAAACCCTGAAGTGGCAGGAAGCATTGTGCTTGAAACCAGAATTATCGGAAAAATCAGGGGCATTCAATTCAGGGGTACCATGGAAAAACCTTCAGGCAAACTCACTAAAAAAACAAAAATTGCCTACCTTAAAAGGTTTCCGTTTGCAGTATTGATGAATACTTCTCTCTGGATTTTAAAACTCCATTATATTAAAATGACTGACAACCGGCTTGGATTCGGCAAAAAACTGATTTGGGAAAATTGATTTAAACAATAAATTAAACTTAACAAGTCACAAGTATACAACGAATTTCAAATCCCGATAATGATGTATCTTCAAATACCAACAAAATAAGCTATACTTTACTTAATGTTAAAACCTCGTATAACATAACTGAAGACCTTAAACTTTATATCGGTGGGGAAAACTTACTCGGGCAGGATTACCAGGTAAATAATTATTATTCGATGCCTGGGGCAACAGTATTCTCAGGAATGGCTTTTCACTTTTAGGCATTGTTATCAATATCCGATTTTTAACATTTGGACTCTTACAATTTATCCAACACTTAATTTCCCAAAAAAGAGAATGTTATACTTCCGGTAGTCAAATTACTCAAAATTTTTTTTCACTTCAAAATTGGTGCGGGAAATAGGTAAATACAAATTATAATTTTTAAACATAAAAAATTTTCTTTTTATCTGAGATTTTTATAAATTACACTGTTGAAAAATCTTAATAAAATAATAACTTTAATAAACTAAAAATACTTATCCCCATTTATATGATAATTCGTCATCCATATCATATCTATTCTTGCAACTATCTATTCAAAAGAGTTTTTTTTAGCATAATTGCATTTTTCTTTATCAATCCTTTTTATGCAAATGAACGATTAAATGGTAATTTAAACGTACCTCCACTACCCGACCTTGACATTATAAGCTATTACATGTCCCCGGCAAGCCCTCACACTAAAGATACAATCACTTTTACCGCTATTGTGAAAAATATAAGTTCTGTCAATTGCGGGGCTTCAAAACTATCTTTTAATGTAGGAAGTGAAGGCAATCCCCCCAAATATAACATCCCGGCTTTGGCTGCCGGTGAATCATATTCTGTACAACGCAAACTTAACCTGAATATAGCACAATGGTATTGCTCAACTTTATTTGCAGATTGTGATAATGAAATTGATGAACAGGATGACGCTACATCTTGGTCCGCATGCCAAGAAACCAGCAATAATCATGAAACATTAATTTTTGAAGTGGTTGAAGCTCCAAAACCAGACCTTGACATAATCAGCTATTATATGTCGCCTGCCTCACCTCACACTAAAGATACAATCGCTTTTACTGCTATTGTGAAGAATATCAGTGCTGTTTCCAGTGACCCATTCAAACTTTCGCTGAGGGTGGGCTCTGAAGCGAATCCACCAAAATTTAATATTCCTGCTCTTGCTAGTCAGGCAACATTTACCTGTCAACGAAAATTGAATCTCAATATCGCCCAGTGGTACCTATCGGAAGTAATTGCTGACTGTGATGGGGATGTTGTAGAAGATGATGAAACAAATAATAGGGATACATTAATTTTTGAAGTGACGGAAGCACCTAAACCAGACCTTGCTATTACCAGTTATACGATGTCACCTGCAAGCCCTCACACTAAAGATACAATCTCCTTTACTGTTATTGTAAAAAATATTGGGCAATGGGGATGTGGCCCCTCTAAACTTTCTTTGCGTGTTGGGTCAGAAACCCCTCCTAAATATAATATACCAGCTTTGCCCGCTGGAAGCTCCGATACGGTGCAACGAAAACTAAACCTGAACATAGCACAATG
>Ga0272442_10010217_pt1 | contig 11594 bp, 16 predicted proteins | sample SSMForm2O_FD_200262 | JGI IMG/M metagenome (GOLD analysis project Ga0272442, IMG submission 200262) | Marine sediment archaeal communities from Little Sippewissett salt marsh, Falmouth, MA, United States - SSM-Form-2O | ecosystem: Environmental > Aquatic > Marine > Wetlands > Sediment ...
CCCTGGAAAGTATAAAGGATTATCCTAAACCGGGCCGTTGATAAATTTGCAGGCATAGAACCGGGGTTTAATTTTGATAATTAGCTCTTGCCAGTCTGCCTTAGTTTCGGTATTATTTTAGTATAGGGGGCAGTTTAATCAGCAAAACAGGTCATTAAAAGAGGGCGCAGCTATGGATGAGCAAGTAAAAGTTTTTCAGCGGATTTATGCCTGTTCGCATATCGGAGAAGCAGACATTATCGTTTCTTTGCTTAGACGTAATAAATTTAATCCCAGGGATCTGACGCAATCCCCTCTTCCCGGAGTTATGGATGACGATAAGTTTTATTATATTGAGATACCGAAGGAAGAGTATAAGAGGGCCAGGGATTTTTTGAGTACGCAGGGATTTGTAAATAGCTTGTGATCTCAGTCCGGGCCTGATTCTTAGGGAGACAGCATCCTTTGAGATGCTGTTTTTTTTATCGGAAAAGATGACTGAGTTTTTATGCAAAATAATAAAAAAAATTTTTTCGGTTTACTGGATAAAAAAATAACTTCTTTTTTAAAGGAAAAAGAGTTTATTAATATAAGCACCTGCGATTTTTCTCATAATCCCAATGTCGCCCCAAAATTTTTTTTGAAAGTGCAGGGGGATAACATTTTTCTGGGTGATTATATCCTGGGCCGTACCTGGCGAAATATCAGGATCAATTCTAAAGTTTCTCTGTCTACGGTAAATTTCGAAACCCTGATCGGTTATCAGCTTAACGGAACAGCTGAGCTTCTGGAAAAGGGAGAGGAGTTTGAAAAATTATCTCAGGAAATGCATGACCGTAAAGTTCATTTTTCCGTGAAACGTATTATTCAGGCAGTGCAGACTGAAACAAAGAGCGGACAGCATGAAATTACTTTTCCGGACAGGATCGGGATCATAAAAGTCAAAGTGCAGGAAGTAGTGGAAATCGCGCCCAGCGGAAAACTTGCCAGGAAGAAAACGGAGGTTTGATCCTGGATGCTGGATGCTCGTGCGCGCTTTGCGCGTAAGGAAGGTTTGGACAATTACACCCCACGCTTCCGCGTGGGGAATGTTAAGATTCTGCGTGCGGGCGCGCAGAGTATATTCGTTGCCGTAAACGTTAAACGGCTTTCGATACAGGCTTTGTCCTTCGATTCCCTTCGATGATACTCAGGACAGGTCACTCAGGACAACCCTGAGCAACTTGTGCTGAGCTATGTCGAAGTTAGGTCGAATGGGTCGTAACCCTAAACGTAAACGGATTTATTATCCTTAAAGGGAGGGAAGATGAAGAAAATTTTGTTTTGTGCGGTTGTCGGGCTGGCAGCTGTAATGACAAGTGTTTCCGGCCAAGACGGGAGGGGTGAGATGTTATTAAAAAGTCCTGCTTTTGAGCATAATCAATATATTCCGGCTGAATTTACCTGTCAGGGCCGGGATGTTAATCCTGAATTGAATATTTATAATATTCCGAAAGCGACAAAAAGCCTGGTTTTGATCATGGATGATCCTGATGCCCCTGCGGGTACCTGGGTGCACTGGCTGGTTTATGATGTTGCTGTTATGGAATCCATAGCTGAAGATTCTGTTCCCGGCAAACAGGGTAAAAACAGCTGGGACAGAATTAATTACGGCGGGCCCTGCCCTCCGTCAGGAACACACCGCTATTTTTTCAAGCTTTATGCTTTGGATTGTCTTCTTTCCCTGCCTGCGGGAGCAGATAAAAAAACTCTGGAAAAAGCAATGCAGGGCCATATCCTGGATCAGACTGAACTGATCGGACTTTATCAGAAAAAATGAAAATATCCGCTAAAAGGTTGACTGAAAAATAAGGCAGGAGTAGGATATAGAGAAGTCAGAAGTCAGAAGTCAGAAGTCAGAAGTCAGAAGTCAGAAGTCAGAAGTCAGAAGTCAGAAGTAAAAAGTAAATAATGGATTCTTGATGCTCGAAATGAAAAATTCAGGAATCAGGTAAATATAAATACAAAATGAATCTATCTAATTCTAAAATGTTAAATTAAACAAATTGCGGAGCGGAGACGTTACCGTTAGACGTTGGACGTATGTCCGGTGAATTATTCAGAGGTATTCTTCGGACATCCGGGAGCACGGATTTCTTCATAGAAAGTCTTCGTGCGAGTGATACGGGCATCGTAAACGTTAATCGTAACCTTTGCCTCGCTCTGTGTAATCGGGATTTAATCGGTGTAATCAGCGCGAAGCGCGAGAAAGTGTTGAATGTTCGATTAGTCTATGGTCGATAGCCGATAGTCTATAGTTAGCGCGCAAAGCGCGTAAGGAAAATCCTGGATAGATTGTTATTCTTTGATTTTGATATATTTGACGTAACCGCTGAACGTAAATTTTTTTGACTTGTAACGTGTCGACTTAATTATCAGGAGGATCTAATGAAATCTAAAGCAGTAAACCAGGGTATTGAAAATGTCCGCAAAAAAGGAAGTGATGTCTACAGGGAAGGTCCGCATATGCTTCCCGGTGTATCCTTGATGATCGCCGAAGGCGTGATGAAAAGAGTTAAAGATCTTAAAAAACCTTTTGTCACTATTGTCAATTCCTATACCAATCAGATACCCGGTCATGCTCATCTTGATCAACTTGGTCTGGCTGTTAAAAAAGAATTGGAAAAACAAGGGGTCAACGTCTGGTACGCTAATATCGGGGGGGCAGTCTGTGACGGTATTGCCATGGGCCATTTCGGCATGAAGTATTCTCTTCCTTCCCGGGAACTTATTACTGATCAGATCGAGACTATTATCGGTGCGCATCCCTGTGATGCCTGGATCGGTATCGGTAATTGCGATAAGATCGTGCCTGCCATGTATAATGCCATGGTCAGGATTAATATACCTTCGATCTATGTCAGCGGAGGACCGATGCTGGCCGGTGAAGGAAATACTGATCTTATATCAGTATTTGAAGCAGTGGGAAAGCACAGTGTAGGTAAAATGAGCGTGAAACAGCTTGAGTCTCTGACCGGAAAAGCCTGTCCCGGATGCGGGTCCTGTTCCGGCATGTTTACTGCCAATTCCATGAATTGTCTGGGCGAAGTGCTGGGGTTTGCTCTTCCCGGTAACGGCAGCATTACTGCCATGAAACGGGGCAGCGGGAAAAAAGACAGTTATAAACTTAATCCTGAACGGATAAAACTGGTAAAACAGGCAGCTGACGTTTTATTACAGCTGATGAAGAAAAAAGTGCGGCCTCTGGACATTCTGACCAGAGATTCTATTGATAATGCCTTTATCCTGGATATGGCTATGGGCGGATCAACTAATACTGTGCTGCATGTTCTGGCTCTGGCTCATGAAGCAGGCATTAAATATGATCTGAAACGGCTGAATCTGCTTTCTAAAGCTACGCCTAATGTGGCCAAGATCGCTCCTTCCCGTCCTGAGATCCATCTGGAAGATGTGCATAAAAAAGGAGGCATGGGCGCGATCTTAAAAGCAGTATATGACGGAGGTCATAAATATCTTAATCTGGAAGCTAAAACCGTTTACGGTACTTTAGGTGATTATGTCCGCAAATCTCCCAAGCCGGACGGAGATATTATCCGTACGAAAAAAAAGGCGTTTTCTCCTCAAGGAGGACTGGCTCTTCTTTTCGGCAATATTGCCAGAAACGGGTCAGTGCTTAAAACCAGCGGAGTGGAAAAAGAGATGTTTCGTTTTTCCGGCCCGGCCATAATTTTCGAGTCCCAGGACCAAGCTTTGGAAGGCATACTTAAAGGCAAAGTTAAAGACGGAGATGTGGTGGTTATCCGTTATGAAGGACCGCGCGGCGGGCCGGGCATGCAGGAAATGCTTTCGCCTACTGCAGCTATTAAAGGAGCAGACATCAAAGCTGCTTTGATCACTGACGGGAGATTTTCCGGAGGTACCAGGGGACTGTGTATCGGCCATGTTTCTCCTGAAGCAGCGTCCGGCGGAGAGATCGCGATATTGAAAAACGGAGATATAATAGATATCGATGTTTATAAAAAAACTATGGATGTAAGATTGAGTGAAAAAGAAATCAAGTCCAGGATGAAGCAGAGAAAACAGTTCAAGTCTAAGGTAAAAGGCGGGTGGCTGGCCCGTTATACTGCTTTTGTTTCCAGCGCTGATACAGGCGCTACAGTATCAGCACCCGAATAAACCGCGGCAGCCTGATTTTTTGATCAGAAAAACCATGCCTTCATCCCTGAAGGGAATGGTTTGTCCGGATGATTCTGCGCTTGCCTTGTTTGATCATACAGTGTAAGATTATTATTCCCGGCACGCAGTCCGGTTATTGCAGGAACAGGAAAATGTGCTTTTATCCGGGGGAAAGCGGTTAAAACAAGATTGTGAAGACAAAAGAACATCTTTATCTTTGTATGGGGTCTGCCTGCCATCAGCAGGGCTCTTATCATGTGCTTATCATACTCAGAAAGCTTTTATCGAGATATTCTCTGGAGGATAAGATAGAACTGAAAGGGGCTTTTTGTCTGGGTAATTGTAAAAACGGAATTGTCATGAAATTCCGTGATGTTTTTTTTGAGAGTATCTGTCCGGAAAATATTGAGCAGAGATTTGTCGCTGAGATCCTGCCGCTGATTTAATTGAAAAAAGGAGGAGTCTGTGGACGGCCATAAGGAAATATTATGGAAATTGTTATGGGATTATGACCCTAACGGTCTGGTGGTAGTAGATCTGGAAATGAAGATCACTCTGGTCAATGAAGCTTTCTGCACCATGTTCCGGCAAAAAAGAGAAGACCTGATCGGAAAAGAGGCCGGACAGATCCTGGGCGATATGTCTGATTTCCGTTATGTCTGGGACAAAAATACTGTAATAAAAGCCAAAGAGAAAGCTTTTTCTCAGTATGATCTTTATGTACGCCAGGTTATTTTCCCCATTAAGGCGGAAAATATAATCGCCTGTATTGTGGTTGATGTGACCCATGAATGGAAACAGAAGAACGAATTTAATAAACTTAAAGCTCAAACCCTGGAAAAACTTAATCAGGTTGTGGATAAGCAGATGCATACGGCTCAGGAGATCGCCGGTCTGCTGGGAGAAAGTACTGCCGAAACTAAAGTAAGTCTGATCAAAGTTCTGGAAATGCTGAAAGAGGAGAAATAATTGGCCCAGTATTATGACATCTATGAGTCCAGCCTGAAAAAAAGGGGTGAAGAGCTTTGCGGTGATCAGGTTAAGATCCATAAAGGAGAAGCTAAAACCATTGTTGTTCTTTCCGACGGATTGGGCAGCGGAGTTAAAGCTAATATCCTGGCTACTTTGACTACTGAGATCGTAAGTACAATGATGGAAAAAGGAGTGCCGTTCAAGGAAGTGGTCACGACTGTCCTGGGCACTTTGCCGATCTGTAAAATAAGAAAACTGGCCTATGCTACATTTACGGTAGCTGAGATCGATGAAAAGACCAATCATTTCAGGGTGATCAATTTTGATAATCCCCCCCTGTTCCTTTTGCGGCAGGGCCGGGTTATACCGGTGAATACGGTCAAGGAAAAGATAATGGGCAAGGAGATCACTCTTTGCGAAGGAGTTCTGGAACCGGGAGATTTTTTGGGGGTTATTTCCGATGGAGTGCTTTATGCCGGAATGGGCGGACAGCTTAATTTCGGCTGGGGCTGGGACCAGATTGCTGAATTTTTGGAAAATCTGCCTGTGACCGGTAATTCTACCGCCCGGGATATTGTAGATTCTGTTATGGAAAAAACCAGTTTTCTTTATGATAATAATATCGGGGATGACGCGACTTTTGTCGGTGTTTATGTGCGGGAAAGGAAATCTCTGGTTGTTTTTACAGGGCCGCCTTTGGAAAAGAATACGGACAGTGATTATGTAAAAAAATTTTTGGGGTTTCAGGGAAGAAAGGTCATTTGCGGCGGAACTACCGCCAATATTGTGGCCGGTTTTCTGGGCAAAAAAATTGAAACCGATATAGAGACTATGAACGAAGAAGTCCCGCCGATAGGATTTTTGGAAGGGGTCGATCTGGTCAGTGAAGGTATTCTTACATTGTCCCGTTCTTTGAATTATTTACGTCAAGAACTGGAAGGTAAAGGAGAGAGATCCCGGCCGCGCAACGGAGCCGCGCTCCTGGCCGGTGAATTTTTAAAAGCCGATTATATTCATTTTATGGTCGGGCAGACCATGAATCCTTTTTATCAGAATCCTCTGCTGCCCAAAAATATGTCTATCCGTACCAATCTGGTCTATAAAGTGGAGGAATTACTGCTCAGGTTAAGGAAAAAAGTAAGCATTGAGTTTTGTTAGCACAAGAAAGGAGAAGTTAGATGTCGGATAAAGAGTATGCAGGATTTGATACTTTTAAAGATAAGTTAAAAAGTTATCTGGGAAAGCAAGTTCAGATGGTGATCGATACTCCTTCCGATATCTGCGAGGTCAGCGGTGTCATGGACGATGTGGGCGGTGATTATATTTCGTTGATCTGTCCCGGCGATGACCGGGTCAAGCTGTACAACGTGCGCTATATTATCAGTTGTTTTGTGGCTGAATAAGATATCCGGGAAAAAAAGATAAAACTTGTTAAGTTGCGGGCCTTTTCTGCCGATAATAAATTTGAAAGGGCAGATTGTTTCGTTCGGTTTAAAGGGGGCTTTCCGGGTTAAGAGGGGGGGATGCCCTCTTATTTATTTGTGCTTTTAAAAAAATTTGATAAAATATTTTTTAAAGATAATTATGTCTGAAAAAGATCAAAAAAATGAAGTGAATAAAGAATGTTTTCGGGAACAGCGGCATTTTATCCGTCATCCCATGTGTTTCCCTTTAAAGTTTAAAGTTTTAAAAAAAGGGACCTGGAAATCTTCCCGGGAACAGAACAGTGCCAGTAAAAATATAAGCAGAAACGGGTTGCTTTTTACTTCGACCAGTCCGGTAAGTGCCGGGTCTGTTATTCTGCTTAAAATACCTTTCCAGGACAAGATCTTTAAAGTCCGGGCCAGGGTGGTCCATTGTAACAAATTGCCTGACCTTGCGCTTTGGGATGTGGGAGTATCTTTTTTGCGGGTCAATGAAGCTTTTAAGGTAAAACTTATTGAACAGATGTATCTGATCAGCGAGTACCGGGATATTCACAGCCTGCAGGAAGGAAAAGAAATATCTCTTCAGGAAGCCTCACAGGAGTGGATCCGCAGATATTCAGAACGGTTCAAAAGACTTTACTGGTAAAAGTTGGCTTTAGTTTAAGCCGGATCAAAAGCCTGCCGGCCTGGTTTTATGTTAAATTTTCACCTTTCGCTTGATCTTAATCCTGAGTTTAAAGACGCTCTGCGTCTGATTCAGGGAAGTTCCCGCAATCTGCTGATCCTGGGCCGTGCCGGAACCGGTAAATCTACTTTTCTTGATTATTTTCGTGCTGTTACTAAAAAGCAGGTAGTGGTTCTGGCTCCTACCGGAGTGGCTGCAGTAAATGTCAAAGGCGAGACCATTCATTCTTTTTTTAGATTTAAGCCTAATATCACTTTGTCCCGGGTAAAAAAACTGCGCCGGTCCGCTGATGCCGAGCTTTATCAAAAACTGGATACTATTGTGATTGACGAGATCTCAATGGTCCGGGCAGACCTTCTGGACTGTGTGGATAAATTCCTCCGTTTAAACGGCCCTTTCCCCGACCGGCCTTTCGGAGGGGTGCAGATGGTTTTTATCGGAGATCTGTTTCAGCTTCCTCCCGTGATCACCTCGCAGGAAAAAGAAGTTTTTTCCGGAGGTTTTTATCAGAGCGGATATTTTTTTTCCGCCCGGGTTTTTGAACAGATCGATCTGGAATGCATAGAGTTTAATACCATTTATCGTCAGAAAGACGACACTTTTATTTCTGTGTTGAATGCTATCAGAAATAACCGGGTCAGCAGCGAAGACCTGGACTTGATCAATTCGCGGGTAGAAGAAAATATTGATTTTGATTCTTTAAATTATTTTGTCTGTCTTACTCCCACTAACCGGGCCGCGGAAAGGATAAATTCCGCACATCTGGCCCGGCTCAGAGGTAAAGCATATTCTTTGTCCGGTAAAACAGAAGGCGATTTTGATCTGCGTTATCTGCCTGCCGACAAGGAGCTTAGATTTAAAAACGGGGCTCAGATGATGCTTTTGCATAATGATGATAAAGGACGCTGGGTTAACGGGACCGTGGTCAAAGTAGCGGGGATGGAGGAAGAAGACCAGGGGCCTGATGCGGTAATCGTAAAACTGCCTGACGGCAGTTCGGAACGCGTTTATCCTTATACCTGGGAGCTTTTTCATTCACAGGTCAATGCTTCGACCGGAATGATCGAAACTGAAGCTATCGGTAAGTTTACTCAGTATCCTTTGAAGCTGGCCTGGGCCATGACCATCCATAAAAGTCAGGGCAAGACTTTTGACCGGGTTATCATTGATATCGGTAACGGTGCTTTTGCCGGGGGGCAGGTATATGTGGCATTAAGCCGCTGCCGCAGTCTTGAGGGCATCATCCTGGTCAGGCCGATAGAGAAACATTATATCTTTATGGATGAAAAAATAGTCGATTTTGTATCTTCTTTATCATCAAGGCCGGAAGAGGATAGCCCGGTTTTGTCCTGATAAAGAAAAAATCTTTTTTCTTTTTTTGCAAGCCGTATAATAATAGGAACCGGGAGTAACCCCGGAAAATGTTATGCATGATCATAAACATTCCCAGTTGCCGGATCACAATCATCAGCGTGTCAGTGAGGCTGCTCATGTAACCGTTCTGGGCCTTTTTGTCAATATCCTACTTACTACTTTTAAATTGATCGCCGGTGTTGCCGGACGCAGTTCTGCCATGCTTGCTGACGGAGCTCATTCTCTGTCTGATTTTGCTACTGATCTGGTAGTGCTATGGGGCTTTCGCCTGATAGCTAAACCGGCGGATAAAGAGCATCAGTACGGACATGGTAAGATCGAGACCTTGATCACTGCGGTTATAGGTCTGGCCTTATTCTTTGCCGGGATCAGGATATTCTGGTCAGGTTTGACTTCTATTGCCGGGGCTTTGCAGGGTACTTATCTGCATAAGCCGGGCTGGATCGCTTTTTATGCCGCGATTTGTTCGATATTGACTAAAGAATTTCTTTACCGTTTTACCTTGAAAACCGGGGAAAAGATCGACAGTCAGGCAGTGATCGCTAATGCCTGGCATCACCGTTCTGATGCTTTGTCCTCTTTCGGTGCTTTGCTTGGCATCAGCGGAGCTATTTTGTTCGGTGAAAAGTGGCGCATTTTAGATCCGGCAGCAGCGGTAATCGTCAGTTTTTTTATTATCAGGGTGGCTTTTTCCATCTGTTTTCACAGTATAAATGAACTTGTTGAAGCGTCTGTGGACGACGAGATGAAGGAGCAGATACTTGAGTTGATCAATTCTGTGTCCGGAGTGCGTAATCCGCATAAAATGAGAACCCGCAGGATCGGTAATGATATTGCCATTGATATTCATATTGAAGTAGACCGATCTTTAAACATTGTTCAGGCGCATGATATTTCCAGCCGGGTCGAAGAAATTTTAAAAAGAGAATTAGGCCGCAATACTTTTGTTTATGTCCATGTCGAACCTTTTTTTGATTCCAGGGATAATAAAGGTTGATTTTAACAGGCTTACGGTATATATTAAAAAACTTGTCATTTATAGCAGCCGATAGGATCAATAACGGAGGGTTAACCCGGAGATGCAGATCAAAACTCAATTAAAAAAAGCAGGTATAGCAGCAGCTGAAATATTGCTGGCGCTGAATGAATTTATTACTGAAGGTAAAAGCGGTAAAGATGTAGAGAATTTTGCCGAAGATTTTTTGAATACAAAATATCCGGCCTGCAATTTTTCCTGTAAAGGGTATAACGGTTTTCCCGCTGCGTTATGCGTCTCTGTAAATGAAAATATTATTCACGGGCTGCCTAATGATATTCCCTTTAATAAGGGAGATCTGGTTAAGGTCGATCTTGTCGTTGATTACAAAGGCTGGTTTGCCGATACTACCCGTACTTTTATTATCGGAGACGTATCCGATGATGCGCGCAGACTGGTAGAAACCACCAGAAAAGCTCTGGACCAGGCTATTGCCGCAGCCAGGCCCGGCAATACTACCGGAGACCTGGGTCATGTTACCCAGCAGTGCGTGGAAAAAGAAGGGTTTTCTGTGATGCGCAAGTATTGCGGTCATGGTATAGGAAGGGCAATGCATATGGAACCCAGCGTGCCTAATTTCGGTGAACCGGGCACAGGAGAACCTTTGTACCCGGGACTGATCCTGGCCATAGAGCCTATGGCCTTTATGGGCCGGCCGGAAGTGGAAACAGCTGATGACGGTATTTCCATCAAAGCGGTTGATAATCTGCTTACTGCTCATTTTGAAGATACAGTCGTGGTAACCGAAGATGAGCCTGTGATCATTACCAGGATTGACAGTAATTAAGATTGAAATTAAACAGGGAGGTCTTTCATGAATTGGGCGATGCTGGCAGCTTTTGGCGGAATAATCCTGGGATTGATCGGAGCTGTTTTGGGAATTGTATTTACTTTTAAAAAGTCAGGACAGGAAGAAAAAAAATATTTAAAACTTATGATCGGGATACTATGGATAGCCGGAGTTTTACTGGTTTTGGGAATAGTTTTTCTGCCCAGGCCTTACAGTTTTTATCTTTTTGTTCCCTATGCTGCTTTTGTTCCTGTATTCATCGTTAACAGCGGAAGGAGAATAAAACGGCTGAGGGACGATGTTTCAGGACCGGACCGCACTCTGGAATCGGCAACTGATGCGGATTAAACGGTGAATTCACCGTTTCCCGGCTTTTCCGATCTTATTTGTTTTTTTTCTGATCGCATTTTTTTCAGTTTGAGCATTTTTTCCTTTGCTCTTTTTGACCGTTTTCTTTTTTGACGCTTTATTTTTTCAATACGCTGCTGTTCTTTGCTTTTTTTTCCTTTGATCATTTCTTCTATTTTGTCGGTCAGTATTCTGCGGGCCAGAAAACGGTTTAAAGGCTGGGACCGTTCTTTCTGGCATTTTACTTCAATACCTGAAGGGAGATGCTTGAGATATACGCAGGTCGCGGTTTTATTGACATTTTGACCGCCGTGTCCCTGAGAATGAACAAACCTTTCTTTCAGATCTTCTTCTTTGATATCAAGCTCTGCCATCCTGCGCAAAAGTGCCTGTTCTTTTTTTTCCGTAACTCCGTATTTGCTGATTGCCATAAATTAATCATAACACATACAGTCCATAAGAATAAAGGAAAAATAGTCCTAAGTCGTAAGCTGTAAGTATTAAGCAAATACACTATGCTCACCCCACGCTTCCGCGTGGGGAATGATAAAATACTGCGTGCGGAAGCGCGCAGATTATAATCCAGAATAGCTTAGGACTTACGACTTATGACTTACGGTTATTTTTACTGTGGTCCGTGGACTGTCGACCGTGGTCGGGCCGCAGGCCCTGTATGGCCCAAATTAGAGTTTGACATATATTTGATTAGCAGTAATATAAAGTTGAAAGTGAGTCCGGGAGCAAGACAGGGGTAATAGGTATAAATACCTGTCTGTGTTTCCGATTTTTATTATGTTTAAAAAAGGA
>Ga0272442_10010218_pt1 | contig 11594 bp, 4 predicted proteins | sample SSMForm2O_FD_200262 | JGI IMG/M metagenome (GOLD analysis project Ga0272442, IMG submission 200262) | Marine sediment archaeal communities from Little Sippewissett salt marsh, Falmouth, MA, United States - SSM-Form-2O | ecosystem: Environmental > Aquatic > Marine > Wetlands > Sediment ...
GTTGAAGAGTCCTGCGCCCGAGCCGGTGGGGGCGTGAAAGTCGAGGGCGTAGCCGGCGGTGACCGTGCAGCCGTCAAGGGTGGCTTCGTTGTCGCCTGCGACGGAACTCGTGACGTGGTAGCTGTTTTCCTCGTGGCCGACGTGGCCTTGGCCATCATCACCGGCGAGATCGCCGCTCAGTGTGGTGATGAAGAGCGGGATGTCGCGTTCATCGGGATCGTTGGCGCCGATTCCGGCATAGCCGCCCATCAAGCTGACGCCGTCGATGAGGGTGAATGATGCATGGCGGTCGCCGGTGCCTTGGGGATGTTGTTCATCGCGGTCGGGCCGGTAGAGGCCCTGGGCGATGTGGATTGCCTGGACGCCAGTGCCCGGCTGGGCGGCGAGAAGCGCATCCTGGAGAAAGCAGAACGCGGTGTCCCAGGTGAGACCATCGCCGCCGGGCGGGGCATCGTCATCCACGTAGAGAATCGGTTGGGCCGCTGCCCCTACCGCGCACACGAGCAGCGCGGCACCGGCCACGGGCGGACACAGACGCCTGTTGTGGATCAATTGCATGACAACCTCCCTTCGCCGTCACATTCACATATTGTATTGCCAATCTTCGGTGATCAAGAAGAAAAACGGCCGTGTGCGGTGGAAGACGCGGCCGTGCTGCGTTGCCGGCGCTCACGAATCACAAGGCCCCCAGGCGGCGAGGAGGGCGAGGAGGTCGAGGGTGTCGACGATGCCGTCGCCGGTGATGTCTTCGGGCAGTTCGCCGGTCTGGCCCCATGCGGCGAGGAGGGCGAGGAGATCGAGGACGTCGACCATGCCGTCGCCGGTGATGTCGGCGGGGCAGACGAATTCGACGGTGCCGACGATGCGGAGGGAGGGGTCTCCGAAGACGATCCAGTTGTTGAACGTCTCAGCGCCCGAAGAGCCGTACTCGTCGATCATCTTGCACGCCCCGGCGAAGCAGAGCGCGCCGAAAGCGTGCAGGTCTTCGTTCACATACGTGTCGATGATGGCTTCATGGGCTGTGAGCGGCTCGATCCATGATTGGCTGGACGAGGACATGTAGGCGGCGATCGCGCCGGTGGGCGCCCCGTCGTGCATCGCGCGCAGCCACGCTTCGGCGAGGCAGGTCTGACCGTCGAAGTCGCCGTTCAGGCACGCCACGTTGAAGATGAACGGCAGCATGCCGTTGTTGGTCAGCGCTTCGACGTGGGCGATGGTGAACGGGCCGGTTCCCCACAACGTCGTGCCGCCCTGGCCGACGTAGTTGATGACGCCGCGGCCCTCGTTGATCGCCGCACCGATCATCTCCGGCGTCACGCCCGGATCGTAGAGTTGGTCGACCTGCGTGTAGCCGTAGTCGAGGAGATCCTGACGAATGTCGTCGAGATGGCCTGCCGCGGTGCTCGACCCGATGCCAGCGCCGCGCCAGAACCAATCCTGTTCGGTCGCGCCGTTCGTTTCGTACGCGATGGTCCGCTGCACCTGCGTCTGGACGTGCATGGCCGACTCGGCCGAGAAACGGCCGATCATGAGATCCGGATAGTCATCGGCGCCGGCGACCTTGGCGTACACCGGATCCGCCGCGCTGCCTCCGGCGCAGGGCGTGGGCACCTGCGCCGCGTCGCCCACAAGCAGCACGAACGCCAGATCCGTCGTCGCATACATGTCCTGGATATAGCTTTTAATCGCCGCGACCGTGCTCCCGATCTCCGACACGCCGACCACCGTCGTGTTGATCCCGATGGCGTTCTTGTGTTGCGCCAGGGTCTGCACCTCCGCCATCCACGGGTCATGCACGATGATCAGCATTTCGCCCTCTTCGTCCGGCGGCGGAAACCGGCCGGCGAGATCGTAATTGATGAAACGCGATCGGTAGATCTCGTCAAACGTCCGACAAACCGAACTGACCGGTCGGTTCCGTTGCAGCACGTTGATCGTGCCTCGGCCGACCGCGGCAAGCTCGACCGTCAGATCATGCAGGACATGAACGGCGAGTCGGCCGGGGTCCGGCCGCACCGCATGCACCGTGACGCACAGGCCCCGGTAGTCGCGGAGCACATACGGCGTTCCCAACTCCACGACCGGACCGGTGCCGGAGTTCTCGGCAATCATGCTCCGCCGCGAGTCGTCGGGCGGCGGCCAGTCGGTTTGGGCGGCAAAGTCCGCCCACGTCATCTCGAAGGCACTGCCGTCGATGATGCGCATCGCCATTTGAGCGTCGTCAGGGACAATGACGCTGTGGGATACGGTCGGCGCGTTCCCAGCCCCGAACTCATATCGCAGAATGATCCGGTCCCGCGTGCTCTCTTGAACGCGCACCGTCGCCGCCGGTCCGGCGTCGGCGCCAACCGGCGCGGCGCCGGTGACGACGACACCGCCGAGGACCCACATCGCCCCACGTGTGCAGATTGATCCGGTCATTGGGCTGCTCCCATTTCATCGGCCTGCTGTGACGGCTTCCTCGACGCGCTCCGCGCCGCCCGCCCGGGGCGATCCTGACCCGATGACCATCCTGGGGAATTCCGGATGTCCGCCCGACCGGCCGGCGGTTTGCGTTCAACCAGCGTCGTGAAGGCCTGATCCTTCTCCACCCTACCCGGTCTGATCTTGGTGTCCAGAGTTTTCCAAGGTGAAACCGTGGCGCCGCCGCTTGCCGGGGCGGCACATGCGGGGCGGTCCTTTGCTGATCTGGAGATGGCGATCGTCATGCCTTCCCGGTTGTGCGTTTTCCCCGATGACGCGGTGGCCGGCGTGCCCGATAAGCCCCGGTTGCCGCGTTATCGCTCCCGGCCGGCCCACCCGTCACCTCCGTCTTATTACAGACAGCAGCTTTTGGGCGTTCGACGTCGTCCCGGCACGCTTTCCCCGTCGCCGCCCGTGCGTTCTGCCGATGGAAGCCTTGAACCCTGCCCAAGGCTCGGCGCCGATGTCCGGCGGCGCACTGCGTCCCGAACGGAGGGGAGACGGTCCGTGATCATCGCAAGCGATTCAGGCACGGCGCCTCGTCGTCTCCCCCCATCCCTCACGTGCAGGTTTCCCCGGGCCGGGCGGTGCTCCAGACGGGTCACGCCTCCGCATTCTGAGAGTCGGCCGACGCGCAGACAAGGTCTATGAAAAGCGTTGCGACAAAATTCCTGCTCCCCGTGACCGTGATCTCCGTGGTGCTCTGTGTCTTCCTGCTCTGTCGCGGCCACGCCTCCGCGGAACGCCAAACCATGCGGCTGCTTCACGAGCAAGCGTCCATGGCCCTCGAGTTCGACCTGGCCATCCGCGACTACGTCGGGCGTGAAATCCGTCCGTGCATGGAGCAGTATGTCGACGAGGACGAATTCATCCCGGAGACAATGTCGACCTCCTTCGTGGCCCGTCGCATCTTCGAGAGCGTTCGAGAAAGGTTTCCCGACTACATAATCAAGTTCTCTTCGGACGACGCCCGGAACCCCGCCAACGCGGCCGGCGTCGACGAGCTGCGCATGATCGAGTACTTCAACGATCATCCGGACGTCGATCGCTGGACGGGAGCCGTCTATCTCGACGGGAACGAATACCTGGCCCACTTCAGTGCGCGGCGCATGAAGGAGAGTTGCCTGCACTGTCACGGCGAGCCTGAAAACGCGCCGGCTTCGCTGCTGGCGCGGTACGGCGCCACCGCCGGTTTCCATCGGCCCGTCGGCGAGATCGTGGCCCTCGATACCATCGCCGTGCCCATGACCAGCGCCAAGGCCGCCTCGCTCGCGGAGACGGCGGGGCAATCGGTCGCCATGATCGTCGGCTTCGCGTTGCTTCTCGTTTCCGTCGTGATTACGTTCCGACTTGTCGTAGGCCGGCGCCTCAGGCTCATCGCCGCGCATTTCCGGCGGATCGCCGAGCAGCCCGAAAGCGCCAGGATCGTCCCGGTGCAGATGGATAGCCGCGACGAAATCGGTGTGCTCGCCGGGAGTTTCAACGCCCTGGCGCTGCGGCTGCGTGAGGCGCACGCATGCCTGGAGCGGCGCGTGGCCCAGCGGACCGAGCAGTTGGAGCAGGTCAATCAGGGCCTGCAGCGCGAAATCAAACAGCGCGAGCGTGCCGAGACCGCCCGGCGCGATCGCCTCGATCGCGTCTGGCGGCAACATTCGGCCATTGTCCAACTCGCCTCCGAGCAGGCGCTGGTCGCCGGCGACTTCGAGCAGGCCGTGAAACGGATCACCGAGGTCGCGTGCGACGCGCTGCAACTGGAGCGCGGGGGCGTCTGGCTCTTCGATGAACAGCGCCGCCGACTGCGCTGCGTCGACCTCTTCGTGCGATCGCAACGCCAGCATGCGCACGGCGGGATCGTTCATGTCGCCGAGCATCCCAGCTATTTCACCGCCCTTGAAACCAGGCGTGCCGTCGACGCGCGCAACGCGCGCAGCGACCCGAGAACCAGAGACTTCACCGAAGGCTATCTCATCCCGGCCGGAATCACCTCGGTGCTCGACTCGGCGATCCGGGTCTCCGGAGAGCTTGTCGGCGTCGTCCGTTTGGAGCACGTCGGCGAGCCGCGCACCTGGACCGACGACATGACCACCTTTGCCGGCGAACTCGCCGATCAGGCCGCCCAGGCGCTGATGAGCCGCGACCGCAAGATGGCCGAGCGCCGCCTGCGCGCCATTTCCGACCAGCGGCGGGAGCTCGAGCACGTCGTCAACCACAGCCCCGCCGTGGCTTTCCTCCGCCGAGCCGAAGAGGGCTTCCCCGTCGAGTATGTCTCCGACAATATCCGTCAGTTCGGCTATAGCCCCGATCAACTGCTCTCTCGCGAGTTGCTCTACCGGGACCTTGTCCATCCCGACGACATCACTCGCATCGCCGCGGAAGTCGATCAACACGCGGAGTCCGGGCGGGAGGACTTCTGCCAACAATACCGGATCGTCACCGCCGGGGGCGACGCGCGCTGGGTCGAGGACCGGACCTGGATCCGGCGCGACGCCGCCGGCCGCGTTACCCACTACCAGGGCATCGTTCTCGACATCACCGCGCGCGTCCATGCCGACGAGGCCCTGCGCCTCGACGAGACCCGCCTGGAGGCGATGCTCGAACTCAACCAGATGACGCGCGCTTCCATTCAGGAACTCTCGGATTTCGCGCTCGAGCAGGCGGTGCGCCTCACGAGCAGTGAAATCGGATACCTCGCCTTCGTCGAGGACGATGAGTCCGTGCTCGCCATACACTCCTGGTCCAAGAATGCCATGGACCAATGTCGGATCGCCGACAAGCAATTCACCTATTCCGTCGAAGAGACCGGTCTCTGGGGCGAGGCCATCAGGCAGCGAAGACCGGTGATCACCAACGATTACGACGCGCCCAATCCGCTGAAGAGAGGTTGTCCGGAAGGACACGTGCCGATCAAACGCCACCTCTCCGTCCCGGTGTTCGACGGCAAGCGGATCGTCGCCCTCGCCGGCGTCGGCAATAAGGACCGGGACTACGACGAGGCGGACGTCCGCCAGCTCACGTTGCTGCTCGACGGTGTGTGGAAGATCATCCGGCGAACGCGCGCCGAAGAAGAGCTCGAGGCCGAACGCCGCCAGCTCGTTTCCATGTTCGACGGTCTCGACGAACCCGTCTACGTCGCCGATCCGGAGACGCACGAGTTGATGTACATGAACGCCGCCGCCCGAAATCAATGGGGCGACGGGGTCGGGCGGAAATGTTACGAGGCGCTCCAGGGGCTTTCCGCTCCCTGCCCGTTCTGCACGAACGATCGGTTGTTCGGCGAGGACTCCACGGCGGCATACATCTGGGAATTCCACAACCGGCGCAACGCGCGTTGGTACCGGTGCATCGACCGGGCGATCCGCTGGTCAGACGGACGGATGGTGCGGTTCGAAATGGCCATCGATGTCACCGATCGGAAACGCGCCGAAGAGCAGCTCAGACACGACGCGTTGCACGACACGCTGACCGGCCTCGCCAACCGCTCGCTGCTCCTGGAGCGCGTCAAGACGTGCGTGGCGCGACACGCGCGCGATCCCGAGTACCGCTTCGCGTTGCTCTTCGTCGATCTCGATCGCTTCAAGGTGATCAACGACAGCCTGGGGCACGCCGCTGGCGATCATTTGCTCGTCTCCGTCGCGGAACGGCTGCGCGACTGCCTGCGCGCCACCGACGCCGTCGCCCGGCTTGAGGATCAAACCATCGCCCGCGTCGGGGGCGATGAGTTCGTCGTGCTTCTGGACGGCCTGCGCGATCACGCCGACGCCCCGCGCGTCGCCCAGCGATTGCTCGATGAAATCACCAGGCCCGTCGTTCTCGGCGATCAGGAACTCTTCATCTCCGCCAGCATCGGCATCGCCCCCTGCAACAAGGACTACCGCGCCGCCGATGAAATCCTGCGGGATGCCGACACCGCGATGTATCGCGCCAAGGAGGGCGGCAAGGCGCGCTACGCCGTCTTCGATCACCGCATGCACGCCCGGGCGATGGAGCGGCTGCGGCTCGAGAACGACCTCCGTCGTGCCCTCGATCAGCGACAGCTCTCCCTCCAGTATCAACCCATCGTCTCGGTCTACTCCAACGAAGTCGTCGGCTTCGAGGCGCTGCTCCGCTGGCAACATCCCGACGACGGTGCGATCTCGCCCGCCAAGTTCGTGCCCATTGCCGAGGAAACCGGGCTGATTGTTCCCATCGGCCGATGGGTCCTCCAGGAGGCCTGCGGCCAACTCTGCCGATGGCGCCAGCGCTATCCGCTCGCCTCGGCCTTCTCGATCAGCGTCAACGTCTCCAAACGCCAGATCATCGAGCCGCGCTTCATCGACGAAATCAAAGAGACCCTCCGGGAGAACCACCTCACCGCCGAAGACCTCGCCGTCGAGATCACCGAGAGTGTGGTCACGGAGAGCCCCAAGTCCGTCGCCCCCGTCCTGGAAGAGCTTCGGACGATGGGGATCTCGCTGCACATGGATGACTTCGGGACCGGCGAGTCGTCGCTCAGTTGCCTCCATCACTACCCGATCAGCGTCCTGAAGATCGATCGCGAGTTCATCTCCAGCATGCAGGACAGCGAGGACTACGCCGCCGTTGTCAACGCCATCATCGCCCTCGCCCACCACATGGGGCTTCGCGTCGTCGCCGAGGGAGTGGAGACCGGCGAGCAGATGAATCAGGTCATCATGATGAACTGCGACTACTGCCAGGGCTATTACTTCGCCCCGCCTCTCGACGTTCCCCAGGTCGATGCGCTCATCGCCGCCGACGCCAAGCTGCTCCGATCCGCCTGATCCGTCGCCGTGCACTGGATTCACCATCGGTCACGCTCGCCCGTTCTTCCCCGGCGGCACCGGCCTGCGCGTCGCCTTCCCCGCACGGCGATTCCACACGCCACACGACCAGGCCGGACTCGTTCATACAGGCAAGGCTCGCGCCGCCGCGATCAAGCGTCGAGTGATCAACGGGCGGCTATCCGAACACGACGCCGCCATAACCGACGGAGTTGACCTTGTCCCGGTATCCGATCGCCGCGCCTTCGCGCGCCGAGTCGGTGTGATCGAGCACGTACCCGCGCGCGGCCCCCATCTCCTTGCACGCCGCGATCGTGGCCGCGATCGCCCCGCCGCCGCACGCGCTGCGCTTCTTCGCCGCGTGCTCGAGCGCCCGCTCGGCCGCCATCTCCTCGGCGAGCGCCAGCAGTGCGCGATCATTCACCTCACTGGCCCATCGCCGGCCTTCCTCGCCGACGCCTTGGGGGTGAAAGCCGTAGTTCGGCCCGTAGTGGGTCAGGTCGGTCGAGGCAATCATCGCCACCGGCTTCGACCAGCGCCGCAGCAGCTCCCCCAACGCCCGCCCCCACGGCACCGCGCCTTGCCGCACCGGTATCAGGCACGGCACGATTGCGAACACGTCGGCCAACGCCGTTTGCATCAGCGGCAACTGCACCTCCAGGCTGTGCTCGTGCCGATGCGCTGCATCCCGGCATTCGAACTCATCCAGCGCATTGATCGCCTCGCGCAGCGGCCCGTCCACCGGCACCTCGCCGAGCGGTGTCATCCACGCCTCCGCCGAATCAGTCGCCGGCCGCGCAAGATCCATCGTGTGCACCGATCCCGTCAGCACGAACGTTTTCGCCTCCGTGTGCCGCGCCAGCGTGGCGAGCGTTCCCCCCGCCACCCGCCCCGAAAACACCCATCCCGCGTGCGGCACCATCGCCCCGCACAGCGTCGGCGGCATCTCCTCATCGTCATATGGCCTGCACAGCCGTCTTGCCTCCTCACCGCAGCGTTGCCCGTCCTCCTCATAGAACTGCCCGGCCACCGTCGGCCGCCGCACACGTGATGAAGCCCATAACGCCATGATCCACATCATGGTACCCGCTTCGCCGACCGCTCCCGCACCGCGCCCCCGCGGACGACCACGCCGCATTGTCCGTACCCGCGCCTCCAGCCGGATGTTCCCCGACCGTGCAGGCGCGCACGGTCCGCATGCTCTGAGCCGGCCGGTGGTGGAAATCCGGCCTCTTGGTGTCCCCTGCGGTTTGGTATGATGGCTGTCAACCATGCAAGGGACGGTGGACTTCACTGACGAGACAGTCTGTGCGGCGGTTGAGGGTTCGCGCCCGCATCTCCAGCGCATTGCCGCGGCATTTGAGCCCCACGTGCGCCTTATGGTGGCGGCGCGGCTGAGTCCCTCGCCGGCCGACTACGTTGCGGTGGATGACCTCGTCCAGCAGGTGATGATGGCGATCAGCCGTAACCTCGCACGATTGCAGCGCCGAACTGTCGGCGGGCTCAAGAGTTACGTGTCGGGGATCGTCCGTCATGCCGTCTCTGATTACCTCAGCTCCCGCGGTCCGGCGGCCCGGCATCGGCGGCCGGAGAAGTCCCTGGATTCCACGGTCGCCGGGGTCTCGTGCGCCGGACCCCTCTGGCAGTTTCTCTCGGCAAGCTGCGTTTCTCCGCGCACGGCTGCCGGGCAACTTGAGCAGACCGCGCGCCTCATGACGGAGCTGGGGCGGCTGAAGAAGGAGCACCGCGAAGTGATTACGCTGGCCTTCTTCGATCAATTGCCCACGGCAGAGATCGCCCGGCAACTCGCACTCTCGCGTGCGGCGGCGTCCATGCTGCTGGTGCGGGCCGTCAAGTCGCTGCGTCAGGCCATGGGTGCCGCCGACGAGTCAAGGCTCTGAGCATGCAGCCCTCGTGCCCACGCCAACCCGGCCGGCGACCTGATGACCGCGGTGAAGATGTGCCGGGAGCGGCTTGGCGGGACCGGGTGCGGATTTCGCAACGGCCGGGAACGCGGAGTGCGTCGCAGCATGGCTGATGAAACCGCCAGCGAGATCCGGGGCGAGTCGGAGCGCGACGCCGAGGCGACCCCTGGTCCGCCGGCCTCGGCCGCGGACTTGGCGGATCAAATCGATGTGGCGCTGGAGGCGTTGTGGCGCGGCGACAGCGTTGTGTTCAACCGGATCCTGATGGAGACCGGCGCCGGGGAGGACGACGAGACACCCGGTCTGCACGGGATGATCAAAGAGGTGCTCACGCCTCCCGCGGGCGTCCCGTCCGAATTGGCCGGCGAGGCGGCCATTCCCGGCTACACGATCCTGCGCGAGATCGGCCGGGGCGGGATGGGCGTGGTCTACCAGGCCCTCCAGCAGGGCACCAAGCGCACCGTCGCGGTGAAGGTGATGGCCGCCGGCCCGTTCGCCTCCGAGCCTCTTCGCCGCCGGTTTGAACGCGAGATCGAGTTGGCCGCACGCCTGCGGCATCCGAACGTCATCCGGATCTTCGAGAGCAAACGCCTTCCCTCCGGCCAGGAATATTACGCGATGGAGTACGTGGACGCCGCCGCGCTCGATCTGTTCATCCAGCGCGAGCAGCCGGATATCCCGCGCGTCCTGCGGCTGTTCCTGATCCTCTGCGATGCGGTAAGCCATGCGCACCAGCAGGGGGTCGTGCATCGCGACCTGAAGCCGGGCAATGTGCTGGTGGATGAAGGAGGAGTACCCCATATCCTGGACTTCGGCCTGGCCAAAGCGATCGGCGAGGCGCAGCCGGAGACGCTGAGCACCGCCGTGTCTTCGCCGGGCCAGGTGCTGGGGACCCTGCCCTTTCTCTCGCCCGAGCAGGCCGCGGGACGCTCCGATGAAATCGACGAGCGAACCGATGTCTATGCGCTGGGCGTCATGCTGTATCACGCCCTGACCGGCAGCGTGCCGTTTGACCCGTCCGGCCGTCCGTCGGAGGTCATCGAGCGGATTCTCGACAAGCCCCCCCGGAAGCCGTCGTCGGCCTGCCATCACATCGATGGTGATCTCGAAACCGTGATTCTCAAGGCGCTGGAGAAAGACAGGGATTGCCGCTATCAATCGGCGCGGGAGCTCGGGGACGATCTCGGCCGTTATCTCGCCGGGGACCCGATCGTCGCGCGGCGACCCAGCGGGCTGTATCTGGCCCGAAAGCGGTTGTGGAAACATCGCCGGTCGATCGCCGTGGCGATGATTGTCGTGGTGCTGATCGCATGCGCGTTGCTCGGGGGGCTCTGGCGGATGCAGGACGTGCGAGCCGAGCGCCACGAACAGGCGTGGCGGGAACTGCAGCAGCGACTCTCCATCATCCAGCGGAGTCTCGAAGCCGGTCGCGTCGAACTGCCCCATGCCGAGGCGCAGGTCTGGTTCAGCGAGTTTCCCGAGAAGCCGCTCGCGGTGCTCATCTGGGCCCAGACGAAGTATCGGCTCGGTGTCCGCACCGGGAACCTGAGCGTCATGGATCCGGCGCTTGTGGAGCTCACCCGGCGACTTGATGACGAGCGTGCACACTGGGCCTACGCCCTGTTGCTGGCGGAGATCTACGACGCGACGGGCGACGATCGCGCGGAAACGTATCGCGCCCGAGCGACGCGGGACATGCCCGACACCGCCGACGCGTGGTTTCTCCGATCCTCTGCCGTGCTCGATCTCCACGAGGCACTGGACTGCGTCAATCGAACGCTCTCGCATGACCGCGAGTTCCCGCAGGCGTGGGAGCGCTGCGCCCACCTGGCCTGTCGACTTGAGGTATACGACCAGGCGCTGCGAGCGGCTCGTCGGTTGGATCCGACCAACGAGTCCTACGCCTGGACGATCTTCAAGGCCGAGATCAACCTGCGGCAGGGGCGATTCGAGAAAGCCATTGAGCAGTGCTCACGCGCGCTGGAGCGCCTGAAAAAACGAAGGTACGAAATCCTGAGTCTGCAAGCGTGCGCGCATCTCTGCCTGAAGCAATACGCCGAGGCGATCAAGGCCTACCACCTCGCCGATGAGGCCAACGTGGGGGAGGGGTCCTGGACGCCGTATCGGCGAGCCACCCCGCTCTGGATCGTCGGCGCCCTCGACGAAGCCGAAGCGGCTTATCTTCATCACATCGAAATGCGGGGCTTTCCCGACTACTCCGACGCGCGGTTGTATCTGATCCGCCGCGAGAGAGCGCAGCTCGTTGCAGCGCGGGGCCGCACGGCCGATGCGGAGCAGATTCTCGCCGCGGCGGGGCAGCGCTTGCGGTCCGCGTACGCCGGCGCCCCGCCCGGGAGCTGGCTCCGGCAGATCTTCCGCTGTCTGTTGGGCGAGCTGTCCCCGGAGGAGCTCGCGGCCGACACGGAAA
>Ga0272442_10010219_pt1 | contig 11593 bp, 8 predicted proteins | sample SSMForm2O_FD_200262 | JGI IMG/M metagenome (GOLD analysis project Ga0272442, IMG submission 200262) | Marine sediment archaeal communities from Little Sippewissett salt marsh, Falmouth, MA, United States - SSM-Form-2O | ecosystem: Environmental > Aquatic > Marine > Wetlands > Sediment ...
CCAACCCGCCTCCCCGCTCCGCCGCTCCGCCTCCGCGGGCTAGATGCCCTAGCGTTATCTTCCGCCACAGCTATAATGGCCACATCGTACGTCACGACGTCTGCCCCGCCCATCTCGACATAGCATACGGGCGACTCCCAGAGCCGGTAGCTGCTCGCTGGCACGATCCCCCGGCCACCTCACCGGGTATTGGTTCTGCGGGAGATGAGCCTCGGCGGCCCAGTGTGGCGACTTCGCTACACCTAACTTTGGGCGGTATTGGATGACATTCCCGTGAAGCATATCGAGCTGATCCACGAAGCCGCGCGCAGCCCGGCGCTCCCGGTATCGCCCGAGCAGGCGGCCGCACTTGTCCGCCACTGCGAGCTCATTATCAGACATGGGCGTCGGACGAATCTGACCGGGCGCAGCGATGTGGAGGCGCTCATCCGCGAGGACGTCGCCGACTCTCTCGCATTGGTACCACTGATCAAGTCACGCGATCGCCTGCTGGACCTCGGCTCCGGCGCGGGCTTCCCGGGCATTCCGATCGCCATCTGCAGGGAGGACCTCGCGCTGACGCTGTGCGAGCCGCGGCGGAAGCGTGCAGCCTTCCTGCGGCTGGTGATTGTGGAGCTTGGCCTCCGGACCGTGGAGCTTGTGGCGGCCCGGGCGGAAGGGCTGGCGACGGACCCCGCCCATGCGGGCGCTTATGACGTCGTGACCGCGCGGGCCGTGGCCGATCTGGCGGATTTGGCGCGCATTGCCATGCCGCTGCTGCGGGACGGGGGGCGCCTTCTGGCGATGAAGGGGCCGAGGGCTGAGGACGAGGCGATGTCGGCGGCTGAGGCGATAGGGGAGTCGGGCGCGCGGCTCGTGGCTGTGCACGAGACGCCGAACCCCCTCGCGGGTAAGGCCCATGTGGTCGTGGAGATCGTACGCGGCCCCTCCGCATAGGGGAGGCGGGGATTCACCGCCGATTGTTCCACGTGGAACACTCGTCCCTAGCGGCTCTCGTGACCTCCCCCGCGCGTGACCGGCGGTGCCCGACGAGCAGACGGCCCCGTCCGGTGCCATCATAGCCCTGGATGGGAGGCAAGCTCCCTCTCGACCGCTTCCATCGACGCACGCAGCCGGGCTCAGGGAGGGCGTCGCCGATTCCGGATTCCTACCCCGTGCCATTGTTCCACGTGGAACAATCCCCACTACTGCCCCGCTTTCTCCCCATTTGCGCTGGACAACGCGCCCGTCGCTTCCTAAACTGGGGACGTCAGAGCTGGGGATACAATGTTCCACGTGGAACACTGCCCTCATCAGTCCCTGTGCCACAACGACTTACGCCTTTCTTGCCCGGATGGTCCGCCCGCGACCCCATCCGAATGTTCCACGTGGAACACTCGGGGTTGCGCCCCTGGAGGCGTCCGATGGCCCAGATAATCGCCGTCGCCAACCAGAAGGGTGGCGTCGGCAAAACGACCACGGCGGTCAACCTCGCCGCCTGCCTGGCCGAGGCCGGTCGGCGCGCCCTCATCGTCGACCTGGATCCCCAGGCCAACGCCACTGTCGGCCTCGGCGTGGACAAAAAGGCCCTACCCCTCTCGACCTACGAGGTCCTCCTCGGCGGCGCCCCAGCATCCGAGGCCATCATCGAGCTGGGCGACCACGCCCTCCATCTCATCCCGTCCTCGCCCGCGCTGACGGGTGCGGAGATAGAGCTCGTGCCCGTCCTCGCCCGCGAGCAGGTGCTGGTGCGCGCGCTCGCCCCCTTGGCCGAGCACTACGACTTCATACTCCTCGACTCACCGCCCTCCCTGGGCCTTCTCACGCTCAACGCGCTGACAGCCGCCCACGGCCTCCTTGTCCCGATCCAGTGCGAGTACTACGCCCTCGAGGGCATCAGCGCCCTCCTGGACACCGTCAAGCGCGTCCAGGGCTCCCTCAACCCGGGCCTGGTCGTCTACGGCATCCTCCTCACCATGGCGGATGCCCGCACCAACCTCACCGAGCAGGTCATAGCCAACGTCCGTGACTACTTCGGTTCGCAGGTCTTCCAGACGGTGATCCCTCGCAACGTCAGGCTCTCCGAGGCCCCTGGGTTCGGTCAGCCTATAATAAACTATGACGCGACGGCACCAGGCGCCGGGGCCTACCGCGCGCTGGCAAAGGAAGTCATGGACCGTGAAGAAGCAAGCTCTGGGCAAGGGACTGGAAGCGCTCATTCCGTCGGCGCCGCCTGAGCCGGGAACCGCGCAGATACGCGAGATCTACATAGAGCAGATAGCGGTCAACCCCTATCAGCCGCGGCGGGGCTTCGACGAGGACAAGCTGTCCGAGATGGTGGCTTCGATCCGCTCGCACGGCATCATGCAACCCGTGATCGTGCGCCAGCAGGGGGGCACGTACGAGCTCGTCGCCGGCGAGCGCAGGCTGCGCGCGGCGCGCAAGGCCGGCCTCGACGCCGTCCCCGCCCTCATCCGCGACGTCTCCGACCGCGACATGCTCGCTCTATCGCTGATAGAGAACATCCAGCGCGCCGACCTCAACCCTGTCGAGGAGGCCCGCGCCTATCGTCGCCTCGCCGACGATTTCGGCCTCACCCAGGAGGGCATCGCCGACGCCGTCGGCCGCGACCGCTCCTCCGTCGCCAACACGATGCGCCTTCTCACGCTGCCCGATGACATCCTCGAGGCCGTCTCCTCGGGGGCGGTCACGCGCGGCCATGCCATGGCGATGCTTCCTCTGCCGACCGCTGCGGCCCAACGCGCGCTTCTCCGCCGCATAGTCGCCCAGGGCCTCTCGGTACGCGAGACCGAGGCGGCCACACACCGCGCGTCGGACGACCCCGCCTCTGACAAGGCAGCGAGCACCACGCCCGCCGACCCACACGACGACGCCATCGCCGACCGCCTCCGCTCCGTCTTCGGTTGCCCTGTTCGCATCAAGCGCCGCGGCAAGGCCTCCGGCCGCGTCGAGATTCACTTCCACTCCGACGACGACCTCACCCGCGTCCTGGACATACTCGATGTAGCGCTCTAGCGGCCGCGGTATTCCTGCCACACCACGTCCAGCGCCGCAAACGGACCTGTGGCAATCCCACCCACATGTCCACACTGCCGGACACAGTTACAAGCCCTTGCGCCCCACGCCATTCCCGACCGGCGTCCACCCCAACGCACGACTTATGCACAGCTAGTTCACACCTGTGGACGGTTCCTTCGAGCATCCCTCGTCGCAGAATCCTCACCTTACGACTCCCCTGTGCACGACTCCTTCCCCTTCCGGGTCGACCTCGGCCTCTCGCACCCCCTGGCCGCCCCGCTGACTGCGGTCTCCCCGCACCAGCCCTCTTCACCCCTTGCAGCAACTACATATGCCGGCCATACTACATACCGTGCCCTCAGTCTACCTCCCCATACACCATCCCGTGCTTCACCCAAAAAACCGCCACATCTGGCGTTTTTCATTGCCCACATACAGCCACCCCCTAATAATCAAACCAGCGGGTGCCCCACGGTGCCTCTTCGGGGTCTTAGGGCTCGCCGCGGCTGGTCAACTTAGCTGTTCACAACCTGTGGATAACCATCCCTCCGCCGCGGTCGGCGTATGCCTTGGAGCCCATCGTCCCATCCCGGTGCCCGCTCGAAATCCGGTCTGGCGAACAGACCATCTCTAACCGGCTTGTTATTCAGCCACGCGCGTCCGCTTGCAACCGCCGTGGGTGCGAACTCACTGCTGCGGGTCTGGCGCGTCGTGGATAGATATGTGGGGGCGGCGTGATCCTGCAAGAGTGCGAAGTCTGGCCGCGCATCCTCCACCGACTCGAACTCGCCGTAAGCCAGCAGGCCTTCGACACCTGGATCAAGCAGATCCGGCCTGCTCCTACCGAGCCTTCGGACGACGACGGCGTCTTGCGCCTTTGCGTCTCCAGCCGCTTCGTCCTCGACTGGGTCCGCAGCCATTATCTCGATGTCATTGGCGATTGCGCCAAGCGTGAGATGGGCGACGTGCAGATAGAGTTCGACGTTGCCCCGGGCCCCGAGCCGGACGCCCCGCCCGCGCCGGAGGAGCCGCCCTCTCCCGATCTCTTCGCCTACGCCAAGCGCTCGGCGGGTTCGCGCTACCTCTGCCAGCTCAACCCGCGTTACATCTTCGACACCTTTGTCATCGGCCCGTCCAACCAGTTCGCCCATGCGGCCTCCCTCGCCGTCGCAGAGTCACCGGCCAAGGCCTATAACCCGCTCTTCATCCACGGTCCCGTCGGCCTCGGCAAGACCCATCTTATGCAGGCCATCGGCCATTTCCTCCTGGCCAAGCGCCCGGACGCCCGCGTCGTCTACGTCTCCTGCGAGCGCTTCACCAACGACCTCATCGATGCCATTCACAAGCGCAAACTCGTCCAGTTCCGCGAGCGCTATCGCACCGTGGACGTCCTCCTCATCGACGACATCCACTTTCTCGCTGGCAAGGAGAGCACCCAGGAGGAGTTCTTCCACACCTTCAACACGCTCCACGACGCCCACCACCAGATAGTCATCTCGTCCGACCGGTCTCCCAAGGAGATAGCCACGCTCCAGGAGCGCCTCGTCTCGCGCTTCGAGTGGGGCCTGGTGGCCGACATACAGGCGCCCGACGTCGAAACGCGCAGGGCCATCCTGCGCAAGAAGCAGGAGCAGGAGGGCGTTGACCTCCCCGAGCCGGTCGCCGATTACATCGTCCAGAACATCCGCTACAACATCCGCGAGTTGGAGGGGGCTCTCATCCGGCTGATGGCGTACTCCTCGCTGGTGAAGAAGGCGATAGACCTCGACTTGGCCAAGGAGGTCCTCTGCGACCTTCTGCCCGCCCGCGGCCGCGCCGACATCACGGCCGAGCAGATAATCGATCACGTGGCCTCCCATTTCCACATCAGCCGCAAGGAGATGACCGGCAGCCGCCGCACCCGTTCCATTGTCTTCCCCCGTCAGATCGCCATGTACCTCACGCGGGAGCTCACAAGCCGCTCCCTACCGGAGATCGGGCGCTGTTTCGGCAACCGCGACCACACGACCGTCCTCCATGCCTGCAACCGCATCCGCCAGGCCCTCGTGACCGACCCCGGTCTTCCGTCCACCATCGAGCGCATCCGTGCCTCACTCTGACGGTCCCGCCCTGGGCAAACCCTGTGGACCGGGTGTGGTTGACCCTTGCGCTGACCGGCCCGCCTGTGGATACTGTGGGCGGCGTGGACGGCCCTCCACAGGTTGCCCAAAGGTCTGGGCGCCCGGCCGCCCTATCGTGGAGTCCCTTTTCCACAGAATCCACATCCCTACGACTGTGACGACGTTAGGGATATATCTTTTACAGCAGTCTGGGTTCTGTGGATGGCGATCCGAGTTTTTCTCTCTAGCGGGGGAGCTGGAATGAACCTGAAGTGCCCAAAGACAAACCTGCTTCGCGCAGTCAGCACCGTTCAGAACGTTGTTACCGGAAGAACCACGCTGCCCGTTCTGTCCAACATACTTCTCGAAGCCGACAAGAAAGGCCTTCGCCTTTCGGCCACCGACCTCAACATCACGATGGTTGCCGTGGCCGAGTGCGATGTCACGGCTACGGGCGCCGTTGCGGTTGCCGGTAAGAGGCTGGCGGACATCGTCCGCGAGCTGCCGGACGGTGACATCGAGATAGAGGTCGACAAGGACTGGTCGGTCACGATCAGCTCATCGACATCGGTGTTCAAACTGCGCGGCATACCCAAGGATGACTTCCCGACCATCCAGAAGGTGCCCGACAAGGCCGACATCGAGGTTCCGCAAGCGGTCTTGGGCGAGATGATTCGCAAAACGGTATTCGCAGCTTCGCATGATGAATCGCGTCATGTTCTCAACGGCTTGTACGTGAAGCTCGGCGCGACGCGCATCACGATGGTCGCCACGGACGGCCGCCGCCTCACGCTCTTCGGCAAGGAGGCCGAGATCGGCGGTGAGGACAGGGAGATGATCATCCCGGCCAAGGCCGTCATCGAGCTTTCGCGTGTTTTGGGCGATGAGGGCAACGTCGGCCTGTCGATGATGGACAACCAGATCGGTTTCACCATAGACGGCACGCACATGACCTGCCGCCTCATCGAGGGGACGTTCCCCAACTACGAGCAGGTGCTGCCCAAGAAGAACGACAAGGTCGTCGGCCTCGACCGGACGGAACTGATGCAGGCGGTCCGGCGCATGTCGCTCGTCACGGACGAGAAGTCGAACTCGGTCAAGTTCGAGGTCTCGCCCAAGCAGCTTGTGCTGACGGCCGGCGCGGCCGATGTGGGTGAGGGCCGCGAGCAGATCAGCCTCGACTACAACGATGAAGCGATAAGCATCGCCTTCAACCCGGCCTTCCTCCTCGATTTTCTCAAAAACGAGGGCGCGGACGAGATATGCATGGAGTTGGGTGATAGCCTGAGCCCGGGTCTCTTCCGCCCCGGCGAGCAGGGCGCCGACGAGTACCTCTACGTCGTCATGCCCATCAAAATCTAGCACCGGGGTTAGTAGAGCCCAGTAGCGGCAGGGGGGAGTGTGGGGGCGACTGCGGGCAGGGAGCAGCGGGTGCGTGGCCGCCAGCGGTGCAATGGTGTGAGGGCGAAGGGCACCCGATGGACGAGATGACGAGTGGGGGCGGCTACAGGCGCGCCAGCTACAACGTGCCACACGTTCGCCAGCCCCGCAAGGTAGCTGAGTTCGTAGGAGAAGTCCTTGCCGAGCCGAAGATGTCGGCCGGTTTGGGGGGTAGGCGCGTAGCGCTCATATGGAGGGATACGGTCGGGCCGGACGTGGCTGCTCACACGGTGCCCGAAGCCATCCGCGGGGGTGTCCTTCACGTAGTCGTCGACGATCCCGTCAGGGCCCATAACTACTCGGCGTGTCTGCGGCGCGAGTTGATCGCCAGGATAAACGACAAGCTTGACGGACGCCCCGTCCGCGACGTCAGGTTCCGCACCGGGGCCCTTCCGACTGCCGGCGAGTAGGCCTTGCAGTTGTGTCGCCTGGCGCTGTGCTTCTTGGTCCGCGGGTTGTCTTGGGGGGGAGCGCTGGCGTCCTTCTTCACCCTCACAAATGTCTGGTCCGGGCACCCTCTTTCTGATACAATACAGTCGGTTGGTTGGACGGCGTGGCAGAGCGCGCCGTGCCGGGTTGGGACGCGTTGCGCGGGTCAGGTTGTGGGTGAATCCACCGGCTGCACGGGTGGTGGGTTGCGAGGGTCAAAACGGTGGGGGGCAGGGGGGGCAGTTCTGTGTCCGGCCGAAGTGCCGGCGGGGGGAGCTACGGGAGCCACATGACCGCCAAGTACGATGCCACGAGCATAAAGGTTCTCGAGGGCCTCGAGGCCGTCCGCAAGAGGCCCGCCATGTACATCGGCGACACCGGCTCACGCGGGCTGCACCACCTCGTCTACGAGGTGGTCGATAACAGCGTCGATGAGATAGGCAACGGCAGTTGCGACACCATCGAGGTGAAGATGCACGCCGACAACTCGGTCAGCGTGCGCGACAACGGTCGTGGCATTCCCGTCGACATGCACAAGACCGAGAAGAAGCCGGCGCTCGAGGTCGTGATGACCAAGCTCCACGCCGGTGGCAAGTTCGACCACGAGGGCTACAAGGTATCCGGCGGCCTCCACGGTGTCGGTGTATCCGTCGTCAACGCGCTGTCCGAATGGTGCGAGGTCGTCGTTCATCGCGACGGCAAGGTCCATAGGCAGGAGTATGTGCGCGGCGTGCCCCAAGGCCCCATGGAGGTCATCGGCAAGACCACCAAGAAAACGGGCACCGAGACCCGCTTCAAGCCCGACAGCGAGATATTCGAGGAGGCAACCTTCAGTTTCGACGTTCTGTCGAACCGCCTTCGCGAACTGGCCTTTCTGAACCCAGGCGCCAAGATCGTTCTGGAGGATGAGGAGGGCGACAAGAAGCACGAGTTCCGCTATGACGGCGGCATAGTCTCTTTTGTGGAGCACCTCAACGAGAACAAAACGGCTCTCCATCGCAAGCCGATTCACATAACCGGCGAGCGCGAGGGCGTTCGGATAGAGCTGGCGCTGCAGTACAACGAGGGCTACGCCGAACAGGTGTTCTCGTTCGTAAACAACATAAACACGATAGAGGGCGGCACGCACGTCTCCGGTTTCCGCGCGGCCATCACGCGCGTGCTCAACACCTACGGGACGAAGAAGGGGATACTCAAGGAGGGCAAGGAGACCCTCTCGGGCAACGACTGCCGCGAGGGTCTGACGGCGGTCATCAGCGTTCTCGTGCCCGACCCGCAGTTCGAGGGTCAGACCAAGACCAAGCTCGGCAACAGCGAGGTGCGGGGCTTGGCGGAGTCCTTGATTAGCGAGGGGCTTGGGGACTTCCTGGAGGAGAACCCTACCGACGCGAAGAAGATAGTCAGCAAGAGCCTGGTCGCCGCCCGCGCGCGCGAGGCCGCCCGCAAGGCCCGCGAGCTCACGCGGCGCAAGGGCGCCCTCGACAGCGCCTCCCTTCCCGGGCAGCTCGCCGACTGCTCCGAGCGCGACCCCGCGCTCTGCGAGATATTCCTCGTCGAGGGCAACTCCGCCGGCGGCTCCGCCAAAATGGGCCGCAACCGCCGCTTCCAGGCCATACTCCCTCTCCGCGGAAAGATACTCAACGTCGAGAAGGCCAGGCTCGACAAGATACTCTCCAACGAGGTTATCCGCACGATGGTAGCCGCCCTCGGCACTGGCATAGGCGCCGAGGACTTCGATCCCGAGAAAGCCCGCTATCACAAGATAATCATAATGACCGACGCCGACGTTGACGGCGCTCACATACGCATGTTGCTTCTGACGTTCTTCTTCCGCCAGATGGCGCAGTTGATAGATCAGGGGCGCATCTACGTCGCCAAGCCGCCGCTGTACAGGGTGCGCCGCGGCAAGACGGATCAGTACATCGAGACGGACCGCGAGTTCGACGATTTCATCGTCGGCGAGGGCCTTTCCGGTTGCGAGCTGTGGCCGGCCGCCGCGCAGAAATCCTGGCGCGCCGACAAGCTCCGCAACGTCGTCGAGATGATGCGTGATCTTGAGCGCTACATGAAGGTGGTCGAGCGCCGCGGCGTATCCTTCGCCGATTACCTCGCCAATCGCCATGACGAGTCGGGGCGCCTGCCCGTCTACAAGATTACCTACAGCGGCCGGGAATACTACGCCTATTCAGACGCCGAGCTAGCCGAGCTCGAGTCGCAGGCTGAGCAGCGCTACGGCATTCGCAACGGTGTCGATGCCGAGGCGCCCGACGGCGCAGCCTCACCCGAGGGCGACAACGGTGACCTCTCGGCCTTCTTCGACGTGGTCGAGTTCTCCGAGGCCCGCGAGATAGAGCGCATCGCCGGCAAGCTCGAGGAAAAGGGCATCTCGCTCTATGCGCCCGACGTCCCCGACGACGAAGCCCCGCCGTTCGTCGTCCGCGAGTCGAAGGCCGACCATCCGATCTGGAGCGCACTCGATCTGCTCCCGGTCGTGAGGGGCCTCGGCAGGCGCGGCCTCACCATCCAGAGGTACAAGGGCCTGTCCGAGATGAACCCCGAGCAGCTCTGGGACACCACCATGGATCCCGAGCGCCGCACGCTCATGCAGGTCAAGCTCGAGGACTTCGTCGAGGCCGACCAGCTCGTTTCGATCCTTTACGGCGACAACGTCCCCAAGCGCCGTGAGTTCATCGCCTCTCACGCCCTCGAGGTGCGAAACCTGGACATCTAGGGTGGGCCGGCGGGGGCCAGCGGGGCGCTGGCGTTGCGGACGGTAAGGTTACAAGCGGAGGTGCCGGTGGCGAATCTGCGCAAGATGTACCGCACCAGAAGGCGGGGCGATTTCCCCGATGCGATTGAGATCGCCGGCGTCGCGTACGCGAAGGTCCAGGACCTGCGCTACGGCACCAATCCGAATCAGGCGGCGGCCTTCTATCGCCCGGCCGACGGCCGCCCGCTCGTCCTCGGGGCCATGCGCGAACTCAAGACCGGCATGTCCGGCCTCTCCCAGACCAACCTCGAGGACATGCACAGGGCCCTGGAGGTAGTGAAGTTCTTCGCCGAGCCCGCCGTCGCCGTTATGAAACACTGCAACCCCTCGGGCGCGGCCGTCCGGCGCGCCGCCGAGAGCCTTGCGGATGTCTATATCAAGGCGCGGGACTGCGACCCGCAGGCGGCTTTCGGCTCGGTCGTGGGGTTCAACGTGCCGGTCGATGTCGCCACGGCCGAGGCGCTGATGACCAGCGTGGTCCACGCCGTCTGTGCCCCCTCATATGAGGACGGCGTGCTGGAGATCCTCTGCGCCGGCGAGAAGTACGGCGTGAACAAGGAGATCCGCGTTGTAGAGGTGGGCGACATATCGGCGCTGCCGAAGTTCGTCGGCGATGACGCGGCCGGCCCTGCGGAGGTCAAGGTATTCGCCGATGGGTCTGTTGTCCTAGCCGAGCCGTATCTCTCTTCGATTCGGAGCGTAGCGGATCTGTCAGCGGCCGAGACGGCGGACAAGAAGCGCGGCCGGGTCCGCTCAGAGGTCGCCGCAACGGATGACCAGATCGCCGACCTCTTGTTTGCCTGGTACGTGTGCATCAACACGCGCTCGAACAGTTGCGTAGTGGCCAAGAACGGCGCCACGTTAGCCGCCGGAACGGGCCAGCAGGACAGGGTGGGCGCCTTTGTCGATGCGGCCCGCCGCGTGGAGGAGAAGTACGAGGGCGGGCAAAGCCCGCGCGGCGCGGTGGTCGCCACCGACGGTTTTCTGCCGTTCCGCGATTCGGTCGATGTGGCCGCCGACGCCGGATGGAGCGCCATCCTCTCGCCCGGGGGCTCCATATCCGATTACGAGGTCATAGCCGCCGCCAACGAGCGCGGCCTGGCCATGCTGTTCACGGGCGAGCGCTGCTTCTCCCACCACTAGGGGGCTGGCAGGGGGCCGACAAGGGAGGGCTCGGCAGGGGGGCTGGCGGGGACGGGTGCGGGGAGGGGGCCCTACCGGTACGGGGCATGACGAGCGGAGCGCACCGGCGTTTTGTGATGTGGCTCGTGGGGCGTCGGAAGGTGAGGAACACACGGGGGATGCCTTAGGGCAGATATGTACGATCGCAAGGAGCAGATAAAAGAGGTCCTGATAGAGGACGAGATGCGCGAGTCCTTCATGGACTTCGCGATGAGCGTCATCATCTCGCGTGCCATCCCGGACGTGCGCGACGGCCTCAAGCCTGTGCAGAGGCGGATCATCTACGCCATGCACGAGAGCGGGCTGACGTACAACCGCCAGCACCGCAAGTCCGCGCGCGTCGTCGGCGATGTGATGGGCAAGTACCACCCTCACACGGACTCGGCCATCTACGACACGCTTGCGCGGATGGCTCAGGACTTCTCGCTCAGATATCCGCTCATAGACGGTCAGGGCAACTTCGGCTCGATAGACGGCGACCCGCCGGGCGCGCAGAGGTACACGGAGGCTCGTATGGCCCGCCTGGCCGGCGAGTTGGTCCGTGACATAGACAAGCAGACGGTCGACTTCATGCCGAACTACGACGGGTTGGAGACCGAGCCGCGCGTCCTTCCGTCCAACATGCCCAGCATGCTGATAAACGGCTCCTCTGGCA
>Ga0272442_10010220_pt1 | contig 11592 bp, 9 predicted proteins | sample SSMForm2O_FD_200262 | JGI IMG/M metagenome (GOLD analysis project Ga0272442, IMG submission 200262) | Marine sediment archaeal communities from Little Sippewissett salt marsh, Falmouth, MA, United States - SSM-Form-2O | ecosystem: Environmental > Aquatic > Marine > Wetlands > Sediment ...
CCGCCGACAGGGTTTAAAAAACGAATAGGGCCAGCATTACAGCTTGCTAAAACAATCAGCTCCACCTGGACCAGATGCTATGGCATATATTGATTTAGATAAATTTTTGCACTAAATCTTTTCTTCTTTCTTTTGTTTCTTTTTATTCTTCTTGATCTTTAATTTCTTTTTGTTTTTAATTTTTCTTTATTTTTTGTTTTTCTTCTTTTTCTAAAGGAACAATTGTGCTAGAAAGCTTATATATAGATTAAATTAAATTTTTTAAATAGGATTGATTTTATGAAAAAATCAGATTTATTATATCTAAAAACAAGGAATCAAATCTATAATTATGTTAAAAAAAACCCTGGTTTTCATTTTCGAGAACTTTCAAGAAAACTAAAAATTCCGGTATCAACGTTAGAATATCATTTAAATTATCTTAAAAAAAATGAATTGTTAGATGTAATTTCTGATGAAAGAAATCTTCGTTATTATATTAAAGATGAAGTCGGTAGCAGGGAAAAAAAATTAATTCGTTTTATGAGAAATAAAACAAGTCGACATATTTTGATTTTTTTGTTGGGTTCATTGTCCGTTTCTCAGCAAGAGCTTAGCAAAGAGTTGAATAAATCTAATAAGACAATCGAGTTTCATTTAAAAAGAATGTTTAAAGCAGGTATAATTGAACCAGCTCCTGTAGAAAATGGTTTAGTTATTACTGCATTAGAATTTACCAATGGTGTTGAGCGCACTCCAAATGGTAGAGAAGTTATCTATAGGTTTAAAATTTATTATGCTGACACTATGGCAAATATGATTATTAAATATAAAAAAAGTATCTTGGGTGATAAGATTTCAAAATTATTATGGGATGCAATGTGCATTCTTGATATAGAACATGAAAAACCAGCAATTTATAGAAATCATAAAAATCAAATAGAACTGCTGGAACAACTATTTTGGGAAGTTGTTCCACATCCATACCATGCTTAGATTTTTTCTTTTTTTGTTCTGAGATATTTGTTCTAGAAACCTTATATACGAATAAAATTCATAGTGGTTTATGAAAATAGATAAAAGGTGATAAAAAATGAGAAAAAAAATAATAGCAATAGCAATAATTGGATTGTTTTTGCTAACTGGTTTACAAACCATTTCAGCAGAAACAATAAAAGAAAAAGAAAATAAAATAATAACTAACTCAGATGCAAATCTAGAAAAGGAAGGTTGGAATAAAGTAAGATTACAAACAACTTTAAAATCAAGATCAGTTCAACCAGAAAAAATATCTGGTGATGATTTTCCTATATTATGCCCTTTTGCTAAAAAAACATTAAGTCTTCTTGATACATATTTTTATTATTATGACAAAAGTTTTACATTTTTATTTGCACTTTTAATTTTTCCTCGAATTCAGATTACAACGACATTAATGAAAATGAGAGACATACAAAATTTTTCAAAACTTGATTGTCATTGTTCATGGGATAAAGATGATTTTCCAAATATTCCAGAACATGTATGGCATGTAACATCGGATATAAACAATTAATAATAAAAAATTAAACCTTTTTTTCTTTTCTTTTTATCTTTAATTTTTTTTTATTTTTTTGTTTTTCTTCTTTTTTAAAAGGGAAACTTGAGCTATAAAGCTTATATACTAATAAAACACCTTCATAAAAATAAAAATATAAAAGGATTAGTTGAAAAAGGATGAAAAAACATATAATTTTCTCCTTTTGCTAAAAATGGTCTATAAAGCTTAAATATAGATAAAAAGCCTTTAGAAAAAAAAATAACTTATAAGGATTAGGTGAAAAAAGATGAAGAAAAAAATAATCATTGGTATTATCTGCTTGATTTTTTTAGCTAATATGTTTACAACATCAGCAGTTTCAATTAAGATGTCAAATGATAAAGACTCTAATAATTTTACAACTAAAAATAAATGGGACGAACCAATTGAGACAATATTAATAACTGAACAAGTTAATGAAAGGACTTGGATAATTAAGGTTTATGCGTATAATCCACATGATGAAGCAGTAACAATTACTACCGGCTCTGTTTCAGCAAATACAAAAATTGAAAACGAAAAAGGGCAAGATGTTTTTTCAAGAACTGGACCATCGAATAATTGGTTTATTTGGTATCTACCTGAAATTTTAAAATATAGATGGAAACACACAATTCCATCCCATGAACAAATCCTACTTGATGAATTTACTTTTCATGGAAAATCTAGTTTAACTATCCCTCAATTTTTATATTTCATTTTTGTTGAAAAAACAATAATTCCGAGGACTTTGCCTGAAGATAATTATGGAATATTTGCACGAATTGTATACAAATATGAAGGTAATGTAAAATCTACTTATTCTGAGGATAAATTTATCACTTTAGGTCCTACCTAAAAACTTTTTTTCTTTTCTTTTTATCTTTAATTTTTCTTTATTTTTGTTTTTCTTCTTTTTTAAAATGGAAACTTGAGCTATAAAACTTATATAATATTTAAAATAAAAAGTTAACATAAGGAATGAAAAGCTATGGAACGCTCTGAAATACTGAATCTTGAAAACCGTCGTAAAATATATAATTATATAAGAGACAATCCAGGTCTGCATTTAAGAGAACTGTCACGAAGATTAAATATTGCTTATTATAATTTAGATTATCATATAAGATATCTAAAGAAATTAGAATTGCTTGAAATTAGGCCAGATAAGTCTTATAATAGAGTCTATGTATCAAATAGTATTGGTAAAAACCAAAAAGAAATAATAAATATTCTTAGGCATAGAATTCCTCGGCTTATTCTTATTTTTATGAGTGTTTATCCAATTTCTACTAAAAGTGAACTTAGCAAGCATATTGAAAAACACCCTACAACTATAAATTTTCATATTAAAAAACTAGTTGCCCTTGACCTCATTGAAATTGCCGAAAGCAAAAATGGTATAGTAACTGTTAATCATCCTCTATGTAATATTGTTGAAAGATCAAAAGTTACTAATGAGACACTGTATAAAATCAAAGACTATGCTTTGATTAAGAAAATGTTTATTTCTCATAAAAAAAGTCTTTCAAATGATAAGGATTTTAAATTCGCTATCAAATGGTTACAATATATATCAAGTGAATGTAAAATGAAACGAAAAGGAAAGAAGATTAAAAGTTTTAAATCTTATAGTTATTTTCAAAGTCGAACTGAGAAAAGAATACAAGCTTTGTTAAATGAGATGTTTCCTCATCCTTATCATTTAGGATCGCATTTTTTCTAATATAGGATTTTTGCTAAATAATGCTTATATACAAAAAAAATACATATTTTTTTATAAAAATGTAATAGGTGAAAAAATATGAAAAAAATAATAAGCATATGTATTCTGAACCTTTTATTAATAACATGTATATCATCAATAACAGTATCAGGTTCAGAAACAATAAAAGCAAGTGATTCACAAGCAAGCTATGAATTGATACTGACTGTAGAAAACCTTCGCCCTCATGTGATAAAGATACCTTTCGAACCACCAAAGTTTTTTGGATATCTTGCAGATGTCTATATCAAAAATATTGGGACTAAAAATTTATTAAAATCTGAATATCCAGAGCTAGAAACAATACAAATAGCAGAATTTGATGGTGAAGTTGTATATAGTCACATTATTAATTGGTGGGACCATCCATTTATTGGCAATAGCCTAGATCAAGGGGAAAAAATTGGCTATACTTTTAGATGGGATGCTGATCTTGTTCCAGTTAGCTCTTTACTTAAAATACAACTTGATCCTGAAAATTTAATACCTGAATGGGATGAAGATAATTACTGGGAAGCAATTGGACCAGATGTTAAATCAAGAAGTAGACTTGTTAACAGTTTTTTCATTAGACTTTTAGATCAATTCCCACTGTTCCAACGACTATTAAACCTCTAAAACCTTTTTTTCTTCTTTTTATTTTTCTTTCTTTTTATCTTTAATTTTTCTTTATTTTTGTTTTTCTTCTTTTTCTAAAGGGACAATTGTGCTAGAAAGCTTAAATACTAATTAAATCAACATTTTAAAAAAACGATAAAAATGTGATGTGATATGAAGAAAAAAACAATATTAAGTTTTGCAATATTTGGTGCTTTTCTAATAATAACAACCGCGTTGATTCAACCAATAAATGTCCAAGCTGTGCAATTAAATGAACAATCTGATGACAATAACATTCGAACAGCAACACAAGATTATGGGCAAAATATTAGATCTCTTTTTAATTCTGATCTAATTAAAGATGTTCAAGAAATTTTAAGTTTAGCAAATGCAGGAAAAGATTATATTTATTTATTAAAACCTCTTTCAAATGAAGTAATAAAAAGAGATGATTTTAAATCATTTTCACAAGAAACTAAAGACTCTTTGTCAGATTTATATGGAGATATTAATAAACATAACTTACCAGCAATTGATGAATCAATTGAGTCTTATAATAAATACGAGCCATCTTATAAGTATCTTTATTTTGAAATTTCCGAGTATGAAAGATCACGAGAAAGAAGCAGTATTTTTACAAATTTAGTTGAAAAAATATTGGACAATCATCCGTTGTTAGAACACATACTTGATCGCATTGCTGGTAAATTTGGTGGTGAAAAAGCTACAGATGAAGGTACAGCAAAGCCATTGTCTGCACCAGAATTAAAATTTAGCCTTAAAAATGTTAATACAAATACTGGATGGAAAATTGAAATATTAAATGAAAAATCACTTTTAACAATACATTGTTTCTTATTCTGGATTAATGCAATATCTGAGATTGCCAATGAAGAAGATGAAACTAAACAAAATGAAATGATTGATGATTATTGTGCATATATTTGTGGTTTTCAAATTGCATGTAATGATGACGAAATTCACAGCAAAATCTCTGAAATTGCAAAAGATGATGAATTAAAAGTTTTAGTTTCTGAGATGAATTCTAATTCCAATGACGAAGAAATTGTTAAGCAAAAATATAACGAAATCAAAGAGTTTTTATCTGAAAACTCTGATTATCAAGATATTGTCAACCTAGTCGAGAAAAAATACAAAGACTATGACTTTAATATTACAAGAATAATCCAATTATTCATAGATATTATAATAATAATATTTACTTGTTTAGCAATTATTCCTATAGGGTTAATGTTATTCTTCTGCTTATTTACAATATGGGCTTTTATAGTCGGAGTTTTCTTTATTATATTAGAATTCGTATGGCTTTCAATAAATCTAATCGTTTTATTGATTTTCGGCATATAATACTAAAACTCTTAACTCTTTTTTCTTCTTTTTATTTTATTTTTAATTTTGTTTTTCTTCTTTTTTAAAAGGAAAAACTGAGCTATAAAGCTTATATACTAATTAAATCAACCTTGTTTTATAAAATTGATAAATAGTGATGTGATTTAAGATGAAATTAAAGCTTAATTTGTCTAAAAAAAATATTCTTACCACTTTTGCATTTATTGGTGCCTTTCTATTACTATCCTCCAGTTTTGTTCAACCCGTATCTGTGCAAGCAAGTAAAATTTTAATAAATAATGTTGAGTCAAAAAACACAGATCATCCTCTAAAAACTTTACTTACAGACACAGAACTTATTAAATGGGTAAATAAAATTAATCTAAAAATCAACAATAATGATAATGGTTACATTGGAGAGCTGATGGGTCTTGCAAAACATGTTATCAATAGAGATGATTTTATAGAATTGTTAAATACCCTAGAGTGTGATTATAATACTCAAAACAGCAGAATACAACCAAAAGTTACACCTAATACACGAGATGTTTTAGATGCGTTCAATAGTAATACTAAACTCTTTTTTGATGGAAATATTGATTTTGAAATCGAGATATATGAAGAAAGAGCCAGACCAAGGATATTAACAAATATTTTTCAAAATATTTTACAAAATAATGTTATATTAAAACAACTAATAACTAATTTATTAAGTAGACTTTCTAATAAACACACATTTGATCAAGATATGGAGGCAACTGCAGAGCCAACGCCAATTAAAATTACTTTTAACCTATTACATAGAAATATACTTTATCCAAATAATTGTCCTACAGTTCTAGAAGACATGGAAATAACAACTATTACAAGTTTCTATCTTTGGTTAGACATGTTCTTTGAAGTTAATTATGAAACAGAATCTGAGGATCGTGAAGATTTGATTACTTATTTTTGTAATACAATGATTGGATTTAATGAATTTATCAATGATGATGAATTATTTGACAAATACATATCAGTTCTTTTAGAAGATGAGGAGCTTAAAGCAACTAGTTTGGATATATTAGATAATTTTGAAGACAAAGAATATGTTAAACAAAAAGCAAATGAAACTATTGAAAAATTATTAAATAATCCAACTTTTTTAGAATTAATTGAAACAATTCATAGAAAATGGAATCTTGGAGATCTTGCCCAAATTATCATCACATTAATTATAGTCTTATTTTTCCATTTTTTTATTCCACTTTTTTATTTTTCCGGACTTGATCTGTTAATATATATTGGTCTTATCGGACCTTTGATATTAGGAATAATGATTCCGTATGAGTTTGTTTATCTAATAGTTACAAATATTCTTCTACGACTTGGCTATGATATGCCTAAAATTTTTACCAAAATTGCAATTGTTCTTGGTGCTATTATCGTCACTGGTCTTTTTCTTGTTGCTTATACTCTTTTATAATTCTTCTTTTGTTTTGTTTTTCTTCTTTTTTAAAAGGAAAAACTGAGCTATAAAGCTTATATACCAAGTAAATCAACATTTTTTTAAATAATTGAAATTGGTGTGATGAAAATATGAAGAAGAAAATAATAAGTTTTGGAATAATAAGCTTGTTTTTAATGACAGGTCTTGCTTCATTTTCTGCAGTAGCAATAAATATTGACAATGGAAAAGATGACGTTGTTTCTAATGGTTTGGGTATTACAATAGATGCAGGAGATATTATTATTGATAGTAGGACAAATCCTGAAAAAGTTGAATGTATTCCACAGGATAATTTTAATTTAACAATTCCACAATGTGGAATAACAATAACTGTTGAAGTAGATTATGATGTAATATGTCATGAATGGTTTGATGAAGCAACTATTAAAATATGTCTACTTGGAACAGATATTCATCGTACCAAAACTTTTGATGATAACCAAAAAGGAAAAATAACTTTTGACTTTACTCTTTATCCTAAAAAAGGTATTCGAGTAGTTTTATCCGCCCAATATACTGATAAGACATTTTGGGGAGAAATTGTAACTGATATAAAAGCAGAAAAAAATAGCTATGGTGGAGAAAGCACTCTTTTAAAACCTAAACAGAGTGCAGGTGGAATTCATATTTATCCCAATGGTGATGTAACACATTATGAAGTAAATCCTGATCCAGAAACTCCTTGGTATATTGGTTATGATTATCCTGCAATAGGAACATATGTTAGAATATTTGTCACTTATAATAATGAAGTTCATTTAACTTATCCTATAACGATAGATGTATACTTCCATGATTCACCAGACTCTAAAGAAACAATTGTAATAAAAAATCCTGCAAAAGGAAGTATTAGTACTATGTGTTTTGTTGAACCAGGCTCTGTGTTTCGTATAAGTTTTAGATTCCGGGTTTATCTAGAGCAATCTGGTGGTTATGAAGATATAAATGGTCGCTCTTATTGGGAAGTAAGAGACCATAGGGCTCCTACAATTAAATTTGGTGTAACTGATCCATGGAATGGCAGAGTAAAGGCTGGTGAAAAATTAACTCAATGTGTTGTTCCACATGATAAAGACAGAGATGACATGTATTACAAGGTTGATTGGGGAGATGGAACAGACTCGGGTTGGATTTATCATGATAGTTATACTTATCCGGTTTATGTTGATCATATTTACAAAAAATCTGGAAATTATATAATGAAAGCAACAGTTAAAGATGAATTTGGTTTAACTTGTGAAAAAGACGCGACAAAAGCAATTACTGTTAGTAGAAGCCGGTCAACATCAATTCCTAATGCTAGAATTTTAGAGTCGTTAGATCAATTCCCAATACTACAACAACTCTTTATCCTTTTAAACTAAAAATAAATTCTTTTTTTATTTTCTTTCTTTTTACAATTTTTTTTTTCTTCTTTTTTTAAAAGGGAAACTTGAGCTATAAAGCTTATATACTGTTTAAAACAATTTTTTTTAAAAAGAAAAAAGTGGTATTATATGAAGATTAAATTAATTGCAATAGGTTTGATTAGTATCTTAATGCTGACCACTGCCTCCAATAGTGTATCTGCAGATGATAATGAAACAGTTAAAGAAAGGTTGTATTCGGTTATAAAGGATTTAATAATTTATCAAAATAATTTATTTGAAGAAATCATTAGATTAGTTGATGAAGAAGGATATTTACCAACTGATTCTGCAATTAAAGCTTTAGAAAAAGCAGCAACTGATTTTACAGAGCCGATAAGGGATTTGTTTGATGTCCTAAACTCAATTGATGTTAAGAAAAATAAAGATGTAAAAGCAGATTTATATGAAGTAATTCAAGATATTACTCAAAATCAAGATTATATATTTGAAATTTGGGTGGCCTTAGTTAATGGCCAAGGATATTTGCCTTCTGAGCCTGTGATTCAGGCTTTAGCCGATGCTGCAACAGGCCTAAATGAGTATATTCTAACTTTATATGATATATATCATTCAATAGAAGAAAAATCGAGACGAACATCATTTAATGGTATATTGGCCAAAATATTTGATAACTATCCAATTCTAAGCCTTTTAATTAAATTGTTATTTAAACTATAATGAATTGGATGGAATAATATTTTTTATATAATGATAATAAATGCACCATAAATTATATATAATATAATAAATAATAATAGATATAAAAAAATGATGTGACTAGAAATGAAAAAAATCAAAACAACCCTATTAATCTTAATGCTTTCATTGTCAAGTTTTGCAATAATTTCTGCAGATGAGATAAATCCTCTAGAAGGTCCTGGTGATAGAAATGTTATAAATGTAGGTGGGAGTGGTCCTGGTAATTATTCTAGTATCCAAGAAGCAGTAGATATTGCCAGTGAAGGAGATACTATATTTGTTTATGATGATTCTTCGCCTTATGTTGAAAATGTAGTTATTAACACACCTATTGATCTTGTTGGAGAAAACAAGTTAACCACAGTTATCGATGGTAATGGTAATGTCGGTTTAATTATTGCTGCAAATAACACTACAGTTTCAAATTTTAAAATTATAAATTGTGATTCGAATCCAGCTATGCGTGTTAGTGATAAAGATGATTATTTGGTTCCTGTTTATAATAACTCAGTTGATAATATTGTTTTTGAAAATAATGAAGTTAATTTATTCATAGTAGGGGATAATCATATAATTGAAAATATCTCTAGTATCGATGTTGATCTTTATGATATAATTTGTGTAAACTCACATAATAATTTTCTCAGAAACAATGATTTAAATGAGCCTGGTATAATTTTTTATTATTTTGGTTCAAATACTGATACATCTGCAATCGTTGATTGCTTCTATCATGATATTGATACATCTAACACGGTTAATGGTAATCCGATTTATTACTATAGAGATGTAGATGATGTCATAGTTCCAAAAGATGCAGGTGAAATTTTAGCAGTTAATTGTAATAATATGAAAATCGATGATATAAATAATCCAATTTTAGTAGAACTTGCACAAGTAAATGATAGTGTTATATCAAATAACTCATGTAATATTTACTCTTTAAGTTCAAATAACAATGAAATAATTCAAAATACAATAGAAAAAGCTGGCATTCTCTATGGACTTTTAAGTGATTTATATACAGGTTTTGCATTAAAAAGCAGTTCAAATAACAATATTGTTAGACGAAATACGTTTACCTGTCCTGTTGTGTCACTTATAATAAATGGATCTAACAATGATATAATATACAATGATTTTCTTGGTGATGATGGTTCAATAGGAATTGCTGGTAATAGTTGCTCGCATAACTATATTTCAAATAATACAGTGTCAAACAAAAGTCAGTATGGTATTTACTTGTATTTATCAAATAATGATGAGGTTTGCAATAATTTTCTTAGCGATAATGAACATGGGATTAAGCTTAGTTGGTCTGATGATGACGTAATTTCTGGTAACAGTATTATTGATAATGATTATGGGATCTATTTTGATTTATCTGATGATAACCTTATTTATAATAATTATTTTGAAAACGATATCAACGCATATGATAAGGGAGTAAATCTTTGGAATATATCAAAAACACTTGGGGCAAATATAGTTGACGGGTCATACTTGGGAGGTAACTTCTGGGATGATTACTATGGTTATGATTTAGACGGTGATGGTCTGGGAGATACAGATCTACCATATGACTCAGATGGAAATATTCAAAACGGCGGGGATGAGCACCCACTTGTTTATGATGTGCCAAAGGTTGAAAACGTTGATACTGGTGAAACTTTTGATACAATTCAGGAAGCAATTGATGCTGAAAATACTACAAATGGTCATACAATAACTGTAAGGCCAGGAACTTATTATGAAAATGTAATTGTTAACAAATCCATTAACTTGATAGGTGAAGATAGAGACACTACAATTATCGATGGACAAGGAGATAATTATACTATTGAATTAAATTCAATAAATATTATGATTGGTGGATTTACTATACAAAATACTTCATCATCTGCGTTTTCTGCAGGTGTTTATATTAGGAAAAATTCAGCCACCATAAAAGATTCTATTATTAAAGATAATCCAAAATGTGGTATAAAAGTTGGAGATGTCGGAGAGGGACATTATAGTGTTATAAAAGACAATACAATAGAAAATAATGGAATTGGAATTAATCTATGGTTTTGTGATTATCACAATATTACTGGAAATGATATAATAAATAATAATGTTGATGGTATACTTGTTGAAGAATCCTATAATAATCTAATATTTTCCAATTTATTTGAATCAAATGGTGATGAAGGAATTCAAATATGGTTTGATTCAAGTGATTCTTTGATCTATAATAATACTTTTGTAGGTAATGGACAAAATGCTTATGATAGTAGTAATAACTCATGGGATAACGGATCTATTGGAAATAGTTGGGATGACTATGATAACCTAGACTCAGATGGCGATGGAATCGGTGATGTGCCTTATGATATCCCTGGTGGTGATAATCAGGATAGATATCCACTAGGTGTTTTCAACTTGCCTCCTACAGCTGATGCTGGTGGTCCTTATTCTGCTGATGAAAACGTTGTTATCACTTTTAACGGCTCAGACAGTAATGACCCTGATGGATCAATAGTAGGTTATAGATGGGATTTTGACAACGATGGAACCTATGATACTGATTATTCAACCTCAGCAACAGCAACTCATTCATATTCCTCTGATGGTACCTACACTGTTAAATTACAGGTAAAAGACGATGATGATCTAACAGATACTGATACAGCAACAGTTACAATAAATGAAGAAGAAGATCCAGAACCAAAACCAGTAGCAGATGCCGGAGGGCCATACT
>Ga0272442_10010222_pt1 | contig 11590 bp, 9 predicted proteins | sample SSMForm2O_FD_200262 | JGI IMG/M metagenome (GOLD analysis project Ga0272442, IMG submission 200262) | Marine sediment archaeal communities from Little Sippewissett salt marsh, Falmouth, MA, United States - SSM-Form-2O | ecosystem: Environmental > Aquatic > Marine > Wetlands > Sediment ...
GATTATTTTGATACACCAATTAACGATGTTTTTGTAGTATCCGGTAGTAAAAAAAGAGAGAAATCCGTTCTTGTAAAGGGCGTAACAGTTAATTTTGTAACTGATAAGTTGAGGGATTCTCTAGATGGACTACAATAAATCTCTTGATGATGTCCAAAAGACATTATCAGAGTTAATCGAAGAAAATAAAAAATTTCCCGTTATTGTTGAAGGTGAAAAAGACATAGAAGCACTTAGAAAACTAGGTTTAACCGGTGAAATAATTACAGTAAATTCTGGTCTGACTTTAATTGATTTTTGTGATAAGATTGCTCAAAGTTATAGTGAAATAATTATTCTTACAGATTGGGATAGAAAAGGAGGTTTTATAGGTCATACAATACAAAGAAATCTTAATGGACGTGTAAAATGTAATACGCATTACCGTGAGATTTTTGCAAAAAATACCATGATAAAAACAGTTGAAGGTTTACCTTCGTGGATTAAGACGATGAACGAAAAACATAGAAATATACCAAAAACTTGAGGAGTATGGGTAAGCAAATTTTTCGATAGAGAAGTCCGGTGAGGAAGCTTCAAGAAAAATAATTGCTTATCCGCTCCAAAGAAACAAATGTAACGTAGGTATAAAAATTTTGCCTTAGGTTATTTAGTCAATTGACGAAAATTATTAGTATAAATTATTAACAATTTGCTCATTTTCTACTTATTAAACAAAATATATATTTTTATATACTTTTTTATTTAAGCCATAGCTTTATTTGAGGTTTTTTTGGTATAATTTTTTTTCCAGAGATTTTTCCTTCTTTGGCAAGCCAACCAATTGCATAATATGCATCTTTCTCAGAAAAACCTGCAAGCTTTGGTATATATGTTGCATCAATCTCTGGACAAGTGTTTAGAATATTCCATACTTTCCCAGCATTGGTACCTATGTAATCATTCCAAATTGTACTACCAATAGCATAATTGTTTTCATCAAACCATATTTTATTTTCTTTTGCAAGCCAGCCAATTGCTATATAAAATTCTTCCTTGTTTAAACCTGTTGTTTTCATAATTTTAGCCGAATTACAAGGCCCACACTTTTCAAGTGTTTTCCATACCTTTCCAGCATTTTTTCCATAATTATTTATTATATCTGTCATGGTTTACCCATCCTTGTAAGTTGTATATTTTTAATAGTTAAAAAAGTTGTCATGTTTTCAAATTTTGACATATTCAATATATCAATAAAGATATATTTTTATGTATTCATGTAAGTATCTATAATCAGGCAAACTATAAAAGAAACATATCATTTCATAGCCCTACAAATATGGATAAATTATGTCCAGTATGCAAAATGAAAGGAACCATTCCGGCTCATGGTAAGTTTTTTTGTAGCGAACATTGCATCAAAAAATATGAAGAATCTGAAGGCATTATTGAAGAAGAAAAATACTGTCCAAGTTGCCATTCTCATCCAGGCACGCCTTGGTATAAAGAAAAACTTTACATTATTACAATTATAACTTTAATTCTGCTTATACTAACCTATTTTTTCGAACCAGATCAGAAATTTTTTATTGCATTTAAAGAGTATCTTTTACTTATTTGGTGGGCAATTCTACTTGGATTTTTCATCGGCGGAATTATTGATCATTTCATTCCAACAGAATACATCCAGAAGTATCTTTCAAGGCATAAAAAAAGAACTATTGTTTATTCAATAGTATTTGGTTTTTTAATGAGTGCATGTTCACATGGTATTTTAGCAATAGCTATAGAACTTTATAAAAAAGGAGCAAGTACCTCTTCAGTAGTTGCTTTTTTGCTTGCATCTCCATGGGCAAATCTGCCAATCACATTTCTTCTCTTTGGTTTTTTTGGTCTAAAAGCGTTTCTTATTGTATTTTCTGCTATATTTATTGCAACAACAACCGGCCTTATTTATCAGGCTTTAGAACGTAAAGGCATGGTTGAATGTCATAGCTGCATAATGGGAGAAGACAGACCGGTCTTAACGGATTTTTCAATAATAAAAGATATAAAAAGAAGATGGAAAGAATACAAATTTACTAAAGAGAATAACATAAAAGCAATAAAAGGAACACTAGAGGGTTCTTGGGCTCTTACAAAAATGGTAATGTGGTGGTTAATAATTGGAATGATTATGGCTGCATTTGCCAGAGCATACATTCCGCATGAATTATTTGAGCAATATATGGGACCGTCAATTCTTGGATTATTTGTAACATTGTTATTTGCTACAATTATTGAAGTATGTTCTGAAGGGAGCTCACCACTTGCATTTGAAATTTACAATAAATCAATTGAAGCAGGTGCACCAGCTTTTGGAAATTCGTTTACATTTTTAATGGCTGGAGTTGCAACTGATTATACAGAAATTGGATTGATCTGGCATAATATTGGACGCAAAGCCGCCCTTTGGTTACCAATAATAACTGTTCCACAGATTTTACTTCTTGGATTTCTTTTTAATTTCTTATCCTAATCAATCCATATAAATATTAATAAACATTTATAATATACTCCCATATATACATTTTAATGCGGGAGGAAAAATAAGTGAATCGATCTATTTTTAAAAAGAAAAAGATAATCCTAAAAACAATAATTTGTTTGCTCATTAGTTTGTTATTAATTCAACCTGCTTTTGCCAGCTCTTTTGAAATTACCAAAAAATACAATTATACTCCTAGAACTACTCTAAATAATGAAAACCCTCTTGACATCGATTTTATATTAGACGTAACAGAACAATTATCTTCATTGATTAAAACATATCCTCGCGGAAGGGATTATGGATCCATTGGTGAACATAAAGCTGCAGAAATTTTAGAGCAATTGTGGAAAGGAGAAATATCAGATAATGTAACATTTGAAAGAATAGATAAAGAACAACCAAACGATGCTATTGATTTTAAGTTAAATATTACTGAATATAACTTACGCATAAATAAAATAGATATACCTGCCTCAGAGTGTTTTCCTATACCTGGATACTTACCTAGTTATTACGATAATGATATGGAATTTAATTATCAATTTCCTAACATCAGAGCAATTCCAGATTGGATATACAAACTTGCAAATTTGGATAATACCGCGAAAATTCATAACATGTTTATTCTAAAAAATAGTCTTTTTAAAAAAATTATAAGCAGAATTAAATTACCAAAATTGAAAGCCGGTATAGGACCTGCTGTATATCTACTAGATATGAGTAGGATAATCAAATTTCTTGAATTTGAAAATGTTTCATATAGAATTGATGAAGAATATGCAAAGTCAGTAATAAATAATTTAGTAGACTATTCATATAAAAATCCGTTTTTACCACCAGCCATTGGCTTTATTTGTTGCGAAGCAGAGTATGATGTACACTTTATGACATTCAGTACTTTTCTAAAAAAGGGAATAGAAGAACCAGGAATCATTACTGGATATCCAATACCTGGTTTTACGGTAAGCGGACAATTAGGTGAAATGATAAAAAAAACTCCAGACGGAAGAACATATCTAGCAGATGCAGATTTTTATATAAAATCTGAACCTATTCATGATGCAGAAAGTTATAATGTAATAGGAACAATTCCTGGAAAAAACTATGGAACATCATTAGATAAAACAATAATTATCGGTGCACATTACGATTCTTGGTGGGGAGCCTGTGTAATTGATAATGCAATTGGTGTTGGACTGGTCTGGGGACTTGCAAAATTTTATAGCGAATATTATAAAGATAAAAAGCCAGATCATACCTTAAAATTCATTGCATTTGGCGGAGAAGAGTATGGGCTCAGAGGGTCTAAATCTTATGTATATAATAATATTTATACAGGTAATGAAAAAGTAAAATTCATGATAAATATTGATACTGTTTGTTATAATGATGCTTTTACTGAAGATGAAAAAAATGAGACGTGTTTAAACATATGGCATTACCCCTATAACAGTCAATTAACATCAAATCTAGAAGACATTGTAGACAATTCAAAATACAAGCAAATGAGTGGAGGTTTTTGTATAAAGAACTGGGGAGAAATAAACAATGGAGTTTCAATGAGTGATAGCGGCGCATTTAAAGATTTTCCTGAAGTAGCAGTTATTGCTTTTGATAAAGGAGACAAGCATAAGGCTAAAGGATTTTATCATAGGACGGGGCAAAGTCATACAAAAGGTGATGTTTGGGATTTGCTTGATCTAGATGATATTGCAGCAACTTCAAAAGTAATATTAGATACAGTAAATTTGACGCTAAATTATCGATAAATAAATACAACTTTGTTATCGAAATAATTTATAAACAAATGATTTATTCATTATTCAATTTGTGAGGAGGAAAAATTTATGTTTATTGGAAATATTGTAATGGCAAGCTGGCGCGACTTCTTGAGCTATGATGTTAAATCACTCACTGCTCTTTTTTACTTAATTATTATGATTGCGATTTATGCAGTAGTAATCTATCATTTCTATAGATATATTGCAAGAAGAGATTGTTTTAAACCTAGTAAAAGGAAACACACAACAGCAATTGGTTTTTTGAAATATTTCTTTTTATATCCTTTTGTTGCAATGATTTTTTTTATGGGTTTTTCCTTAATTTTTATTGCACTAACAGAAGCTGATACATATGATATACCTACAATTTTATCTATAGCATTTGCAGTTATTATAGCAATAAGGATTACTGCATATTATACCGAGGACCTATCAAAAGATGTTGCAAAGATGCTCCCATTCGCTATATTAGGCGTATTCTTGATTGACAATACATTTTTTGAAATAGACGTAGTCAGGGCTAGGATTAGTACTTTACCCGAATTCACAAACAACATTATCCAATTTTTAATTCTGATAATACTTGTTGAATGGATACTAAGAGTAGCTTTATTTATACGCTATAAAATTAAACCAAAAAAAGAAGAACCGGTTATTGCAGAGGTAAAGCCTTCTTAATTATTTTTTAAAAGGTTTTTTAAAGAAAAACCTTATACAAGACTAGAGTTTAAATTAAGGGAGAGGTAAAAAATGTTGGAATTTTTAACCGAAATATGTGGAATTTGGATTTTTATGCTGATAGTTTTTCTAGTGTTCATCTTTATGATCGGAATACGAATAGTAAGGCCAAGGGAAAAAGGACTTGTTGAAAGACTTGGTAAATACAAAAAAACAGCTGAGCAAGGTTTTCATTGGATAATACCAGTAATTGACAGAATGATCAAAGTCGATATTACAGAAAACATGGTAGATGTAGAACCCCAAAAAATCATTACAAAAGATGATTTGAATGCAACTGTTGATGCTGTAGTATACTTTAGAGTAATCGATCCAGTAAAAGCAATCTATAAGGCACAAAACTATAGAGCGCAAATAACAAGCCTTGCACGAACCACACTAAGAGATATTATCGGAAAAATGACTCTTACTGAGGCAAACAGTAAGCGTGATACGCTTAATGCAATTCTTGAACAAGAACTTGACAAACAAACGGATGCCTGGGGAATAGATGTTATACGTGTTGAATTACAAAGAATCGAGCCACCTGGAGATGTACAAGAAGCAATGAATAATGTAGTAATTGCTGAAAGAGAAAAGAAAGCTGCAATTGATTTTGCAACTGCAACTGAGACAAAAGCAGATGGAGACCGACGTGCAGAAATCAAGCGTGCGGAGGGAGAAAGACAAGCTCTTATTCTTGAAGCAGAAGGTCAAGCAGAAGCAATTTTAAAAGTTGCACAAGCAGAAGCAGGAAAGATTGAAAAAGTAAATACGGCTATTCAAAAATTCTTCAAAAACGAAGCTCAACTTTATAAAAAGCTTGAAACTGTTGAAAGATCTCTTAAAGATGGTACAAAATATGTAATCGATCCAAACACATCCGTAACAAATGTAATTGCTGAAAAAATGGCAGGAATTATACCAATTGAAAAGAAGGAAAAGAAAAAATAATCTTTTCCCAAATTTTCTTTTTATCTTTTTTTGGTTGAATTTATATGAAAAGGAAATGTGATAGATGCAACGCAGAATATAACGATATATATGATACAATTGTTACATATGATTATGCAGAACCTGGTCGTGGAAAACCAGGGCATTATCACTTATGTTTGAATTGCAGAAAAAACCTTATTAAATGGTTTGAAAAGCAATAAAGTTTAATTTTTATAATACTTTTAATCATCTCCTTATAAACCTTTTAAGCAAAAAATTTGAATACCAAAACAGCATGTCGATTAAAACCGGTAAAAGCAATTTACATTTTTATGGGGATGAAAGTTGAAATATATTAAGATAAAAGGTGCTAGAGAACATAATCTAAAAAATATTAATCTAGAGTTACCCAGAGACAAATTTATAGTGATAACTGGTTTATCTGGCTCTGGGAAATCAACACTTGCATTTGATACTATTTATGCAGAAGGTCAACGTAAATATGTTGAATCATTATCTGCTTATGCCCGCCAATTTTTAGGGCTTATGCATAAGCCAGACGTTGAAAGCATTGAAGGACTTTCTCCTGCAATATCAATTGAACAGAAGTCAACCACAAAAAACCCTCGTAGTACGGTTGGGACAATTACTGAAATATATGATTATCTAAGACTTTTATATGCCCGAGTTGGGACACCTTTTTGTCCCGAACACAATGTAAAAATCGAGTCACAGAGCCCTCATAAAATTGCTAAAAGAATTGGTGAAGAACATTCAGGAATGCTTACGATTTTATCACCAATTATTAGGCAAAAAAAAGGAACTTATGAGCAGCTTTTTAAAGATTTAAGCAAAGACGGATATACAAGAGTACGTGTTGACAAAGCGATTTATAAAACAGAGGATGCAATTAAACTGGACAGATATAAAAAACATGATATTGAAATTGTAATTGATAGAGTCAAAGCTGATAATAAATCACGTCTTGCAGAGGCTTGTGAGAATGCCTTAAAAAAATCAGATGGACTTATTATTGTACTTGACAAAAAAGGAAATCAACATTTGTATTCATCAAAAATGACATGCCCTGTTTGCGGAATGGTTTTTGACGAACTACAGCCGCGTATGTTTTCGTTTAACAGTCCATTTGGTGCTTGTGAAGCATGCCATGGTCTAGGAATTAGAATGGATTTTGACCCTGAACTAATAATTCCAGACACAGATTTATCAATAGCAGATGGCGCAATCAGACTTTATAGAAACGCAATGGATGGATGGCGTATCAAATTCCTTGGATCTGTTGCTAAACATTTTGGATTTGATATTTTTACACCTATCAAAAACTTAACAGAAGAACAATACAATGTGCTAATGTATGGATCATCCGAGAGGATAAAATTTAACATGATTTCAAGAAACGGTGATGCACAATGGTCGGGTAAAGGTCATTGGGAGGGTTTTATTCCACAGTCTGAAAGACTGTATAAACAAACCGAATCTGAACATAGAAGAAGAGATCTTGAAAGATTTATGAGGATAACACCTTGTCCAGCGTGTAATGGTAAAAGGTTAAAACCAAAGGTGCTTTCTGTAAAAATTGCTGATAAATCAATCGTTGATATAACAGATATGTCAGTTAAACAGTGTATTTCTTTTTTTAAAACAATTATTTTGTCAAAAAAACAAGAAGAAATTGCATGGCAGATACTAAAAGAAATTAGAGCACGCCTTGATTTTCTTGACAAAGTTGGTCTTAATTATTTAACTATTTCACGCAGTGCAGGGACACTTTCTGGTGGGGAAGCACAGCGCATTAGACTTGCAACCCAGATTGGTTCAAATTTAATGGGTGTGCTTTATATTCTTGATGAACCAAGTATTGGTCTTCATCAGCGAGATAACAAAAAATTAATTGATACGCTTTATCGTCTTAGAGATCTTGGAAATACATTAATTGTTGTTGAACATGATGAAGAAACTATTCGTCATGCCGATTGGGTTATTGATATGGGACCTGGAGCTGGACTGCATGGTGGAAAAATTGTTGCACAGGGAACACCAAAAGATATAGAAAAAAACCATGCATCTCTAACTGGAAAATATCTTTCTAAAAAAATGCAGATAGAATTACCAGAGAAAAGAAGATATTCAGAAAGATATATAAATATATATGGATGTCGGCAGCATAATTTAAAAAATATCGATGTAAAAATACCAATAGGATTATTAACACTAGTTACAGGAGTGTCAGGAAGCGGAAAATCCACACTGATTTATGATATATTATACAGAGGAATGATGAAAAAACTCCATGATTCAAAAAACACTCCCGGGGAGCATGACACGATAGAATCTGATGAAAAAATAGACAAAGTAATAGTAATAGATCAAAGCCCTATCGGAAAAACACCCCGTAGCAACCCTGCAACATACACAAAAGTTTTTGATCATATCAGAAAACTTTTTGCATTAACCCCTGAAGCAAAAAGACGCGGTTATAAACCTGGTCGTTTCTCATTTAATGTTAAGGGTGGAAGATGCGAGGCATGCCAGGGCGATGGTCTTATAAAAATTGAAATGAACTTTCTACCTGACATATATATAGAATGCGAAGAGTGCAAAGGTAAAAGATACAACAAGGAAACTCTCGAGGTCACATACAAAAACAAAAACATTGCAGATGTTTTAGACATGAGCGTAGAAGAAGCACTTGATCTTTTCAAAAACATACCAATTATCAGAAAAAAACTAGAAACACTTTCTCAAGTCGGTCTAGAATACATTAAACTTGGACAGAGCTCAACTACGCTTTCTGGAGGAGAAGCACAAAGGATAAAATTAACCAGGGAGCTATCTAAAAAAAGCACTGGAAGAACACTTTATTTACTAGATGAGCCGACAACCGGATTACATTTTCACGATGTAAAAAAACTCATAGACGTTCTTAACAACCTTGTTGAAAAGGGCAATACAGTTGTTGTAATTGAACATAATCTAGAGGTAATAAAATCAGCTGATCATATAATTGATCTTGGACCTGAAGGTGGAGATTTAGGTGGCAGAATTGTTGCAGAAGGAAGTCCAGAGGAAGTTGCAAAAAACAATCAAAGCTACACCGGAAAAATACTAAAACCTGTTTTGAGAAAGGAAGTAAAATATGTTTGATGTAACTCATCTTCCAAATAATCCTGGTTGTTATTTATTCAAAGATGGAAAAGATGAGATAATTTATGTAGGAAAAGCAAAAAACTTGAAAAAACGCATTAAATCATATTTTAAAAAAAATGAGCAGGATATAAAAACACAAGCAATGCTTTCTCATGTAAAATCTGTTGATTTCATGGTTACAGATAACGAAGTTGAATCATTAATTCTTGAAAATACATTGATTAAGAAACACCAACCTAGATACAATATAAGACTAAAAGATGCAAAATCTCATTCATATATTCTTTTAACAAATGAAGAATATCCACGAGTGCTAATTGATAGAAGAAAAACAGGAGACGGAAAGTTTTATGGACCATTTATATCTGCAAATGAAAGAGAGTATATCCTAAATTTTTTAAGAAAAACTTTTAGATTAAAAACTTGTAAGAAAATGCCTAAAAAACCATGTTTACGTTATCACATTAATCTTTGTGATGCCCCATGTATTAATCTTATTTCAAAGTCAGAATATACTAAAAAAATTTCCAAAGTAAAATTACTATTATCTGGTAAAACCAAACAACTTATTAAAAAGCTTGAATCTGAAATGAAAAACTATTCAGAAAAAAAAGATTTTGAACATGCATTAATAGTAAGAAATGAAATAACAGCATTGGAAAATCTCAACGAACATCAAAAAATGCAACGTGAGAAAAAATTTAATGAAGACATTATCAACTATGAAATTAAAGATAACAAAGTTTATCTCATGATTTTTAACATTTACAAAGGAACACTTTCAAATAAAGCAGAGTTTGTCTTTGATTATAACGACGATTTTTTAGAAGAATTTATACTCCAGTATTATTCAGAAAATTCTGTTCCTAAAGAGTTAATTCTACCAGTTAAAGTATCTGATTCGATAAAAGATTTTTTAGAAAAGAAGAAAAAAAGTAAAGTTAGAGTAATCAAGCCAAAAAAAGGTGATAAAGCTCAACTTCTCAAACTTGTTGAAAAAAATATCGAAATAATATTTTTTGCAAACATTGACAAAGTCAAAAAACTAAAAACAAAACTAAGATTACAAGAAAATCCTACAGTAATTGAATGCTTTGATGTATCACATTTATCAGGTACATCAACAGTCGGCTCAATGGTACAATTTAGAAACGGTAAGCCAGACAAAAACAACTACAGGCGATTCCGTATTCGCTCAACAGATAAAATAGATGACACAGCAGCAATTGCAGAAGTTGTAAGACGCAGATATACCAGATTAAAAAATGAGGATTCAGAGTTTCCTAATCTTATAATAATTGATGGAGGTAAAGGACAGCTTAACTCTGCATTAGAAGAACTAGAAAAACTAAATATAAAAATTCCAATTATTTCAATTGCTAAAAAATTTGAAGAAATATACATACCAGGAATTATGCAGCCTATACGGCTTGCAAAAAAAGACAAAGCATTACATTTTATCCAAGAAATCCGTAACGAAGCACACAGATTTGCTATTAAATATAATAGACTACTAAGAAAAAAGGAGCTTGTAGGATGAGTGAATTCAAACTTGTAAAAGACTTAAAACCACGTGGCTCTCAACCAGATGCGATTAAAAAATTAGTAAAAGGAATAAAAGATAAGCAGCAATTACAAACACTGCTAGGTGTAACGGGTTCCGGAAAAACTTTTACAATGGCTAATGTAATTGAGCAAGTTCAAAAACCTACCTTAGTCCTTGCTCATAACAAAACCCTTGCCGCACAACTATTTTCCGAATTCAAAGAATTTTTTCCAGAAAATCGTGTTGAATATTTTGTATCATATTATGATTACTATCAACCAGAATCATATATTCCCTCAAAGGATCAATACATAGAAAAAGATGCAGATGTAAATCCAAAAATCGAGCAGATGCGTCTTTCTGCAACAGCATCGATTCTATCAAGAAAAGATGTCATAGTCGTAGGATCAGTATCTGTAATCTATACCGCAGGAGACCCAAGTGATTATGTTGGACTAGGATATGAAATCCGCAAAGAAAACAAAGTTGATAGAAAAGATATACTAACTCATCTAATTGACATGCAATATGAACGTAATGATTTTGATTTAAAATCAGGTCGTTTTAGAGTCAAAGGTGAAACAATTGATTTAATACCTGGTTATTATGAAAACATAATTAGAATAGAAATGTTTGGAGATGAAATAGAAAAAATCCGTGAAATAAACAAAGTAACAGGCGAGGTTATTGATGATCTAGAATACATTTTTGTTTATCCCGCCAAACATTTCGTAATAAGTGAAGACAAAAGAATAAGAGCAATAAAAACAATTAAAGATGAACTTGAGACAAGGTTACCTCAGCTTGATATAATAGAGACCCACAGACTTAAACAAAGAACAATGTATGATATTGAAATGATTGAAGAGACTGGTTTTTGTAAAGGAATAGAAAATTATTCTATGCATTTTGATGGGAGAAAACCAGGAGAAA
>Ga0272442_10010223_pt1 | contig 11589 bp, 13 predicted proteins | sample SSMForm2O_FD_200262 | JGI IMG/M metagenome (GOLD analysis project Ga0272442, IMG submission 200262) | Marine sediment archaeal communities from Little Sippewissett salt marsh, Falmouth, MA, United States - SSM-Form-2O | ecosystem: Environmental > Aquatic > Marine > Wetlands > Sediment ...
AGATATCTCATCTTTGAAGCAAGTTGCATTCCTTGTTTTCGAATAAATTGAAAATTCTGTGCATACTCGGATTTAAAAAAGATGACTGCTTCTCCGCAGAGCATACCATTCTTTGTTCCCCCAAAAGAGAGAACATCTACATGTTCAGTGAGTTCCTTCAAACTTATGTTTAATGCTGCTGCTGCATTACATAAGCGTGCTCCATCCATATGAAGAAGCATGTTGTTCTTATGGGCAAAGGTACCTAATGTTTTCAATTCTTGTAAAGTATAAAGAGTTCCTCGTTCTGTTGGTTGTGTTATAGAAATAACTTTTGGCTGAGCCATATGAGGATCATCAAATCCGATGAGATATGGTTGAATCAAATTAATCGTGAGTTTCCCATCTGGAGTGGTGATAGGAACAAGTTTGCAACCAAGAAATTTTTCAGGTCCACAACATTCATGAACATAGAGATGAGCAGTATTTGCACAAAGGATGGCATGATGAGAATGCGTAACTACCTTTAATCCAAGAATATTTGCTGCGGTTCCATTATACAGAAAGAACACTTCAGTATTCGATCCAAAGTATTTTTTTACAGTCTTTATGGCTTGTTGTGTGATATCATCGTCACCATATGCGATTGCATATCCTGTATTGACGTTGTTTATTGCGTCCATTATCTGTGAATGGACTCCAGAATGATTGTCACTTCCAAAGGCATAGTCCACTGACATGAAACCATCGAATTTCTATCCTCATTTAAATGCTTCTATTATGGATTTTCAACGATGGTAAGTTCGTTAACTGGTGTATCATCACTCCATAGGCCCATGAACCGTTGTTCTGTGGTATTACCCAGACAATAGTCCTTGTTTATCCCATTAAATGAAAAATCAAGCAGGGCATCAAATAATTTCCATGTCCCATAAAATTCCAGAGCATCAGTGGAAGAAAACAATGGAGTACATAATGGAGCTATATGATTCGCTACAAGATCAGGATCGCCATAGGTATCTGTCTGCATGATCACATAATTCTTTTGATCAAATGGTATCTGAGTAGTATTGTAATAAATCGTTTTAGCAAACTTAAAATCTGCAATTTCGTCATCTTCACCAATGATGACAAGAAGATTTGTTGAAGTATTTACATTATGTAATTCAATGGTTTCCCATGTTGGAATAACGGGCTGAACCGCCATGATAGCTTGGGGTTGTGGTAATCCAAGGACATTCCAATAAGCAGCATGATAGAGACACATTCCACCACCTAGTGAGTGTCCAACAACTGCTACTTTATCAAGATCTGGTATGATATTATTGTTTTTTTGTAATCTGGTAAGCGCAAATTTCGCGGCATTCATAGCGTTCTCATAGAACCACTGATGGCCGAGCGTTAATCCTCGTTGATATCTTGGGTAAACCACAATGGAACCATGATAAACAAGATGCTCTATCCAATCTCTATAGAACACAGGTAAAAATGCACTCCATCCATGATAAAAAATAACAATTGATGCAGATACAGGTTGGGGGTCATCAGGTAAAAATATCCATACTTGTTGTCCTCCAAATCGATATGATCTTGTTTTTATTGAGTTATGTGTATAGTTTGAGCCACCTGGACCTTCTAGAGGTTGTTCCGGGGGAAAAATTGATATCTCCTCTTGTATTGGGCGATCGGGTGAAGAAAAACAATTACTTGATGATACTAAAAGGAAAAAAATTAATAAGATAACTATAACATTTCTATGAAACATATTAATACATGACAGGTAGTCTCTATTAATAATATTTTTTACATATAAATAAAAGATCAATTATCATTGTAAGATGAATAATACGACTCTGTTGAAGTACTTGTACGTTTTCGTGCATAAGGATTGATTTCACCTTGTTTGTACACAACAATTGGTCGTTTGCGAGCTTGTACCATTTTTTGAAGTTTCTTTGTTATGTCTTCCATGATATCCCTCATGAAATTTTTCATGTGCCATCTTATTATGTGACACATTAACAATATATACTATGCTGCCAATCTCATATTTATATTTTTTGTGGAAAAATGATAGAATCTCCGCTATAGAAAAAAAGCGGACCTGTAGGGATTCGAACCCTAGTTACCGGCTCCGAAGGCCGGTAGGATATCCAGACTACCTCACAGGCCCTTACGAAGCATCATCGAACAATGAATTATAAAGCTTATTACATGGCTTCTTCTTGTTACAGACACAATTAAATATAGAATAATCATTATATTAATACGATAATAATGAGAAAAAATATTACAATTTATCTTATAGTTTTCAGTTTAACTATAGTAAGTTCGGTTTCAGGATTCCCAATAGAGGAATCGTATATCGATCTATCAGCTGGTCATATTCTTTTTTCTACAGCAGGTCCAATCTCACAAAAGTTTACAACGATTAATCTTGAAAATGGTTCTCCATCTGATATAAAAATGATTCAGAGATTCATTGATAGTAAGTTAATTCAGTTTGTAATCCCCCTCTTTGTGCTTCCTGTAAATCATCTAAATTTCTCTGTCACCTACGAAAAAAATATCCATCTTCCCCGTTCATCTAAGGCATTTTATTCATCAATTGGATTTTATGATAATGGAGAATTAACCAATGCAACGACTTTTATTAATCAACAACATACAGTAATTCTGAAAGAATTTGCAGGATATTTCTTGTTTTCAAAATCACATCCTTTTCAAATCAATAAAGGATTCCAAGCTAAATTTATGTTTGTTGGCAGCTGCGAGCATATCCTTTTAATAAACTAAAAAAAGAAGTGAGAAGAAAGGAGTTGCTTTTCGTTCTTAAAGCAATCTTCTTTTCTTTAATGTACAAAATCAATATCGCACGTTTTAGAGGTTACTATTTTTTTAGGGGTATCTTGTGCACTTGACATTTTATTTGCCCCTAAAAGATTTGGTGATTGCACACCTGTCATAATCGCCATAACACGACATTTTCCTTCAAACTCTGGAAGAACTCGTGCTCCTAAAATGACATTTGCATAACAATCAAGATCCTGGGTAAGTGTTTTTGCTACTTCTTGTACATATTTTAGGCTCATATTAGGTCCACCCGTAATGTGCACAAGAGCTCCATTAGCTCCAGTGTAGTCAACATTGAGTAACGGATGATTTAATGCCTCTTTGACTATGGTTTCGACACCAGTGTCCTCATCTGCTTCTCCCCAGAGCATAACAGAAAGACCGCCTGTGTCCATGATTGTCTTCATATCGGCATAATCCAAGTTAATCAATGAAGGTACTGTGATTGTCTCGGAGATACCTTTCACAGTTTCAGCGACAAGTTGATCCATGACTGAAAATGCTTGATTAATAGGAAGATTTGGCACAAACTCAAGTAAACGATTATTATCCAACACGACGGTGCTATCTGCTTTTACACGAAGGTGATCAAGTCCTTCATCAGCTTTGACCAAACGTGCTCGTTCAACGTTGAATGGCGTGGAGACCATACAGGTGACAACAGCACCTTGTTTTTTTGCAATTTCAGCAACAACAGGTGCAGAACCTGTACCAGTTCCACCACCCATACCAGCACAAACAAACACTAGATCTGCATCTGCAAGCATTTCTTCAAGTTCTCGACTTGATTCTCGGGCTGCACGTTCTCCTACATCGGGGAATCCTCCAGCACCAAGACCTCGAGTTAATGTTTTACCAACAAGTAATTTTTTATCTGCTTCGACAAGATCCAATGCCATTTTGTCAGTATTAATAGCAATGGTTTCTGCTCCCTTGACACCAAGTTTATGTAATCGTGTGATTGTGTTTCCACCTGCTCCACCACAACCAACGATAACAATACGTGGTGTGCCAAACATGTCGTCTCCAAGTTGTAATTTACTTTCCTCTTCTGCTTTGTTCCCAATCGCAGTTTCTATAAAAGCTTGCATATTTTTATTCTCGGCCATTCTTCCATTCCTCCAAAGTGCTGGTAGTTGGAAGGACGCCGATTACGGCGTCCTTCGTTAGAGGGGTGCATCCCATCCCCTTTTGTGTGGTTACCATTATTTTTTCATGTAAGGTTCTATGGCCTGCACAGCTGCTTCAAGTTCCTGAACCTTTTTCAAGTTCTCAGCTTTCTCAATGATCTCATTGGCATTTTTACCAATGAAATCTTTGACAGCGTGCCGTACAACCTCTGATCGCGTAGAAAATTCTCCGGCTCTAATGAATAAATCCATCTGCCGAAGATAGATGGTTGGCAATCGGATGGTTATACGTTCGGTGTCCATAGTTCTCCTCACATTTGCGTTTATCAGACGCCACAATGACATCCAGCCAATGTCTGAATTACAGACAATAAATGACAAACGACATCATTTGTCTGACAACATAAACAAGAATACAAACCTTTATTTAAATATTTTTCGTCGTCAACATTTTCTCCTGGGAAACTCCGAGAAAAGAGAGTCGTGCATCTGCATATGCAAAAGGATATATTTGTATGACATATGATTGACAAATTACAAATTTTATAAGTCTAAGATTCAGCCAGTCGACCAAACGCCATGGTTCCAGAGATCTTATCTATCTTGACCTTCACTGTTGATCCCTTTACTGCCCCTGGGACATATACAATATATTTACCCATAAAGGCAACACCGTCACCACGTTTTCCAATATCCTTAATTGTCAATTCGTACACATTTCCTTCTTTCAACGTCTCATCAAGTGTTTTTGGTGCAGATGCATGTTTCTTAATTGAACCTACTGCGTGAAACGCACCACAAGCATCACAGCGGATAAGAAGCGTACGATCTTTTTTTACCATGTGTGTGTCTGGACGATTACATTCAGAGCAAATCACATAAATATCAATATACTCCTCGAGTTTATCTTGAATGTTTTTAGGTGGTAACTTTCCTTGGAATACTGCTCTACCGCCGACAATCTCACCGGCAGTTCCCAGATTTCCAAGAAGAAATTTTAAAAGTTGTTCTGGTTCCCGGTTGATCGTACTTGCAATCTTATCAAAATTTTTAATCACCGTAGTATTCCCTTCAAAAAAGACGTCAGCTTTAGGAACTTTAAAACGTTCACCTTCTACTTTTTTGAAGGTACTTTTTTGCACCTTTTTAAGCAAATCATCATAATCAAATTCAGACATATGGAGGGTCCTATACACTTGCTTCATAAAAAAGTTACGTAGAAAAAAAATAAAAAAAGGGTTGAAAGACAACCTTATTTGAAAATATGGGGTCGTTCACGCATACCCATAACAAGAGCTCCGTTATGCATAGCTTGCTCTGCGACCTCTGTTTTTCTGGTATAGATTTTTATATTATCTTGTGTCCAATACCAAATGAATTCTGACATAACTCTCCCCCGTTATGTAACTACCGCGCAAGTCTTCCAGGTATAAATAAGTTTTTACATTTTTTAAATGAAATGAAAATCATGAGTCTTTGTTCTGTTGTCCTAATATTTGACATATTGTTTTATAGACTTCTCCACGACTTTTTTTATACTTTGGATGTTTCTCTAAAAAAGCTTTGAGCAAATCATCAACATTGTTGTATTGGCTTTTTTTTATGAAATTCTTAAGAGTATCCAGAAGGCTTTCTTCCCATTCCTCTTCTTTATGAGTCTCTAAAATTTGACAGGAGATATGATAAATCTGATTTCTCTTTGCACTATACATTGGGTATTTTTTGATAAAAAGTTCAACAATTTTTTTTACATTTGTCTGTCGTTGTTGTGTGATAAAATCATCTAAACGAATAGTCAAGACTCGTTCATAATAATTCTCCATATAGTGCTCATGGATTTCTTTTCCTACTAACACAATTTCAATAAGAGAGATGACTACTAGAATTAAGGTTAATTCAATAATTATCAGGTTTTCCGGAAGATTTTCAGCAGTGATAGCATGAACAAGAAGGATAATCTCTAAAATAAGAATGAGAAAGGGTGGGATAAAGGAGAGTTTTTCAATTCGTCCTGATTCAGACCACTCTTTAATAAATTTACGTATCCTCCCGCAACGTGGCATGATGCATGGACATACTTCGTCCATGATTTAACTCTTATGGAAAAAAAGAACAGACTATTTCTTCTTCTGTTTGCGTTTCTTCTGTTGCTGCCGGATCTTTCGTAGCGCCTGTTGTTTCCGTTGAGCTTTTTCCTGTTTCTTCTGCTCAATGGATTCATATTGATCCTTTACTATTTCTGGTTGCTCTTTTTTCATTTCTTTTGGTTCTTCAGGCTCTTTCGATTCAATAAGTGACTGCTCTTGGGCTACCTGTAGGGCTTGTTCTTCTTCAGCAGGTTGTTTTTGCTGTTTCTTTGGTTTTGGTTTGTTTAGATTACTTTTAACGGATTGCCACATACTAGGTTTCTTTGATTGAGCTCGTAATGATTTCTTATAGGCTTCATACCAGAGTAACGCTGATTGATATTCTTGTTGCATGAGTTCCATTGTCTTTTCATATTCCTTCTTATCTTCTTTTTGTAATCGATCAAGATGTGCTTTTTCTTCAGGAATAGTCCAAGGTTTCTGCGGTTTCATGACTTCTTTTTGTTCTTTCAAATAAATTCTATAGTACCAAATACCACCAATAAGTAGAATCAATATAACAATTGGAGTTGCGATAATTCCTACTAAGGGGGAAATATAGATTCCCTCAGTGTACACAACGAGACTACCGACAAGGACGCGGGTTGGGTCACCTGCTGAATATGCATAGACATCAACTTTGTTAGGAGTGCCTGGGTCAAAGAGCTTTTCAGGGGTGAGAATACCAATTTGCACTCTCCCAATTTCACCAGGACGTAGTACAAATGCTTGTTTATCTGCTAGACCAAGTAATTCACTGTCAGTATCCAGTTCAAGCTGGAAGACGTCACGGTAATATCCATTATTGGTGATGTCAACATCAAAATATACCATTTGTTTTAAACCAACTTTTTTCGTTGTTTCACCAGTGGTACGCATTTCAACAAAGTTTAATGGAGATGCTTTAACTGGTATCTTAATGTAAGAATATCCAATATTTTGTCCAAAGGTGTCTAATCGATAGGTTTTTACACCAATGACAACCGCGTAATCAATTGCAGAATCATCAGTACGTGCTTCAACAAGTACTTGATGGACATCTCCAGGATTGGTCTTATCGACTTCGTTATCAACAACTCGTAGATACCATCCTTTTGGATCTCCTTGAATAATCTCTGGTTCGAATCGAAGACCTGTATAACCTAAAAACCGTTGTACCGGTTGAGGAAATGAAGGATTTAAAGGCCAAAATATCCTCATCCACCATTTTGGGATACTTGTAGATAATCGATCCCAGTCAATGCCAAAAGCATCTTTGACTTGAAGATCTATAATAGTCCAATTACTTGTAATTGAAGGTATATCACCACTGATATATGCATTGACCTCTGCTCCACCAAGATCTTCTTCCTCCTCTTGAGCATGAACAGGGAGGCTTATGAAGAGCAACGCAGTTAATGCGATAACCGAGATAATATGTATCCGTTTTGTTTTCAAGTGCAATCCCCAATAATTCAATTCTTAAGCTTGTAAATGACGTCTTCGGATAAGAAGACCAACGAAGATAGCAGCTGCAAGGAAGACAACCATCTCAAATCCAGGTGTAGAAAATCCGTAGTTATTGACTCGGAGGTAGATACTATAAGGACCTCCTACTGGTGCATCATCTCGAAGTGGAAAGATTTGTGCTGTGAAATCGAGTTGAAATGATTCGATTTCATTATGCCATCCGAAATCAAAGGGTGAATAAATAGAGAAAACAAAGTTTGCTTCTCCCTCGGCTTGAATATCTTGAAATGGAGGATTAATGGTAGGAGTCCATTCATTGTTAATGTTGATAAGTTGTGGTGTTACACGGACTTTTTTATTCCCATTGTTTTTTACGTTGATTTGGAAACCAATTGATTCTCGAGGTCCAACTGTTCGAGTTGGTTCTTCTGGTGTAATACTAATCGTTGGAATAAATCGAGGAGTAAATGAAACTGCTCGTTGTATCTCACGAGCCTGGATTCTTCCTATGCTCTCACTTGTTGCTTTTAAATCAATGCTTTGTGGGACGGCAGGGGCCTCCTCACGTGGTGAAATCACTAGACTTGTTTGAGCGGTTTCTTGTGAGTTCTCAAAGGGTATTGAAACGAAGAGATCTTGCTGAGCTATGAAGATATCTGCCCAGTCAGGTGCGTTGATGACTTCGACATGGATTTTTTGCATGGGTCCAATCATGCTACCAAAGAGAATGATATTACGTATTTGCCAAGGTAAAAAGCGACCAAATGTCTCTGGGATGTCAGTGGTATAACTGATATTAATTGGAATGTTGATAGATTGATCGATAGCAAGAGGCTCATTTAAAGCAGAAGCATCATAATTAATGTTGATATAAGATGGAAATGTGATTAATCGTGAACGAGCGGCCTCTGCAGGTTTATCTTGCCCTGTTAACACTAGAGCACTACTTAAAAGTAGTAAGACGACTAGACCTGCTTGAGCCATACGAAGGGCTGTTTTCATTTTTTGCCACCTTTTTTATATATACCAGTATATTCTTCTCTTTCCCCTTATTTAAAGGTTCTTGTACACTTGTGTTCTAAGAGAAGTCTTCTATACTTATATATAACTTGCATGATATAAAAATATTTCCATGTAAATACTTTTAATTAAATATGTGAAAAGAAATAAGATTGAAGGGAAATAATACAGATTTTTTACTCTATCATATCAATTTCTTCGGTAGCCTGTGGTTCTTTTTCTTCCTTTTTCCTGGTGGTGACAGTATCTGGAAAATTAGATAGAATGACAATATCGCCAACTGCGTTTACCCACCGATATGGAACGGCAACATCCACGCTTCCTTCTACAATACTTGGATTAGTATTTGTTACCAATAGGCTCCCGACACGTTTATCCTCCATATCAAGAAAGACATTCTTGACATGACCAATATATTTTCCCTCACGAGTATAGACCGGTAATTTGAGAAAAGAAGTAACTTCTCCCAACTTAGTAGTTTGATCTTTTTCCATCATGTAATCAAAATAGAATATCCAATATTAAAATGTGATGGTGCCTCTCTTGTTATGATTCTTCAGAATATTCAACGATGAAATACATTGAAAAGGGACCGGACCATGGATCCTCACCTTGAAAAGGAAAACGGCGTGTAAAGAAATCCACAAATACAATTTCATCACCTTCAAATTCATCAGGTGCCTCTAGAATAAGTGTAACTATCTCAGTTTCATCAGGGTTAATGACAAGTATTGGTGGTGCCCATCCATAAAACCAGCCATCTAACTCACCTGCAAGTTCGTAATAAACACTTGATAATTTATTTCCCTTATTGGTAACCTCAAAAGGAATTTGTACAATGGTATTAGGAGGAGTAGTTATTACATTGTTCTCCATAGAAATGGAAAGAAGTGGAAGATATTGCGGGGTAAACGAAAGTGGTTTGTTGAATACACGAGGTTGAATTCTTCCAAGAGCTTGACACGATGCTTGAATATTGATACTTTGAGGAGACGCTGGGGCATCATCTCGTAATGAAATAACTAGAGTAGTTTGTCCTGTTTGTGGTTCGTTTTCAAAGGGTATCGAAACAAAGAGATCCGGTTGCGTGAAGTGAATATCAGCCCATGCTGGTGTATCGATGACTTCGACATGGATTTTTTGCATGGGTCCAATCATGCTACCAAAGAGAATGATATTACGTATTTGCCAGGGTAAAAAGCGACCAAACGTCTCAGGGATATCAGTAGAATAAGTGATTTCTAAAGGAATATTAAATGAATGATCGATAGGAATTGGATTTTCTAAAAAAGAATCGTCATAATTAATTTCTAAATAGGATGAAAATATCATGAGTGGGAAACGCTTATTGCTTAAAATTTTCCCGGAAGAGTTATAAGAAGTTATTATAAGAAAAAATAGTATTATGATACTAATGTAAAACAAAATATTCTTGTTCATACTTATTCCCCAATTAAAATATGCAATTATTCTATTTATATTTTATTACGAATTTAAAAATTTACACAATATTTTTTTAATCATTGTTTATTCAATCTACTTAAAATGACAACCAAAGACACCAAATATCTTTCAATTCTCGATGAATTAATTGAAAAACAAAAAGGAGATTACTCTTTCCAAAGCGGTAAAATTTTAGGTTCAATGTGCACTCAAGCACATCCTATCGCAAAAAAAGCATATACTATGTTTTTAGAAACAAATCTTGGAGACCCTGATCTTTTTCCTGGTACAAAAGAAATTGAAGAGAAAGTAATTGCTTTTCAAAAGGATCTTATGCATGCTCCATCATCGTCAGATGGACTTGTTGTTAGTGGTGGTACAGAAGGGAATATCACCGCAATATGGCTTGCTACTCAATTGACTGGAAAGAACGAGATCATGATACCAGAAAGTGCTCATTTTTCATTTCAAAAAATCGCGTCAATGATGAAAGTGAAATTGACCCCTATTTCTCTTACCCAAGACTTTGTTATCAATCTCAAGGAATTAGAAAAAAAGATTTCTCCTGATACCGCTGCTGTTGTTGGTATTGCTGGATCAACAGAACTTGGCACTATTGATCCTATACCACAACTTGCTCAACTTTGTGAAAAAAGGGATGTTTTTCTTCATGTGGATGCTGCGTTTGGAGGATTTATTATCCCCTTCCTTAAAGAAATGGGATATGATGTACCATCTTTTGATTTTTCTCTTTCTGGTGTTAGTTCAATTTCTTTAGATGCTCATAAAATGGGTTACGCTGCTATACCTATGGGTACTCTTCTTGTTAGAGAGGGAAAATGGCTTGACAGGATTACTGTAAAATCGTTGTGTACAAGTACGTATCACCAAACTGGATTGCTGGGTACTCGTTCTGGTGGACCTGTGGCAGCATCATACGCTGTTTTTAAGTATCTAGGAAAAACTGGGTATCAAAAGGTAGTCAGGCAATGCATGGATGTAACGATGTATACCGTGGAACAAATCAAAGAAATTGGCCTTCCTCTTATTCAAGATCCTGTGATGAATGTTATCGCTATTCGATTGGAACATCTCGATGATATTGTTAACGGATTAGCAGAAGAAGGTTGGAAGGTGAATAAGATTGAACGTCTTTCTGCATTACGTCTAGTACTCATGCCACAAATCAAGAAAAAGACAATTGATGAGTTTATACCGGTTCTTAAAAAAATATGTCAACAGGTAGGAGTACTATGAATCTTCCTCTGCTGCGACAGTCTATTCAACAGGCACAAGTAATCAAAAAAGGTGATTATGAGTACATCATTCATCCATTAATAGATGGGATTCCAGCAATTAAAATGGATTTAATATTGGAAGTTATTCAAGCGATGAAACAACGTGTACAAGAGTTTGAACCATTTGATAGCATTGTCACTATTGAGGCTATGGGTATTCCCCTTGCTACTCTTTTGGCAAAAGAACTAGGTAAACCGTTAACTATTATCAGAAAACGTATCTATGATTTAGATGATGAAACAAGAATTACCCAACGCACTGGTTATAGTACATCAAATCTGACAATTAAT
>Ga0272442_10010225_pt1 | contig 11588 bp, 9 predicted proteins | sample SSMForm2O_FD_200262 | JGI IMG/M metagenome (GOLD analysis project Ga0272442, IMG submission 200262) | Marine sediment archaeal communities from Little Sippewissett salt marsh, Falmouth, MA, United States - SSM-Form-2O | ecosystem: Environmental > Aquatic > Marine > Wetlands > Sediment ...
AGGCATTGCGGGCCCGTAGCGGCCAGAAGATCCTCCTGAAGTTCGGCGCGGCGCAGGAGGCCATGGAGGCGTTGCGCCGAGGCGAGTCGTTGGGCTTCATCGCCGACCAGGACGCCGGACGCCACGGCTTCTTCGTCGATTTCTTTGGCCGAAAGGCCTCTGCCTACAAGAGTATCGCGTACCTGGCAATGGAGCAGAACATCCCCATCCTCGTCGGCGGGGCGTACCGCGTGGGCAACCGGTTTCAGTACCGGATGGTCATGACCGGGCTCGTCGACCCGGCCAACTACCCGCCCGGCGTGGACGGCGCCCAGGCGATCACACAGGCGTACACGTCGGCCATCGAACGGGTGGTCCGCCTGGCCCCCGAGCAGTACCTGTGGGTCCACCGGCGCTGGAAAACCCGCCCACCCGAGGAACGCAAGCGCCGCCGCGAAATGGGCCTGCCCGAAAAGGACAAAGAGTAACGCTATGACCGCTACTTCCCACGTCTATCGCTTGTCGAGTGCGGCGGTCGCCGTGCTGCTGCTGGCCGCCGGAACCGTGCTTGCCCAGACCGATGAACGGCTCGACCGCGGCCTCGTAGCCATGCGTTCGAAGGACGGGAGCGTCTACGTCGGCTGGCGGCTGCTCGACGCCGACCCCGCCAACGTGGCGTTCCACGTCTATCGCCAAACCGGCGACGGCCCCGCCAAACGCCTGACGGCCAAGCCCATCGCCGACAGCACGAACTACGTGGACACCAAAGCCCCCCAGGACGGCCGTACGGCATACGCCGTGGCGACGGTCGCGGGCGGCAAGGAAGGCGCCCGTTCGCCCGCCGCGGCCCCGCGCGAGGCCGAACCCGGGGCCTCGTTCATCCGCATTCCCATGAAGGACGCCCGGGACTTCCAGAAGGTGGGCGTAGGCGACCTCGACGGCGACGGCCGTTACGACTTCGTCATCAAGCAGCCCAACTTCAACACCGACCCGTACCAGAAACCCGGCTACTGGAAGAAGAGCACCGAGCCGTACAAACTCGACGCCTACTCGGCCGACGGCACGTTCCTGTGGCGGCACGACATGGGCTGGTCCATCGAGACCGGCATCTGGTACGCGCCCTTCGTCGTGTACGACCTCGACGGCGACGGACGGGCCGAACTCTACTGCAAGGGCGGCGAGGGCGACCCCCGCGAACCCACCGGACAGGTCATGAGCGGGCCCGAGTGGCTCCTCAAGATCGATGGCCGCAACGGCAAGGTCATCAAGAAGATCCCCTGGCCCTCCCGCGAGGGCGTCGGCAAGTACAACTACTATTGCCGCAACTTCCTCGGTGTGGCGTACCTGGACGGCCGGCGGCCGCACCTGGTCGTCGAGCGTGGCACGTACCAGCACATCCGGATGGAGGCGTACGGGCCGGCGCTGGACCCCGTGTGGAAGTGGTTCTCGGCCGACGATGCCCCCGAGTTCCACCACCAGGGAGCCCATACCCTGCTCGCGGCAGACGTCGATGCCGACGGCCGGCAGGAACTCGTCATGGGCTCAGGCTGCATCGACGACACCGGCAAAGCCCTCTGGTGCAACCGCATGGGGCACCCGGACGTGTGCTACGTGGGCGACGTGGATCCGAATCGCGCCGGCCTGGAGGTCTTCTACGGCTACGAGACCCGCCAGAAAACCGATGGCGTGTGTTTGGCCGACGCCCGCACCGGCCAACTGCTCTGGGCGTACAAGGGACCCACCACGCACGTCCACAGCCAGGGGATGTGCGGCGACATCGCGGCCGACCATCCCGGCCAGGAGTGCTACGCCGGCGAGAAAGACAAAAGCCAGCACTGGCTCTACACGGCCACCGGCCAACGCATCGGCAAGGAGCGCATCGGCGGCCTGAATCCCTGGTCCCTCTGGTGGGACGCGGACCCGCAGAAGGAGCTCCTCTACGACCGCCGAATCCGCGACTACCGCGGCAAGACGTGGGTCGACCTGGCGGGCATGCGCCGCAACGCCTTCGTGGCCGACATCCTCGGCGACTGGCGCGAGGAACTTATCGCGTCGTTCCCCGGCGAAATCCGCATCTACACCACCACGATTCCCGCCGACACCCGCCGCACCTGCCTCATGCAGGACCGCCACTACCGGACGTACGTGGCCACCAGCGGTTCCGGCTACCACACCCCGCCGCAGCACTCGAAACCGTTTGCGTGGTAGCGCGCTAAGTCGTTGACCGAAGGGCAACGTGCCTGGCAGGAAACGCCCGAACCGACGTCGCCGTACCGTCGGCGGCTAAACCTGCGACGTGGACGCCCGCCGCGCACAGAGAACCCCCAGCACCGCCAGGCCCACGCCCACCGCCGGCCAGAGCCACAGGCGAGCAACCTCCGGCCAGGCGCCTTCCGGCCAGCCCGCCGTCGCCGCCAGCACCAGCGCGACCACCGGCGACGCCTCGAGCAGTTCGGGCAGCGCCACGCCCACGGTCTCGGCGGCGGCATAAGCGACGGCGGGCGGACCGCCGCAAGCCAACAGGGCGCCGAACATGAGCCGTCGCCCGGCCCCGTCCGGCAGACCCGCCGCCGCCACGCGCAGGCCGATGCCCAGAACGCCGAGCCCGCCGGCCGTCGCCGCCGCCGGCCCGACCGCCAGGCGGCCTCCCGCCAGCGACCACGCCACCACCAGGAACGGTGCGGCCAGGGCGGCCAGGACGGCCACTTCCAGCACCGACAGGCCGATCAGGCGGGCGCCAACCGCGGTCCGGCGCCGTGGGGCGACTGTCAGCGCCGGCCCGAACGGCCAGGCCGCCACCAGAAAAAACGCCGCCCCCGCCAGGACCGCCGCCGGGGCCGCCTCGCTGCCCATCCACGGCCGGGGGTCCGACACGCGCGGCGAAAGCAGCATCGCCGGCGCAAGCCATACGAGCAACCACACGCACCATGCCACGAAAACCAACAGCCGCGCACGCGGTGGCGCGGCCTCGGTCGGGAAAGACGTGTCGGCCGCCTCGGCGGTGGCCATGGCTCAACTCCGCAGCCGGCGGCCTGTAGCGGCCCTTCGCCGGACGGCCTCGTTCGGGATATCGACACAGTCCAGCACGCCGTCCACCCGGCCGCCCATTTGCTTGTACACGTAGGCGAGGTAGGCGAGTTTTTCGGCGGGGCTCTTTTCGCGGAGGCGTTGGGCCTCCGGGCTCGGAGCCCGGCCCCACTTGATGCGGGTGCCGCTGGCCGTGAGCAGGGCGATCTCGGTCTCGGCCGGGTCGCACCGCCCTCCGACGTTCGTGACGTCCAACGTAACCAGGCCGAAGCGTTCGCGCCGCGGCTCGACGGCGTCCGCCACGCGCAGGCCCGCCGATAGGCTGGCGTCGGACCACACGGCCCCAACGCCGACCGGCGAGGTCGCCACGCCATGAATGACCAGCAGCCGCACCGCCCCGAGTTGCGGCTCGCGGTACATGCCCGGCAGCCGAACGCCACGGGCGTCCACCAGGCAATACCCCCGGGAGGTTTCCACGAACGCCATCGGTCGGCGGAATTTCAGGACGATCTCGAGCGGCGGCCGGCTCGGGTCCACGCGCGGGTCGTGTTTCTCGATGCACTTCACGCGTTCCACCCACACGCACCGCTCGTAGGCGGCCGCGATGCGCGAGAGCACGCCATCGTCCAGCAGGCTGAACCGCTGCGGAAACTCCGGATCCAACAGCCCGACGTCCAGTTCCGCCAGGATGCCGGGCGTCATCCACGACGGACCCTCCACCAGCCGCAGGCTCGTCGCCGACACCTGGTACGCCGGCGCCCGGCGGACGCCTTCGTGCAAGGCGCCCAGGCCGTACACGGCGGCGCAGCCCACGGCCAGGGTCACCACGGCCACCAAGGTCGCCTTGACGGCGCCGATGGTGGGCGGCGCCGGCGTCTCGGCCGTGTCCGATGCGTTCGCTCCGCCTATCCAGGTTCTGGCCACGTCTCACCTCCCAGGCCTCGGCGGGCGCCGCTACAGCGGCGCCGTGCCCGTGCCCGCTTGCGTCTCGAAGTCGTCGGTTCCCCGCACGGGCCGGCCCGGCGCCGTTTCGCGCACACCGGCCGGGCGGTCCGAACTCCCGGGTCGTCGCCCGCTTCGGGCCCAGGCCAGTGCAACGATGCGCTCGCACAGCCGGCCGAACGCGAGGCCCGCCCGCTGAGCGGCCTTCGGCACGAGGCTATGGCTCGTGAAACCGGGAATCGTGTTGATTTCGAGTACCTGCGGCTGGCCATCGGCCGTCAGCATCACGTCCACGCGCGACAGGTCGCGGCACCCGAGTGCCTGGTGGGCCGCCAGGGACACCTCCTCGATCCGCGTCTCGGCCCCGGCATCGAGGCCGTGGTCGAAGACGTACTGCGTATGGTTGGATAGGTACTTGTACGTGTAGTCGTACCAGGTAGCGGGTTTCGTGGGCCTGAACCCGGCCACCGTCGTGTCGTCGCCGCAGTCGTACCAGCCGCCGGGTGTCCGGATTTCGACGACCGGGAGCGTCCGCTCGCCCAGGATGCCGATGGTGAACTCCCGCCCCAGGATGCGGCGCTCGATGAGGGCCGGTTCGCCGCGCCCCCAGATGCGCCGGACGGCGTCCAGCAGCCCGCCGGCCGTATCGACCATCGCCACGTCGATGCTGGACCCGTCGGCCACCGGCTTGACCACGAGGTCCGGGCCGAGCGTCTCGAACGCCTCGGCCACGGGTCCGTCGTCGTCGGCCTCGACCAGGCGAAACGCCGGCGTCGGAATGCCCTGCTCGCTGAACCGCTCCTTCGAAACGACCTTGTCCATGGCGTCGCGACTGGCGGTCGGCCCGCTGCCCGTGTAACAGGCGCCGAGCCGTTCCAGGTGAGCCTGGACACCGCCGTCCTCACCCCACGCACCGTGCAGGGCCAGGAAAATGACGTCCAGGTCGGCCACGCGGTCGGCCGACACGTCGTCGGGCTGGATGTCGGTGGCCCGGACGTCGTGGCCCAGGGCTTCGAGAGCCTCGGCCACCGCCACGCCGCTCAGCAGGCTGACCTCGCGTTCGCGCGATGGACCGCCCATCCACACGCCGATGCGCAGCACCCCGGGCTCGGGGGCGAGCGGCACGTCGGGCGGGGGTTGACGCCGGCTCATGGCCACACCTCGATCTCGAGTTCCAGGTACACCCCGAATCGCTCTTTGACGGTCTTGCGTACCTGCTCGATGAGGTCGATCACGTCGCGGGCGGTCGCGTGGGCCTTGTCCTTGACGATAACGTAGTTGGCGTGTTTGTGCGAGACGACGACACCTCCGGCGCTGGCGCCCTTGAGGCCGGCCTGTTCGATGAGGAGGCCTGCGGCCAGTCCGCGCGGGTTCTTGAAGGCGCAGCCGGCCGTCGCGGCGCTCATCGGCTGGCTGTTCTTCTTGGCCATCCAGATGGTCTTCATGCGTTTCTGGATGCTGGTGGCGTCGTCGGGCAGAAGGCGCAGTTCCACCTCCAGGATGAAGCGAGCCGACACGTTGCTCGTCCGATAGCCGAAGGCCAGGTCGTCGCGTTCGCGGTAAAACGCCTCGCCGTGCGAGTCCATAACCTTGACGCGTTCCACGGTCTGGCCGATGTCGCCGTAGGCGCCGCCGGCGTTCATGCGGCATCCCCCGCCGGCCGTTCCGGGGATGCCCACGAGGCACTCCACGCCCGAGAGGCCGTGTCGTGCGGCCTCGGCCACGATGTCGCGGATGCGTGCCCCGGCCCCGGCCTGGACGAGGTCTTCGCATATGCTGACGCCGCCGAAACCTTTCGGGTCGAGTTGCACGACGGCCCCGGGCACGCCCTCGTCCATGACGAGGATGTTGGAGCCGCGGCCGATGGCCCGGACGCCCAGGCCCTTGCCGTCGCACTGCTCCAGGACCTTGCGGAGTTCGTCTTCGGTGCGGGGCTGAATGAAATACTCGCACCGGCCACCGACACCGAAGGTGGTCATCTCGCCCAGGGGATAATCCTCGTGGACGATCTCCTCGAAACCCTTGAAGCGGGTCATGGCGTATCCTCAGTGTGCGACTCGGCGGCGGCGCGTTCGGCCGGGGAAGCCGCGCGGGCCGCGGCGGCCAGGTCATCCAGAAGCGGCTCGGCCAGGCGCCACACGCTGCCGGCGCCCATCGTCATGAGCACGTCGCCGGGACCGAGGCTCTCGACCAGGTACCGGCGGATGGAATCGAACTGGGCCAGGTACAGCGCGTCGGCCCCCAGTTGCTGAATTTCGTCCACGAGATCCTGGCTGCGCACCGCCTGCCGTTCCTGCTCGCTGTCGCGGACGAAGTAAATGTCCGGCACGATGGTCTTATCGGCCACCGTCAGGGCCCACGCAAAATCTTTCAGGAGAAACCGCGTCCGGCTGTGCTGGTGCGGCTGGAAGACCACCCACAACCGCTTCGGCGCAAAGCGTTCCTTGGCGGCCTTCAGGGTCACGAGAATCTCGGTCGGATGGTGCGCGTAGTCGTCCACCACGGTAACGCCGGCCGCGTTGCCAAGGACCTCCATCCGTCGCATGACGCCGGTGAAGCGTGCGAGCGCATCGCGGATGGCCTCGGGCGTCGCCCCCGCCCACGCCGCCAGCGCCGTCGCCGCCAACGCATTGAACACGTGGTGCCGGCCCGGAATCGCCAGCCGCATCGACCCGTACAACGCGCCCCGGCGATACACGTCGAAGGCGAACCGGCCGCGGTCGGTCTCCAGGTGTTCGGCGTGCCAGTCCCACTCACCGCCCACGCCGAACGTCTCGACCGCCGAAGCGGCCTTGGCGACCACCTCGCGGCGGCCCAGGTCGGTTCCGTTGATGACCAGCAGCCCGTCCGGATGGACGCGGGCCGCCAAATCGGCGAACGCGGACCGGATGTCGGCCAGGTCGCTATAGTAATCGAGGTGGTCCATCTCGATATTCAGGATGGTGGCGGCGCGCGGCGACAGGTTCAGAAACGAGCGGTCGTACTCGCAGGCCTCGACCACGAGGTGGCGGCCGGCGCCCACGCGCGACCCGCACCCGCCAAGTTGAGGCACGTCGGCCCCGATGACGAAACTCGGGTCCAGTCCCGCCTCCGACAATATCCAGGCCAGCATGGCGGTCGTGGTGCTCTTGCCGTGTGTGCCGGCCACGGCGATGCCGTCGCGCAGGGTCATGAGCCGGCCGAGGAACTCGGCGTACTTGACGGCCGGCAGGCCGCGGCGGCCGGCCTCGACCCGCTCGGGGTTCCCCTCTTTGATGGCCGCACTGTACACGACCAGATCCGTCTCCGCCGGCAGGTTGGCCGCGTCGTGGCCGACGCAAACGGTCGCCCCGAGCCGCGCAAGCCGATCGGTGGCGGCGCTCGCGTTCAGGTCGGAGCCGCTAACGCGGCCGCCCTCCGTCAGGACAAACTCCGCAATGCCACTCATGCCACACCCGCCCACCCCAATGAAGTGGATGCACCGGCCAGCGTAGGACGGGGGTACGCGTTTACCCGCTTCGGTCATGCCTTGAAACCTCCATAGTCCAGTGTAAGTCGCGTTTCGGCCTGTGTCAACTTGCGCCGGTGGCGGTGGCCGGCCCGCCGGTGCCCTTGGCGGAGGTAATCGCCTCGTGCCGGCGGCGCGTGGCCGCCTCCGCCAGGGCCAGCACCTCGGCGGCAACGGCATCGGCCGCGTCCGGCCGGCCCGTCGAGCGTGCGGCCTCGCGGATACGGTCGCGGCGGGCGTCGTCGGTCGCCACGGCCCAGACCGTCTCCGCCAGGCGGTCGGCCGTGCCGGACGGGTCCGCCGGCCGGTCTTCCACGACAACGGCCGCCCCCGCCGCCTCCACCACCCGGGCCTGCTGCAACTGATGCCGGTCGCGGTGGAACGGATACGGCATGAACACCGTGGGGACGCCCGTGGCCAACAACTCGGCCACGGTGGACGCCCCTGCCCGGGCCACCGCCAGGTCGGCCGCAGCGTAGGCCAGCCCCATCTGGTCGGCGTACGCCCGGACGGTTGCGGGCACGGCCAAGTCCGCGTATGCAGCGGCAACGGCGTCGTACTCGCCGTGCCCCGTCAGGTGCAGCACCTGCCAGCCATCGGGCAGGCCCCGCTCCCTGAGCATGGCGAGGACGGCGTGATTGACCGTTCGCGCCCCGAGGCTGGCCCCGGTCACGAGAAGGGTGCGGCGGTCGGGCGTGAGGTCGAAGGCGGCGAGTCCGTCCTGGCGGCCGACGCCGAGCAGGCTCGGCCGGACCGGGCACCCCGTCAGTCGGGCGCGGTCGCCGACGACCCGGACGGTTTCCTCGAACTGGCAGAAGACGCGGTCCGCCCGGTCAAACAACCGACGGTTGGCCCGGCCCGGCACGATGTCCGGGTTCAGGACGCCGGTGGGAATCCGATACTTCTGCCCCACCCGAACGGGTGCGTACCCGCCGAAGCCGCCGAGCCCAACGACGACGTCCGGGCAGAACTCGCGGAGCCGGCGCCGGGCCTGGTTCCCCGCATGCCCGAGTCCGAGGACGAAGCGCGGCCAGGTCCACGGCGCCTTGGGCCGAAACGGCCGCGTCACGAGTTCGGTGACCGGATACGGACAGGCGTTCAGGATGGTCCGGTCAATCGGCTTATGGGTGCACGAGAAGGCGACGGCGCCGTCCGGGTCGCGCCGGCGCAGGGCTTCGGCAACGGCGAGGCCGGGGTACAGATGGCCGCCGGTACCGCCGCCCGCCAGGAAAACGCGTTGTCCGGTTTCGCGCATGGTGGACATGACTCGCTCGAATCGCGTCCGCAGGCCGAGGCCCGCGGTTCGTGCAGCGTTACGTGCGCCGGGAGGGAGGCACGTGAACGAGGGGCGACCCGCGTTCGGCCTGCCGTCCGACGGCCGCCAGCAACCCGGCGGCAAAACTCATCATCACAAGACCCGACCCGCCGTAACTGACGAAGGGCAGGCTGATGCCCTTGGTCGGCAGGGCGCTGGTGACCACGCCAATGTTCATCATGGCCTGAAGGACAATCACAAGGAGAATGCCTGTGGCCAGCAGGAAGCCAAACCGGCCTGGGGCGCCGCGGATGATTCGCCCGCCTCGCCACACCAGGAGTCCGAACAGGCCGATGATCAGGATGCCGCCCAGAATGCCCATTTCTTCGCACACAACGGCAAAGATGAAGTCGGTGGTGTTCTCGGGGATGTAGAGTTTCTGGATTCCGGCGCCCGGCCCGACGCCCAGCAGGCCGCCGCTGCCGATGGCCATCAGGCTCTGGCAGATGTGCCACCCGGCGTCGTTGTAGTGCTTCCACGGGTCCAGCCACACCTCGAGTCGCGCGAGCCGGTACGGCACACGCCACACGGTCACGTAGAATGCGGCGGCGGCGGGAGCCAGCAGCATCCCGGGAAACCACCACCGCCAGCCCGCCACGAGGCACAGGATAACCGAGACGGCTCCAATGAGGGCGGCCGTCCCGAAGTCGGCCTTCACGACCAGCACCGCGATGAGCGCGAGCACGCCGACCGCCGGCAGAAAGCCCTTCAGCAGGCTCCGCGGCTTGGCCGTCGGCCGGCTGAAGTACCACGCCAGGAAGATGACGACGGCGAACTTGGCAAACTCCGAGGGCTGAAAGTGCAGCCCCATCGGCAGGTTCAGAAACCGCCGGTACCCGCCCCGCCCCACGCCAACCACCAGCACGACCACCAGCAACCCCACTGCCACGCCGAGCAACCCGAACGCCATCCACCACCGGTTGAGCCGGCGGTACGGGAAAATCGCGCCCAGGACGAAGAACGCCAATCCCACAACCGCGAAACACGCCTGCCGGAACGAGTGCGGGTTCGAGCCGTCCGGGTCGACCGTCTGGCTGGCGCTGTAGACCATGAGGACACCCACGGTCGTCAGCGCCAGGATCACGAGGAACAGGATGTGGGCCTCGCTGAGGCCGCGCCAAGGGCGCCCGGCGCCTGCGAGCGTGTGCGCGTCGTTGGCCGCAAGCGTGGTCATGGTTGTTCGTCCTTTTCAGATCAGACCGGTCGGTCTACCGCAGCTTCAGCGAGGCCAGGGCCAAGGCGGCAAACATGGCCCCGAGCAGCCAGAAGCGAACCACGGTTTGCGTCTCGGTCCACCCGCCCAGTTGAAAGTGGTAATGGATAGGCGACATCCGCAGAATCCGCTTGCCGCCCGTCATCTTGAAGAATCCCACCTGCAACATGACACTGAACGCCTCGATGACAAACAGGCCGCCCGCGATGAGCAGCATCACCTCTTGCCGCGTGGCCAGGGCCACGTACCCGATGGCTCCGCCCAGGGCCAGGCTGCCGGTGTCGCCCATGAAGACCTGGGCGGGCGAGCAGTTGTACCACAGGAATCCCAGGCACGCCCCCAGCAACGAGGCGCAGAAGACCGAGAGTTCCCCCACGCCGCTCACATACGGCACGTACAGGTACTCGGACCAATCGACGCGACCGGCGATATAACTGACCGCCAGGAACACGAGCGTGGGCGGCACCATGCTGCCGACGGCCAATCCATCCATGCCATCGGTCAAATTGACCGCGTTCGATGTCCCGGCCACAACCAGTATGGCAACGATCGCGAACCCCCACAACGGAAGGTGGATCGGGAACTTGTAGAACGGCAGGTTCAGCGCGATGCCCGTGCCGTTTTCCGGCAGGACCACGGTGTCGCCCATCTGGTACAGGAACAGGGCCAGCAGGACGGCCAAGCCGGCCTGGAAAAGCAGTTTCTCCCACATCTTCAGGCCCTTGCGGCTGCGGGCAGCCATGTTCAGATAGTCGTCCACGCCGCCCAGCAACCCGAGCCACGCCACCGTCAGGAGGCCCAGAAACACGTAGAAGTTCAGGATGTCGGCCCAAAGCATGGTGGACACGAGGACGGCCGGCACGACCAGGACGCCGCCCATCGTGGGCGTTGAGGCCCGCGACGCGTAAATCTGGTCCACCGTCTTGTTGCCAAAGTCCGTTCCGCCGTGCACCTTCAGGTGCTTCAGAACGCGAATGACCGACGGGGCCAGCACCATCAGCAGAAAGAAACTCGTGACCACCGCGAACATCATCCGAAACGTCTGGTACCGGAACACGTAGGCGTACCGCCAGAGCCCGGCTTCCTGGAGAAAATCCTGGAAGTAGAAGAGCAGGCGATAGAACATACGTGTACTCCGGCGAATCCCACGGGGCCCTCGGGATCACGAGCAGGCGTGACCCAGGTTGTCGCCGCCCGGCCCGAGGGCCCACACTTACCCGCCCGCGCCCCGGACGGGTCCGGAGGACCATCCCCCGGTTGTGGGATTCTGGTCGTTCGGGCGTTCGTGCATCTCCTTGCCAGCACCGATGCGAGGCTCGCGCGCGGGGCCGTTGCGTGCGGCGGCGTGAGCCGGGGCCGTCACGCCCCCGCTCCCGGCCGGCCGAACGCTCCCGCGATGGCCTCAACCACACATTCCATGCCCATGGCGCGCGACCCCTTGACGAGAACCACGTCGCCGGCAACCACGATATCGAGGACGCGGTCGGCAGCCGCCTGGGCGCTGGCCACCGTCAGGACGTTCTCGGGCACCAGGCCGGCCTCGACGGCCGCCTCCGCGGTGGCCTGGGTATGGCGCCCCGCGCAAACGAGGGCGGTTACGTCGGCCTCGGCCACGAGCCGGCCCA
>Ga0272442_10010226_pt1 | contig 11587 bp, 8 predicted proteins | sample SSMForm2O_FD_200262 | JGI IMG/M metagenome (GOLD analysis project Ga0272442, IMG submission 200262) | Marine sediment archaeal communities from Little Sippewissett salt marsh, Falmouth, MA, United States - SSM-Form-2O | ecosystem: Environmental > Aquatic > Marine > Wetlands > Sediment ...
GCATGTTAAATCCTGCAATTTTGTTTTTTTAATACCCGAAGAAGCAAATGGGAATGAAAAATACTATGTGTTGTACGATTCATGTGAAACTGAGTCAGTAGAATACGATGATCATCTAAATCTAGAAGACACCCATTATTTTTTTGAGCCAATATCTGGACAGAAAATTGATTTTGACTATTATAAGATCACTGAAGATGGTTATGTGATATATGGTATTGTTCAGAAAGGAGAAATACTGGGAAATCCTGTGGCCCAATACGTTGTAGAAAGCAAACCAAAGTCAAAAGAAATTGATACTACTGCAATTGATCAACTTGGTGCTTTTGATATGAGATATGGAATCAAAGGTGAACCTGATTATACTGGTACAACTGATGCAATTAAAGTCGTTAAAAATATTGTTGTAGATGGAAACTTAATGGTCAGAGTAAGAGTTGAAACTATTTCTCCAAATAATGAGATTAAAACCGATAACATTTATACTTACTATTACTGCCCCAGCGAGATAAAAAGAATTAGAGTAAATTGTCATCATGAAGTTTTAAAAAATATAAATATTGAAGATCCCGATGTTTACGATGGAACCTACGCAGGGATTGTATCAATAAAATCTCGAAGTGCTACAATTGAAAAAATGAATGTTGGCGATATTTTACCATCAATGTCTCTTTATAGTGAAGATAATAAAATTGAGAGCTATTCTATTCCACAAAATCCTGATTCTATTGAAAAAGAATCTGTATTGTCTACTAATGCAGACTCTGATCTTGGAATAAAGGCATGGGTCTGTTTAAACGATCCATCAACTGGAAAAACACATGGTTTAATAATGGATTCAAACACAGGGATTACTAAAAGCGACAGGGATGGAATACAGATAAAAGCATTTGTTAAACAAAATGTGAAACTTCCAGGTCTTGAGGCTGATACTGGTAGTCTTTTCATGCTTCGTAACTCTTATGAGAAAAACAATGAACATAACACAATTCTTTCAAAGGGTTTTACAGCTGGTTATAATGTTGAGTTTATCAAAATTTTAAGCGAAGGTGTTGAACGTGTAGACATCGAGTCAGAGATTTTCCAAAGTCTTATTAAAAAAGCACCATATTTTAGAGGTAATGAAACCTTTGATGAAACTGAAGAGGAAAAATTTACAGTTTCAACTTATGTTCATTTTGCCCGGTCTTTTCCACTTGGTTCTCTTCTATCAGCAGCAACAGGTTTAAGATTTCCATATATTTATGCAGAATTGTATGAGGATAACAGTTATCTTTCTGCTGGATCTGTGGGGCGAATTGGCCTTTCATCGATTGATCTTGATTTTGAAGGAAATATTTTTCAGAAGTTAAGGAAAGCAATTGGAATGTTTGATTGGAGAAATATTTCGTTTTTCAAAAAAATTGTTTTCCCGGATGTAACAGCAGGGAGATATGTTGTTAAAATTTATCGTGAAAACCCTGCACTTAGCAAGCAACGTCAATACATTGGCTATGCAAGTTTTGAAGTAGAACAAGATACGCGTATCGATATAAATTGTAGAACTGAAGGGAAAATTAAATTATCTGCTAAAAACCAGAATAACGAAGGCGTTAAAAATATTAAATTTTTACTTGTGAAAGACGATGGGGTAGCTGCTGATTCGATTTCTGATGAAAATGGATCAGCTGTTTTAAAAGCACCAATATATCCAACCAAGCCTTATACTTTGAAAGTATTTTATCAAGGATTTCTCGTTGAAGAAAAAAAGATAAAAGTTGGGCTTTTGAATAGAATAATCGCCAAAAGTGAAACATTCAAGGTTCCATTTTTTAAGTTATCTCTTTCTGTTAAAGATCTTTGGGGTTTTTCCCCTGAGATTGATGTAAATCCAACTATTACAAGTCCGGATATGTTTGAAAAAAATGTTATTTCTCCTCAAAAAATAGGTGATGGTGAATACATATTTACCAATCTTTATCCCGCTGACTATGTTCTTAGTATGAACTATAAATCTTTTGAAATGGTTGAAAATGTAAAATTAGATAATGATGGTTCATTGTCTCTTGATTTTCCTGCGGAGTATGCTCTTGATTTTGATTTGATGAACTCTTATGGTTATCAACTTGATGGAGGTTATATAACTGTTCTTAGAAATGGCAGAGAAATCAAAAAATCAATTAATGAAAATGGCAGAGCAACAGTGGTTGTTCCACCTGGTAAATATAAGTTAATGGTTTATTCTGACGATGACCTTGTTGCTAGTCAAATTGTTGATGTAAGAAGTGACAAAGAGCTTGATGTTATTACATCAGTAGACTCACTTATTCATAGTGTGGTTTTGTTTCTTGGTATAATTTTAGGTGTATGTTCGATATTTTATTTATTTTGGAAAAAAAGAATTTATGCATCTGTTAAACTGATCGTTATTGGAATTTTATTGATTGCCATAATTTCACCATGGTGGGTTCTCAGTGGCGATGATGGCGTTACTAAGACAAACACAAAAACGCTTCTTGTTCCATCTAACATAGTTACATTTACATCATCTAATGACATGAGCGGTGGTGAAATTAGTCTTGTTCCTGAAGAGGTTACAATGGCTCTAAGCTTGTTTTCTATTCTTATTGTTGTTTCAATATTGTTCATTATTTCTAGTATTTTTATGAAAAACAGATTTAGGAGGATTACAATTTTTATATCGACTTTAAGTGTGATTTTGTTGATTGCTACTATCGGGATTTTTTATTATACAATGATGCAGCTGACTGATGTTGGTGTTGGAGGTTTTATGGGCAGTGGTGATTTGGATATAACCCTGCCAGGTGTTGCTGATAATCAGATATTGAATTGTAGTTGGGGTCCAGGTATCGGTTTTTATCTTGGAATAATTGCTATAATTTGTTTGATTGTTTTATCTTTATTTAAAAAAAGTAGGTTTTTTTCTAACAAAATGATGGATTAATGAGTTTCTTCTATTACGTCTCTTACAACGCTTTCTAGTAAAAATATAAGATCGTCATTGTTTAGTTCATTTTCACCTTCCTGAAAGATGTCCCATTTACAATCACCATCATCTGTGTGTTCATAATTTATCACAACTTTTCCTTTCATTTATTATCTCCCCAGCAATCTTAAAATATTAAATTTGTTTATAAAGTTCTCCATAACAGTTGTTAATTTTTTAATAAAAAGATTTAGTGCTCCCAACGGGATTCGAACCCGTGTAGCTAGCTCGAAAGGCTAGAATGATTGACCGGACTACACCATGGGAGCAAATAAATATTATTGAGCAGCCCCGAGCAGATTTGAACTGCTGACACTAGCTCCAAAGGCTAGGATGTTGCCGCTACACCACGGGGCCTATACACATGTAGTATTTAAATTATTTTGACAAACCCGAAATAAAAGTGTAATATATATAATTTTCAGAACTGTTAAAGAATTATTTTTTGTTTTGTTGTCTTTGTATCTTTGCCCATGTATCACGCAGACTTACTGTTCTATTAATTATTAGTTTGTCTTTTGTTGTATCTTGATCAATGCAGAAGTATCCTCTGCGTTCAAATTGGAACCGGTCTAGTGGTTTCAATTGTTTTACTTCTGAGTCAACCTTGCATTTTTTCAATATTTTAAGTGAGTCAGAATTGATGAAGTCTTTGTAGTCTGCATCTTTTTGTCCAGATGGGTCTTCAACAGTGAATAGTCTATCATATAGTCTTATTTCTGCATCTATTGCATGATCTGCTGATACCCAATGTATTGTTGATTTTACTTTCCTGCCGTCTGGTGCGTATCCACCTTTTGTTTCAGGGTCAATTGTGCATCTAAGCTCAACGATTTCATCGCCTTTTTTGATTGCTTCTTTACATGTTACTAAGTATGCATATCGAAATCTTACCTCACGTCCTGGTGAGAGTCTGAAAAACTTCTTTGGTGGATCTTCCATGAAGTCTTCTTTTTCGATATACAGTGTTTTTGAAAATGATATTTTTCTTTTTCCTGCTTTTTCATCTTCAGGATTAATTACTGCTTCGAATTCTTCGACTTTATCCTCTGGATAGTTTTCAATGACGACTTTTAGAGGATTCATTACACCCATATATCTAGGGCATGTTTTGTTCAAGTCATCTCTCACACAATATTCTAGCAGTCCAAAATCTACGTTGCTGTTTACTTTTGCAACACCTATTTTGCTGCAGAAGTTTCTGATTGATGCTGGTGAATATCCTCGTCTTCGCATTCCGCTGATTGTTGGTAGTCTTGGATCATCCCAACCATTTACAATTTTATTATCTACTAGTTCTTTTAGCATCCTCTTGCTCATTATCGTATAAGTCAAATTTAGTCTGGCAAATTCTATCTGTTGAGGATGATAGACATCTAACTCATCTAAGAACCAATCATAGAGTGGCCGGTGGTTTTCAAATTCTAGTGTGCAAATTGAATGAGTGATATTTTCTATGCTGTCCTCAAGGCCATGTGCCCAGTCGTACATTGGGTAGACACACCATTTGTCTCCTTGTTTATGATGGCTTGCATGGAGCACTCGATACATTATAGGGTCTCTCATGTTGAGGTTTGGATTAGCCATGTCGATTTTTGCACGTAGGACTTTTTCACCGTCTTTGAACTCCCCCTTGGTCATTTTTTCAAACAGTTTGAGGTTTTCTTCAATGCTACGATTTCGATGAGGGCTTTCAATACCTGGTTTTGTCAGTGTTCCCCTATAAGCACTTATCTCTTCTGCAGAAAGATCATCAACATATGCGACACCTTTTTTGATGAGTTGTATTGCATATTTATGCATCTGATCAAAATAGTCTGATCCGAAAAAGAGCCGGTCTTCCCAGTCAAAGCCTAGCCATTTGACATCCTCAATTATTGATTTGACGTATTCTTCTTCCTCTTTTGCAGGATTGGTGTCATCAAAACGAAGGTTGCATTTTCCATTATAGTCTTCTGCGATTCCGAAATTAAGGCAAATTGATTTTGCATGACCAATATGTAGATATCCATTTGGTTCTGGTGGAAAACGTGTATGTACTCGGCCTTTGTACTTTTTTGTTTTCAAATCTTCGTTTATGATGTCTCTTATGAAATCATGTTTTTCCTCAGTTGTTGTCTCCATTCGTCCCCAGTCCATATATATTTACGTGATTTAAATACAGCCCCGTCCGGATTTGAACCGGAGTCTAGAGATCCAGAGTCTCTGATGCTAACCGCTACACTACAGGGCCAATGTTATTCTTTGGAGCATAAGAATTTTCATATATAACTTTTGACATCTAAAAAATGTAAATCATTTAAATAATGAAGAAATATTGCCGTAAATGGGGTTATATCTTTGATCAATGAAGAATTATTAACAAAGGTTTCAGAGCTATTCAAAAATAAAAACTTAACTGTAGCTACAGCAGAATCCTGCACTGGTGGAATGATTGCAAATACTCTGACAAATGTTTCTGGTAGTTCAAAGTATTTTGAAAGAGGAATTGTATCATACAGTAATGAATCAAAGATGGAAATATTAGATGTTTCAGAAGAGCTTATTGAAAAATATGGAGCTGTAAGTGATAGAGTGGCAATTGCTATGGCTGAGAACATTAGGAAAAAAGCAAATGTTGATGTTGGTATTGCAACTACAGGCATTGCTGGCCCTACTGGTGGAACCAAGGATAAACCAGTTGGCTTGGTTTATTTAGCTGTTTCAACAAAAGATATTACAAATGTTATGAAACATAACTTTAAAGGAAATAGAATTGAAAACAAAGAAAAAACCTGTGAAGCAGTGTTTGACCTGGTTTTAAAAATATTTAGAGAATAAATAATCAATATAGTTCTTATGCATAAAACATATAAAGAATATCTTTCTACCAAATCACTATGAAAATAGCACATATATCTGATATTCATTGCAATTTTGGTTCTGATTTTAACGAAAAAATGTTTGACAAAGCAACAAAGATGGTGAACAAAGTTGATGCTGATTTTGTTTTTATTTCAGGGGATCTTACATCTGAAGGTCTACTTACTGAATATAAACTTGCAAAAGAAAAACTTAAACAAATCAATGGAAAAATCTCAATAGTGCCTGGAAATCATGATGAAAGAAACTTGGGATTTAAACTATTTCCAGAGTTTTTTGGTGAACCAAGTTTTATTCATGAATATAATGATATTAATTTTATTGGTCTTGCTTCTAGTGAGCCAGATAAAGACAATGGACGTCTTGGCCGCAGGAGACATCAATTTATTGAAGAAGGAATAAAGAACAACAAAAAAATGAACATCATTGGTTTTCATCATCACCTGGTTCCAGTCCCAAATTCAGGACGTGAAACAAATATTATTGATGATGCTGGTGAGACTCTTGATTTTATATTAAAAAATGAGATTCATTTAATATTAATGGGCCATAGACACGTTCCTTGGGCTGTACAGATTCATAAAACACTTTTGGTTAATGCAGGGACTTTTTCTTGTACGCGTACTCGTGCACATTTTGGAAATACATTTAATATTATTGATATCGATGATGATGAAATTGGGGTAACCGTTGTTGATATCGGTAAAGAAAAAGAGAAAAAAATGATTGATTTCAATATCGATGAGTGTGCTTGTAAAAATAAATATTATGATGGATAATATTCTACAATCTCTATAGTTTATTTTTTCGTAATACTTTTCTATAGAGTCTATATACATCTCTATACCAATTGAAAGTATCTTATAGGGAGGAGGCTTTTGATAGATCCAGTTTGGTTAATTATCGGTACAGCTAGCGCTATTGCATTTTATATGGCATGGAGCATTGGCTCAAATGATGTAGCCAACTCTATGGCAACTGCAGTTGGTGCAAAAGCGATTACTTTTAAACAAGCGGTTTTAATTGCTGGAATTCTAAATTTTATAGGTGCAGTTTTTGTTGGAAGCCATGTTTCTGACACTGTTCGTAAAGGGATAATAACGACTACTGGAATATCAAATCATTTACTTCTACTTGGTTTTGTTGCAAGCCTACTTGCTGCGGCAATATTTGTTACATTATCTACTTGGAAATCTATGCCTGTTTCAACTACCCATTCTATAATTGGGGCATTAATGGGTTTTGGTCTTATTGCTGGAGGTATCTCTGCTGTTGAATGGGGTAAAGTTGGAAGTGTTGCAGCTAGTTGGATTCTTTCACCTGTTGCTGGTTGTATTCTAGCATTTTTTATCTTTAAAATAATTGTTAAGGCAATTTTTGCGAAAGATCGGCCTGTGCAAGCTGCAAAGGTTGTTGGTCCAATTATTTTTGGTTTTACGGCTTTTTTAATTGTTTCGTCATTATTTTTAAAGACATCTCTTAGCGAGACATATAATATTTCTGAAACTCTATCAGTTATACTTGCAGGTGTTTCTGCAATTGTTGTTGCAATCATTGGTATTTTTTTACTAAGAAAAATTGAGGAGAAAGGACCTGAGGATTATGCAACTGTAGAGAGTATATTTAGAAAGCTTCAGGTTGGAACTTCTTGTTATGTTGCTTTTGCTCATGGTGCAAATGATGTTGCGAATGCAATTGGTCCTGTTGCATCAATTGTTCCCTTAGCTCAAGGTCTTTCAATAAGTGATCAAGTAGAAGTGCCTACATTGCTTTTAGCACTTGGTGGCATTGGTATTGCCTTTGGTTGTTTGACCTGGGGAAGACGTGTTATGCAAACTGTTGGTAAAAAAATTACCAATCTTACGAATACAAGAGGTTTTAGTGTTGATTTTGGAGCTGCAACTACAGTATTGGTATGTTCAAAATTGGGACTGCCAATATCAACATCTCATACTGTTGTTGGAGCAGTTATTGGTGTTGGTCTTGCGCGTGGTTTAGAGGCAGTGGATCTTAGTGTTATTAAAAAGATTGTTGTATCTTGGCTTGTTACACTGCCTGCAGCTGCTGCTACAAGCATAGGAATTTTTTTATTGTTGAAAACAATATTTGGAGGATAAAAAAAGGGAGGAATTTGTATGAATAATGATGAACATATTAGAGCCCCTGTAGCTGATGCCTTTAGAAGAAAATCACCTTTCAGTCAGCTTCTTGAACATATGTGTAAAGTAAAGGAATGTATTTGTTTATTAGGTGATGGTCTTGAAAAATATTATAAGGGAGATTATAAAAATTTTTCAGATCTTGCAAAAAAAGTGTCAAACATTGAGCATGAAGCAGATCTTATAAAAAGTAATATTCGTAATCATCTTCCTAGTCACCTTTTTATGCCTGTTGATAAAGGTAAATTTATGTGGGCGTTGCGTGAGCAAGACGCTATACTTGATCATGCTGAAAATCTTGCAATTATGCTTGATATGAGGCATACTAAAATTCCAAAAGAGCTGCAGAAGGTTTTTATTGAACATGTTAAACTTGTTGTTAAAACTGTTGAAGCAATGGAAGATGCTGTCGGAAATTTGTGTGATCTTATTGAAACCAGTTTTGTAAAAAGAGAGAGAGAACAGACAAAAGAATTTATTTATAAGGTCCATGAATGGGAATATGCTGCTGATAAAAAGAAATATGAAATGACAAAAGGTATTTACAAATTTGAAAAAAAGTTGAACCCTATGGATGTTTATCATTTGCTAAAGATTGCAGATTGGGTTGATGATATAGCTGATCATGCTGAAAATGTTGCTGATTGGCTTCGTGCAATGATTGCAAAATAAATCATTTTTTTTCTCCAATTAAATGATTAATTACATTCTCAGATATATCTGCGGAGTAATCGCCTATTCGTCTGATACTTTCCACGATATAACCAAGTGATATTACAAATTCACCTTTTTGTTTAAGTGCTAATTTGTTGATTTCTTTACACTTTATTTCTAATTTTTCTACTGATTCTATTGTATCATTAGCTGTTTTTACATCTCTTCTTAGAAATGATGTTATACTTTTGTTAAATAAATCAAGTGCTAGATTGTTTGCTAATTCTAATTTTTCAATTATTGTCTGATCGATTTTTTTATCTGTTATATTTAATGCATTTTTTGCAATCTTGATAACATGATCACCTATTCTTTCAATAATCCTACTAATCAAAAAAGAAGTAGTTGCAAGTTCTATTGTTATACCCATTTTTTCTGCAAAACTCACATTTTGAAGGATTATGTTGTGTTGCCTTGCAACAAGCCAATGTAATCTATCTACTTCGTTATCTCTTGATAAAACATCTTCAGCTAAGTTTTTATCATTTCTTTGTATTGCAATCAGTATATCTTCATGCATTCCTTTTACTATTATGTGCATTCTTTTTATTGTCCGGTCAAAGGGCATTTCTGCTGGGTTTAGAATATCTTTAACAACAATCTGATTATCTGTTTCTTCTACAATTTCTTGACCTATAGTTGTTTGAGTAAAATTTCTAACCGTCATCTTTAATGTTGGTGACATTCTTGTTGATGATTTAATTATAATTGAGTTGTAACCTGAGATATATGCTCCTATAAGGTGTCTTAGTAGAAAATTTTGATTCGTAATATTACTTACATCAAATTCTTTATCTTTTTGTGTTGTTTCTCTTTCTATTTTTGGAGTTATAAGTAATGTTCCGTCTGATTGAGTGATTAATCCTACTTGATCGTTTTTTTGAATTTTTAATTTTTTAACCCAATCTTTTGGGAGTGTTATTATGTATGATGACCCGCCTGTCATTTGGACTCTTCTTATATCCATATTGATTCCGTCAATATTAACCAGAATAAATCATATATTTATAAGTTTTTATATATAACTATATAGTTCAATATATTTTATATTGATATCTATAGTATATGTAGGTAAAGTATATATCTAAATAGAAAAATTGCCCGAACGATTAAAATGAATTGGGGAAGAAATATAAAACTTAATAAGAAGCTAGTGTTAATCGTTGCAATTACTTTGACAGCCGTTTTTTTAAGCGGATGTGTTGGAGAAGACTCATCTGGTACACCTAAACTAACGCAAACAGGTTCTAGCACAGTATTACCTTTAGCAATTGCCTGGGCAGAAGAATTTGATGGAGCAACAATATCTGTATCAGGTGGAGGCTCAAGCCATGGACTAAATTTTTTACTTACTGGACAAGCTGACCTAGGTGATGCAAGTAGACTAATGAAATCTTCAGACTATGAAAAAGTAGGTTGCAATGGTGATTTAGTTAATGACGACGGAACTGCAAGTGCAGCTTGTAATGGCATTATGCCAACCAAATGGGTAGTTGCATATGATATGCTTGCGGTTGTAATTAATCCAAGTAATACTTGGGCTACACAACTAAATTATACTCAACTCTATGAAATATTTACAGATGATAATCCAGCTGTTTATTGGGATGAAGTATCAGGCCTAAGTGAAACAGCACCACATTCAGAAATTGAAATATACGCACCAGACGAGGCCAGTGGCACATATGATTATTTCTTTGAAGAAATAATTCCAAATTGGGGAAAAGATGATCAACAAGCAAATACCAGATTAGAAATGGCAGATAGCATATACCATCCAAGTGCCGATGATAATGTGATTCTAAGTGCAATAAAAGAAAACACAAACGCAATTGGCTTTTTTGGTTTTGCATATTACAAGGAAAACCCAACAGCAGTCTCGCCAGTTGAAATTGCTGAAGGAGATGACGATTTTCAAGAAGCATCACTAGCGAATGTAGCTAACTATCCTATGGCTCGTCCATTACACATATATACAAATGGCGTTCCTGCATCTGGAAATGTAATCAATGATTACCTCAATTACATCTTAGGACAAGAAGGCCAAGATCTTGTTCCAGAAGTTGGATATGTAAGACTTAGTTTAGTCGATGAAAATTTGATAACAACCCAACTAGCTAAATTAGAATAAATTAGAATCTAAAATAGGTCCTGAGGCTAATGTTTGGAAAAAAAATTGGTAAAAAAACAAAATTAGCCAATGAAGGAAATCCTTTTTCTTTAAAATTTAATCCTAAAGAAAAGTTAATTGTTGTTTTATTATTTATATCAGCAAGTATTGCAATATTTTTTAGTGCAGCAATAATTTATACTTTGGTATCTGGTTCTTTTGACTTTTTTTTACAAGTAGACATTATTGAGTTTTTAACCGGTACAGTGTGGGTCCCAACAGAACAACTTAGAGAATTTGGAATTTTACCATTACTCTCAGGTACCTTGTTAATAGCAGGAGGTGCACTCTTGATAAGTGTACCTCTTGGCATTGCTGCAGCTTTATTTTTATCAGAATTTGCAGGTAACAGACTTAGATCAATTGTAAAACCGGTAATTGAGATTCTTGCTGGTATTCCATCTATTGTGTATGGTTTTTTTGCATTAATGTTCATTAGTCCAATTTTTAGGGATAATTTTGGCGCTAGTTATTTTAATGCAGCGAGTGCAATTATTGCTGTTGCAATCATGATTTTACCAATCATAATCAGTATTTCTGATGATGCAATGAAAGCAGTTCCTAATAATTTGAGAGAGACTAGTCTTGCTCTTGGCGCAACAAAATGGGAGACTTCTACCAAAGTTGTTATGCCTGCCGCTTCTAGTGGAATTGTAGCATCAATATTACTTGGTCTTGCACGTGCATTAGGCGAGA
>Ga0272442_10010229_pt1 | contig 11585 bp, 7 predicted proteins | sample SSMForm2O_FD_200262 | JGI IMG/M metagenome (GOLD analysis project Ga0272442, IMG submission 200262) | Marine sediment archaeal communities from Little Sippewissett salt marsh, Falmouth, MA, United States - SSM-Form-2O | ecosystem: Environmental > Aquatic > Marine > Wetlands > Sediment ...
ACGCTCCGGCGTCGCGAACGGGACTACGGACGCCATGGCCCAGCCGATGGTCAGCCAGGGGAAGTCCTCCGAGCCGTCCCCCGTGTCGTCGCTCCCAGTTGGCGCGACGTAGAACTGGGTTCCCGGATCGAGCGGGTCGCGCGGGTTCGTGTCGAGCAGGAACTCCTCCAGGTTGGTCAGACCGTCGCCATCCGCGTCATCGTCGGCGTCGTCGAACAGTGGATCGAGATCGTAGGTCACTTCCCAGCCATCCGTCATGCCGTCGCCGTCCGAATCCGGCACCCGAATGCCGGTGCCGTGAACGTTGAGCTCGTCCCGGTTGTTGAGCCCGTCGCCGTCGAGGTCCTCTTCGGCATCGGCCGGGTCAAGAGGATCCAGGTCTTCGGCCACCTCGACGCCGTCCTCAATCTCGTCGTCGTCGGTGTCGGCATCCATCGGGTCGGTGCCCACAACGGTGACCTCTTCGAGGCTGGTCAGGCCGTCCTCGTCCGGGTCCCCGTCGGCATCGCTCGGGTCAAGCGGGTCGAGACCGTACAACAGCTCGTCGGCGTCGCTCATGGTGTCGCCGTCGCTGTCCAGGTCGAGGTAGTTGGGGAGGCCGTCGCCGTCTGGATCGCCGTCGCCCTCGTCCTCGTCGCTCAAGCCGTCACCGTCCGAGTCCAGGTCCAGGAAGTTCGGCGCGCCGTCGCCGTCCCGATCGCCGATGCCCTCGTCGATGTCGAGGAGGGAGTCGTCGTCGCTGTCTACGTCCGCATAATTCCCGATGCCGTCGCCGTCGAAGTCCTCTTCCATACCCTCGTAGTCATTGGGAATCGTGTCCTCGTCCCAATCAACGCTTGGTTCGGGGACCTCGAAGGCGCCCATGTCCACGCCGTCGAACTGAGGCCGCCAAGTACCCAGCAGGTCCCGCTGCGGCGCATCCGCGGGCGTGCCCGAATCGATGCACGGGGATCCGAGGCGGACACGGAGATCATAGCCGGGGTCCACGAACAGCGGTTCGGTGTTGATATTTCCCTCGCCCGGCCAGCCGCCCTCGATGTCGGAGTACATCACCTCCGCGCTGCACGTGCTGTCCAGCGCCAGCACCGCTGCCGTGTGTCCCCACAGAATGCAATTCGTCAGCGTCGGTGCTGAGTGGGCCTGGACAAAGAGGCCGGGGCGGCTGCCCGTAGAGGTGTTGCCTGTGAATGTGCAATTCACCAGCACGGGATCGCATTCCGTCCACAGATGGATCGCGCCGCCTCGGCCGGCCGAATTCGAGGCGAACGCGCAGTTGGTCATCGGCGAAGAGCACTTGTATCCGGTGATCGCGCCGCCCTTGCTCGCCGCGTTGCCCGAGAACTGGCAGTCCTCGAACACCGGTGAGCACTCGTAGTTGCGGATGGCCCCGCCCGAGCCATTGCCCACGGCTTCGTTGCCGTCGAATACGCACGCGCGCAAGACGGGCGTCGCAAAACCGTTGTACATGGCGCCGCCGCCCGCGGCCGTGTTCTCACTGAAAACGCAGTCGGTCACCACGGGGTTCGCCTCCCCCCCACTTGTTGGACATGCCGCCCCCATAGGCCGCGGTGTTGCCCACGAACGTGCAGCCCGTCACCGCAGGCGACGCCTGGGCGTTGCGCAGGCCGCCGCCGTCCGTGGCAGCCGTGTTCCCGTCGAACACGCAATCCGTAATCGTCGGGGAACTGTCGGAAACGCCCATGGCGCCGCCGTCGTCGTCGCTCGTATTGCCCGCAAAGGTGCATGCAGTCACCGTCGCCGGCGAACCGCCGCCGATGAAAAGGCCGCCGCCCCCGGTGCCCGCGACGTTCAGTGCGAACGCGCAGCGAGTGATCACTGGTGCTGCGTCTTCGTGACACACGTACATGCCGCCGCCGCGTCCGCCGGCCGTGTTGTTCCCGAACTCGCAATCGGTGACCACCGCGGACGAGTGGCTGAGATAGGCGCCCCCGCCAACGATCGACGCCGTATTACCCACGAACGTGCAGTGAGCCACCGTGGGCGAAGTCAGCAGGCTGTACAGGCCCCCGCCTTTTGCCTCGGCTTCCTCTCCGTCCGCTGCCCCGCCCGTGACCACGAAGCCGTCCAGCGTGGCGTCGTCCGCTCCGACGACGACGTGGTAGGCCGGTTCGCCCGCCAGGGCCGCGGCCCCGTCGATGACGGTTTCCCGGAGTCCGGGCTCCACCTGGTTGCGCGCCGTCTCGAACCCTCCGAATCCGCCGTACACGTGCACGCCTTCGTGCAGGACAAGCGAGCCCGTGTCGTTGGCGCGCACTTCGTCATAGACCCCCTCCCTGACCCAAACCTCGCCCCCGCCGGCCGCGTAGGCCGCGTCAATCGCCGTCTGCATCGAAGGAAACGCCGTCTCCCACGACGCCCCATCCGGCGGGTTCTCAGTCTGGTCCTTGTCGACATGGACAGGCGCGAAGCCCAACTCCTGGGCCAAGTAGTCCTCGTCCGCCTGGTCGGCCACAACGTCTTCATAGACACGGCGGGGCGGCGTGCACTCGAGACCGGCCGCCAGGGGCATGGCGGTGCCGGACCAACCTTCGTCCACGGTGGCCGTGTACGTCCCGTCCGCCTCCGTGACGGGATCACCCGGCAGGCCGGTCATCGTTACACCGGCAACGCCCGAGTCATCCGCCCCGTGGACTCGTCCGGAGATGCCGTAGGTATTCACCTGCCCCACGGAACCGCCCGGGCTGACGCCGCTGGCGCCGCCTCCGAGGCCTCCCCCGACGCTCCCGGAGGCGAGGGCCAACTCGGCGGCCAGCGAGTCACAAGCATCTTGCGTCACGCTTCCGCTGGCGGAAGCCCACCCGCAAGCGGCCCAAAGAAGGGCCGCGAGAAACACAGGCGCCGTTACGCTGGCTCTCGTCGGACGGAATTTCCGTGAATGATCCGTACCCATGATCTTGTCTCCCGATTCAGCATGCCCTGCGCCACCCCCACACCAGGTTCTTATCCAAAGGGACACGCGGACCGGCCGGATAGTGGAAGCGGCATACAGCACTCGTGGTCTGCCGGATAGCGTCTTCGACGGCCCACGGCCCTATTGACTGCGCTGGCGCTGCCCCAAACACCATAGTCCCTCGATGGGATTCACGCCCCGCTCACGCCCCTGGCCCTGCCCATTCCTTCACGGCGTGAACGGTGCCAGAAAATCCCCCTATTCACAGTTAAGTGTACCTCAACGTGAGCTACCTGTCAATACCCTCGGCCGAACTCAGACGCTTCCGCGCCGAGACTGTCAGGGCGCCCCGCCACGGCCCTCCTCGAGCACCGCCTCGGCGGCCCGGGCCACTTCCTCGACCGTGATCCGCGTCATGCACCGGTGGTCCGTCTCGCACACGGACTTCTGGCACGGGCCGCAGTCCACGTCCACCCGCAGCACGTGCCCGCGTTCGTAGGGGCCTTCGCTGTACCGCGGCGAAGTCGGCCCCATGATGCAGACCGTAGGCACATGGAAAGCCACGGCCACGTGGCGCGGCCCGCTGTCGTTGCCGATGAGCAGGTCCAGTTGGCTCACCACGGCCTTGAAGTTCTCGATGCTCGGGCGCCCCTCATCGCACCGGGTCAGCCCGCTCGTCGCGTTCGCCTCTACCGCGTCCCTGATCGCATCTTCCCCCGGGCCGGTCAAGAGCACGCATTGCGCCCCGAGGCGCGCCGTCAAGGCGTCGGCCACCTGCGCGTAGCGCTCGGCCGGCCAGCGCTTGCTGGGGCCGAAGGCCGCACCCGGCGCCAAGCCCACCTTCGGTCCCGTCCCCGCGAAGTGCCCGAGCACCCGCTCGACCTCGTCCGCGTCCGCCCGCAACTCCAGTCCAAGGCCGTCGTCCTCGCAGCCGAGGCGTCGCACGAGTTCGAGGTATTCGTGCGCCATGTAGACCGGCTGGATACGGCCGTCTTCCTGGTGCGGGGGCACGCGGTCGGTCAACAAGAGGCCGCGTCCGTCGCGATCGTACCCGACCCGCCGCGTCGCCCCAGCCAGCCCGGCCAACAGCGCGGCCCGGAACGAATGGGGAAACACGACGGCCACGTCGTCCGCGTGAATGCGCAGCCGGTACGACACCTTGATGGTGTCCACGAAGCCCAGCCGGGCCTCGAAAGGGATAATCGCACTGAACCAAGGCAGGCCCTCGAGCAAGGCACAAGCCGAGGGGCGGCCCGCCACGGCCAAGTCCGCGTCCGGGAAGCGCCGGCGCAGCGCGCGTAACGCCGGCGTGCACATGGCCACATCGCCCAGCCAATTCGGTACGAGCGCAAGGATCTTGTTGACAGACCGCTCATGCATGACCCCGCGATGGTAACGGGCGCCGAGCTGCGAGGCAAGCGCGAGGGGCTATTGGTCGCGCTTCTTGGCGACCCGCTCGCCGAGCCGGTTCACGAATTCCGACTCGCCCAGGGTCGCCCCGAACACCTTTTCGCTTTCGGCGAAGTGCTTGCGGCCGATGTCGATGAGATCCGCGAGGGCCCGCCACAGGATCACGAAGAAAAAGACGAAGAACAGGCTCAAGTAGAACGCAAAGCGCTGAGGCGAGGCGTTGACGTCCAGCAGCTTCGTTCCGAGCAACAACGCGATGGGAATGGCCGCGAGGAGGTAGAAGCTGACCGGCCGCCGGGCGTTGGCTCGGCGCAACCCCTCACGGAAATATATCCATAAGGTCTTCTGTCGCGGAAGGTTATGGTATCTATCGTCCACTGGGGCTCTCCCACAGGAGATTATACCACGGGTGTGCGGATACTGGCAGGCGCTGCACACGCCCAACCCTGGGCGTTAAATGCGATCAGTGCAAAAGACGCGCTCGGCCTCTGTGAACCAGCGGCCAGAGACGGAAGGAAAGGACTGGATGCTGACGATACGCAGCAAGCCTAGGAAGGCCTGCCCTCGCTCGAAGACCGAGTTGCGTCCTCTTCGGGCACAATTCCGTGTTTCTCCAGCTTGCGTTGGCGCTTCTTCTCCTTCTTCTTCTGCTTGGCGAGTTCTCTCTGACGTTTCTCGTAGTTGTAGTTTCGTCTTGCCAAAGTGTCACCCCTTCAAGTGGGCATCCTCTATTGCGATGGGCATCATTATGACGGACAAGCACCAAGTATGTCCACCCTTCAGCGAAACTCGAAAAACCCGCTTCCGTGACGCACGCCTCTGGCGCCTCCGGAGCTTGGTAGAAACAGGGGCCCTCCTTGGTGTGGATGCTTCGCCGCAGCGGCCCGAATGAAGGCCACCGGTTTCGGGCCCGGCGGGCCGCACCAGAGGCCCTCGCCGGCAACTGGGGCACGGCCCGTGGGCGGACCGGTTACAGCGCGGCCGTCATGACCGCGAGGGCGCTGGCCACGAGGGTATTGCACAAGTCCTGGCCGTGCTCCTCGTATCGCACGAACGCCACGTGGCCGTCCATGTACAGGATGTTCGACCCGCCGGGGATATGGTTGAACAGCGAAGGGCTGGTGGCCAGGTGGTCGAACATGATGGGCAGCTCGCTCTGGGCCATGGCACTCGCTGCGGGATTGTTGATATCGGTGATCATGAACCGCTCGACGCCTTCACGGAGCCGGTAGACGGTGGTGCCGCCCCCGTTGCCCAGGCCGGCTGCCACCGTGGCGTCGGAGTCGACGATGCGGTTGACGGCGTCGCCGTCGTTTCCGGCGATGGCGGCTAACATCTCCGCGGTGAACAGCGATTCGATGAAGGCGACGAGTTGCGGCGGGCCGCCCTCGCCGAGGTCGTCCGGGATGTAGTCGCCCTGGCCGATCTGGTCCATGATGATCGCGATGAGGTCCAAGGACGCACTGGGCTGGACGTAGCCGTATTGATCCACGGCCCAGCCGAGGTAGGTGTAGCTGGCGTCGATGGCGCTGGCGCATTTTGCTTCGGGCCAGGTATATCCGAAGCAGATTTCCCCGTCGTCGTCGTGGATGTCGGCGACGTGCTGGCCGAATTCCGGATCCGAGGGACAGAACGTGATCATGGGGTCGGTCATGTACTCCGGATAGAGCGAGAAGGAGTTGGGGCCGAGGTCAAAGACCACGACTCGCGGGCCCATAGGGGCTTGGTAGGGGAAGCCGCCGACCTGGAGCGTGGGAAAGCGCTCCCCCTTGGATTCGTTGGTGTACATCTTGAACACCAGCCCCCACTGCTTCAGGTTGTTCTGGCAACTGGCCCTCCGGGCCGACTCGCGCGCCCGCGCCAACGCGGGCAGCAGGATCGCCGCCAGGATCCCAATGATGGCAATGACGACGAGCAACTCGATCAGGGTGAATCCTCTCTGGTGCATCGGTATGCCCTCCTACTGAGTTGGTACCCTCAATATAATTCAATCTATGCTCCGCGCCGGCCAAAGTCAAGGTGTCCTCGACAACGATTGCCGCAGGGGCCGTGTTTGTGCCATGCTTGCCTGCACAATCTCGGAATGGGCTGGGCGGTGGGAGAACAGCACTATGCGCGTATTGGATTCGTTTTCATTGCAGGGCAAGGTAGGGCTGGTGACGGGCGGCGCGGGGCTGTACGGCCGCCAGATCCTGCGTGGTGTGGCCGAGGCCGGGGCGCAAACCTACGTCGCCTCGCGCAACCTCGAGGCCCTCGAGGCCGAGGCCGCCGCCTTGTGCGACGCGGGACTCGACGTGAGCGCGCTCGAGTACGACCAGGCGGACGAGGCGTCGATCCTCGCGTTGCGCGACGCGATCATCAAGCGCAGTGGCCGGCTCGACGTGCTCGTGAACAACTCGGTGGCGCGCCCCATGAAACAGGGCTACCAGAGCGACGCCTCGACCTTCGCGCACAGCATGCAGGTCAACGCCACGGGCCTGTGGTTGATCACGCGTGCCTTTGGCGACGTCATGGCGGAGCAGGGCTCGGGCTCGATCATCAACATCGGCTCGATCCAGGGCATGATCGGTCCGGACCCAACGATCTACGTAGGCACGACCATGGGCGCATGGGCGCCGGATTACTTCTTTCACAAGGGCGGCATCATCAACTTCACCCGTTTCATCGCCAGCTACTACGGCGGCAAGGGGGTGCGGTGCAATTGCCTGTCCCCCGGCGGCTATGGCACGGACCAGCATCCCGGGCCTTTCGTGCGGCGCTACAGCGACCGCACGTTTCTCGGGCGTCTGGCGAACGATACGGACCTCATGGGGGCCGTGGTGTTCCTCGCGAGCGACGCGTCGGTCTATATTACGGGGACGAACCTGCCGGTGGATGGCGGCTACACGGCGAAGTGACGTTGGATGGGCGCCTCGGATAGAGGCGCGCGGAGTGAAAGGATAGTCGATGTACGAGAGCTTGGTGCTGAAGAAGCTGCGCAACGATGAGCCGGTGTGGTGCGCGAAGTCGAACCTCACCGACCCGAATGCCATCGAGATCATGGGCCACTTCGGCGTGCACTGCGTGTGGCTCTGCATGGAACATGGCCCCATCACTATCGAAACAGTGCACAACCAGATCCGGACCGCCAAGATGATGGGCATGGACAGCCTGGTGCGCGTCCAGAAGGGTTGCTATTCCGACTTCATCCGGCCGCTCGAGATGGACGCGACGGGCATCATGGTGCCGCACTGCATGTCGGGCCAGGAGGCGGCCGAGGTGGTGCGCACGACGCGCTTCCAGCCTGTGGGCCTGCGGCCCTGGGACGGCGGGAACTCGGACGGGCCGTTCTGCCTGCGCCCGCCCGAGGAGTACCTCGCGTTCGCCAACGAACAGCGCTTCGTCATTGTGCAGATAGAGGACAAGGAGGCGGTAGAGTGCATGGAAGACATCGTGACCACGGACGGCATCGACGTCTTCTTCCTGGGGCCGGGCGACCTGTCGCACAGCTATGGGGTGCCGGGGCAGTTTGAGCACCCGCGCGTCCAGGAGGCCATCGACAAGCTCGCGGCGCTGTGCCGCAAGCACCACCGGGCCTGGGGGCTCCCGTGCGGCCCGGAGAAGGCGCCCGAGATGATCGCCAAAGGCGCGCGGTTCCTCGCGGCCGGCGCCGACGTGATCGGCATCGCCGAGAAGTTCCGCGGCATGCGCGACGACTACCGCGAGGCCGGGCTCGCCTTCGACGCGGAATTGTAGACAAGGGGTTGCAACCCCTTGTCTGAGCGCGTTCAATATCTCGCCCTCTTAGACGGGAACTATGCGTCACGCAGGTGCTTGACACGGAAGCGACGCACGCTCATTGCGACCAGCAGCCACCCGAGGAGTGTGTGGACGCCGAGGCTCAGGAGCCAACGCTGCACGTAGAGCGCGTGTGGGTGGGTGAACATGCGGTAGGCCCACCATGGCGAAGAGAGCGCAAGTGGGCTGCGGAGCACGCCCCAGCTGAAAAGGTCTGCTTCGCCCATTATGGCCAGGATCGCCAGGCCGGGGAGGCCAGACAAGACGGCGGCGGCCATGAGGTAGGTGACGACCAGGGCCACGGTGGTGCGCTTGGCCCGCACGGACATGTATAGGGCGAGGCAGGCGGTCGTCCACGTGGACACGTATAAGGTGGGGTAACCGGCCAAGAGAACCGTAAGGCTCCGTCCGAGGCCCGCTGTGATCACCATGAGGGGGAGGCCGGCGAGGGTGATGGCGAGCAGGAGCGGGGCCAGTGCGGTGAGCCCTGCGGCGAGCTTGCCGAACACGATCTGGCGGGGCGTAAGTAGCGTCATGCGCAGCATGTCCATGTTGCCGGTTTCGCGTTCTTTGATGAAGGCATTGGCCATGAGCAGCGGCACGGCCAGGGCCGCCAGGCCGCATTGCGCCAATAGGAAGGCGTCGATGCCTTGGTCATACCTGCGCATGCTGAAGAAGAGGCCGGGCCAGACGACGGTGACATTGACGGCCCCGACAATGACCAGGGCCGTGTAGAACACGCGGATGGCCACATTGGCGCGGGTGATGAGGCCCAACCGGAGCTCCTTGATGAGCATGGGGTTGGAACGGTCGCCGATGCCGGGCTTCCGCCGTAGGGGATCGATGAGGTAGAAGGGAAAGCGCTTGCGGCGGGCCTCGAGCACGGCCGGGTCGTCGATGGGCTTTGCGCGGCTCAGCGAGGGCGGGGTCCGTTTGTGGCTGGGCAAATGGCGCGCAGCCCTCGAGAGGCAGACCAGCGAGACGACGGCGAAGTAGATCCAACCCAGCCCATAGAGGTCGATGGGGGCGGCGGCCAAGTTGAGGGCGGGGCCCCCATACAGGACGCCAACGCCAACGATGCCCAGCACGTAGAACAGGATGACGCCCAAGTACGCGTAGACGACCGCGTGGGCCGTGCGGCGGAACAGGCTGCCGTAGAAGATGCCGATGGCCGCGCAGGCCAAGGCGTTGAAGAAGACGGTCGTCACGGCCCGGGCGACTTCGACCCAGTCGATGCCCACGAGAAACAGGACCAAGCCCAGCACGGGCAACGCGGCTACGCACAGAAGCAAGTAGAATCCGAGCACGTTGACGAACTTGGCCAGCACGATGCCCGTGGAGCGGATGAGGGTCAGTTGCAGCAGGTCATAGGTATTCTGCTCATGCTCGGCCGCGAGGCTGGCCGCGGCCAGCCCCGGCAACAGCACGATCGCGGCCCCCACGGCCACCGAGACCAGCATGTTGAACACGAAACTGGAGATTGCGGACGCCACCGCCAGGTCGGCTTGCCCGGACGGCCAGCCGACGGCCGGAATCAAGGCGCACGCGGCCACGAACAGCGCCAGGCACACGAACGAGCGGGGCCGCCGGAGGCTGACGAGCAACTCCCGCCTGACTAGGGCGACCGATGGGAACGACGGAGCCAAGGGCCGGATTCTCCTGCTTGTTAGCCCAAGAACGGCACTTGTGGTCGTGGCACCACTCTAACCTATGGACGAGGTGGACGTTATGGACGAAATGGACATCAAGAGAACTCGCCCATAGGGTGCTGTCCACACTGTCCATGGCTTACGATGCTATCGAATCCCCGGACTGCCGTTTCTCGTGCCACCGCTTTCAAGAACGCCACACGCCACAGAATTCCAGATGCGTGGCCACCTTTCACGCCTCACCCCGACGGAATCGCTCGAAGCGGCGTATCGAATAGGCGACCAATCCGACGCAGCCGGCGCCGTAGAGGACCAGGTTCCCGAGCCACGAGACGGACAGCGAGCCGTTGACGTCGCTCCGTGCGTTGACGGCGAAGGCGATGATGGGGGAATCGAGACAGCGGCACAGCGCGTGGAAGACGGTTTCCGGGGGGCGGAAGGCGATCTCGAGATCGAAGAGGTAGCGCACCACGAAGGAGCCGGCGAACACGGCTACTGCGAGCAAGTAGGCCACGACGAGTGCGGTGCTCGAGCGCGTGGTGAGCAGGGACGCGAAGAGCCCGAGGGCGACGCTGAGCGCGGCGCACACGGCCAACGAGGCGTAGCCGGTCAGGAGCAGTTCCCATTCGTAGTGATGCATGACGACGAGCGAGATGGACGCGGCGATCGCGGCCAGGACAAAAGGGAGGACGACCATGCCGCCCGCGATGACTTTGCCGAGGATGACCTGGCGGGAGGTGATCAGCGTCATGCGCAGCATGTCGATGTTGCCGACCTCGTGTTCCTTGGTGAGGGTGTTGGCCAGGAAGGCGGGGGCCAGGGCCGCGGTGGCGACCATCTGGAACACGAACCAATACGCCACCGCCTCCGCATCCGGGTCGAGCGCCGCGGGGACGGAGGTGATAAACCAGATGATGAAGCCGACGAAGAAGGCGCGCAGTAGGAGCGTGCCGCGGTTGGCGACGCCCCACCGCAGCTCGCGCACGAGCATGGGGTTGCGGCCGTCTTCGATGGGTTTTTTCCGGGCCAGGGGATCGATGAGGTAGTAGGGCCAGGTGTGTCGCCGCATGTGGAGTATGCGGGGGTCGTCGATGGGCTTCATCCGTTCGAGCATAGGCGGGGCGGGTTCCCGTCGCAGGGCGTTGAGCGTGAGCGCGAAACAGATGCCGCAGAACATGGCTTGATAGAGGAGCACGAGGACGAACTGCTCGGGGAGCAGGCTCTGGTCGAGCAGGGAGATGAGGGCGCCGACGGGCGACCATGCCAGCGGGATGGAGCGCAGGCCCGACAGCCGGAACAGGCCGAACAGGGTCAGCATGATGACGGGTATCCGGAGGATGAAGCTGCCGAGCAGGGCGATGAGGACGCCGACGTAGGAGGCGCCGATGGCGATCAGGGGCCGGCGGAACCAGGCCGAGGCCAGGATGCCGGCCATGGCGCACGAGAAGGCCGTGGCGAGGAGAATGCCGAGGGCCTGGGCGAACTCGACCCAGTCGAGGCCGAACAGGAAGAAGACGGCGCTGAGCACGGGCGTCACGGCCACGAACAGCACGAGGAAAAAGCCGACGGTGTTGAGCAATTTGGCCACGATGATGCCCGAGGGACGGATGAGGGTGGTCCGCAGGAAGTCGAAGGTTTGCTGCTCGCGTTCGACGACGATCGAGGTGGCGCCCAGGGCGGGCACGAACAGCGCGCAGGCCCCGAGCAGCAGGAAGGCGATCTGCATCATGAGCTCGCGGGAGAGTTCGGCGGCCTGCACGAACAGGCGTTCTTCGTCCGGCCACAGCCACACGACGACCACGATGCACACAAGTACGAACAGCGCCATCAGGACGAAC
>Ga0272442_10010230_pt1 | contig 11584 bp, 10 predicted proteins | sample SSMForm2O_FD_200262 | JGI IMG/M metagenome (GOLD analysis project Ga0272442, IMG submission 200262) | Marine sediment archaeal communities from Little Sippewissett salt marsh, Falmouth, MA, United States - SSM-Form-2O | ecosystem: Environmental > Aquatic > Marine > Wetlands > Sediment ...
GCATCACGTAGAACCGATTTAATTTTGTTCTTCCCGGATCAACTCGATATGATCAGAAATTGGGAGGCCTATTATTATAAAAATAATGAATCAAATTTAGATAGGTTTTTGGGTGATGAAGCGGATTGGCGTTCAACGCTTTTAAGTGTGCCGCGAAATAAATATGCAGACGAATTACTCAAGCTGTACCAAGGGCAATTAGCATCGCTTGGATATAAGTATTTCGATCCCAAACGCATTTTAATGAGGGGGCGTCGTCTTTATCGGTTGATATTCTTCTGCAAAAACCCAACCGGTCTAAAACTTTGGAATAATATCTCACTCAAAGGGCCTGATGGCCAACGAACTTTCAATTTCTCCGATTAATTGAACAGCGCTTCGACGAACTCGTCGGGGTCGAATTCGGCGATGTCTTCCGGGGTCTCGCCCAGGCCGACGAATTTCACCGGGATATCCAGCATGTCTTTGATCGCGATGACAATCCCCCCGCGGGCGGTGCCGTCCAGTTTAGCTAAGAAAATCCCCGTCACATTGATCGCGGCGGTAAACATCTTCGCCTGCATAATCGCGTTTTGTCCCGTGGTGCCGTCCACCACCAAAATCACCTCGTGCGGCGCCTCCGGGATCAGCTTGGTTACAACGTTGCGGATTTTCGACAGTTCATCCATCAGGTGCTTTTGCGTGTGCAGCCGCCCGGCGGTATCCATAATCAAATAATCCGCGTTCCGCGCGATCGCCGCCTGGCAGGCGTCATACGCGACAGCCGCCGGGTCGGCGCCGGATTTGTGCTTGACAATCTGCACGCCGATGCGCTCTGCCCAGATGGTCAACTGTTCCACCGCCGCCGCACGAAACGTATCGCACGCCGCCACGATTACATTGCTGCCTGCTTTGTTCAGCGTGTAGGCCAGCTTGGCGATACTGGTTGTCTTGCCGGAACCGTTGATCCCCGCCACCAGAATCACCGTCGGCCCCGCCGCGGCCTTGTTCAGCTTGCGGTCCTGTTCCGGCCAATAGCTTTTCATGTGGTCTTTCAAAAACGGCAGAATGTCATCGGTCTTTTTGATGTTGCCCTTCTTGTACGCGTCCCGCAGGTCCTCGATCAACTGCGAGGTCGTTTCCACCCCGATATCGTCGCTGATCAGCGTTTCTTCCAACTGTTCCAGCAGGTCGTCGTCAATATCACGTCCCAGCGTCAAAATCGACGACAGGCCAGACGCGATTCTTTTACGGGTTTTGCCGAGATGCTCCCTGAGGTACTGAACTGTTTTTGTAAATATTCCCATCGTAACTCCGATGTTTGTTATCAAGTCTTATATGCAAAATCCGAAATTCGAATATCGAAATCCGAAACAAATCTTAAATTTAAATGTTTCAATGAACAAAACAAACTTTCAGGCCCGCAAATGCTGTTGTAGGCCGTTTTTGACATTTGAATTTTGGCATTTGTTATTGTTTCGTATTTAGAAATTCGTGCTTCGAATTTTAAACATTATTCTCTCACTGACTCTGCCAGATGGCGAATCAGTTCTTCCGTTTCGTCCCACCCGATGCAGTTATCGGTCAGCGAAACACCGTATTTCAGCCCGCCGGCAGCACCGATGCTTTGCTTGCCTTCGGCGATAAAGCTTTCCATCATCACGCCGGCGATGCTCGTGTTGCCGCTGCTGATCTGGTCGGCAATGTCGAACAGCGCCTCGCGCTGCCGTTTGTGATTCTTGTGCGAGTTGGCGTGACTGCAATCCACCACGATCCCGTTGGGCACATGCAGCTTGTTCAGCAGGACCTCGGCAAAGGCGACATATTCGCTGGCGTAGTTGGGCCCGTTGGTTCCGCCGCGCATCACCAGGTGGCCGTATTTATTGCCCTTGGTTTCGGCGACGATGACCTGCCCCATGCGGTCGATGCCCAAAAACGAATGCGGGTTGGATGCCGCCTTAATCGCGTCCATCGCGACCCCCAGATTGCCGTCGGTGCCGTTTTTGAACCCGACCGGCATCGATAAACCGCTGGCCATCTGCCGATGGATCTGCGATTCCGCCGTCCGCGCCCCGATGGAGGCCCAGGCAACCAGGTCCGCCAGGTACTGCGGCACAATCGGGTCCAAAAACTCCGTCGCGCAAGGCATGCCGATCTCCGCGATTTCACACAGCATTTTCCGGCTGGTGCGAATCCCCAAATCCAAATCATACGTTCCGTCCAGATGCGGGTCGTACAGCATCCCCTTCCAGCCCAGCGTTGTCCGCGGTTTTTCAAAATAAGCCCGCATGACGATCAGTACCTGCCCGCTACAGGCCTTCTGCGCCTTATGGAGGCGTCTTGCGTAGTCGAGCGTGGCCTCTTCATCATGCAGGCTGCAAGGTCCGACGATCAGCATTTGCCGCTTGTCCTCGCGGCGAAGGATCTGCTCGATCTGACGCCGCGCCTCAGACACCACATGAGCCGCCGCATCGGTTTCCGGCAACTCGGCTTTGAGCGATTCCGGCGTCGTCAGCGATTTAAACCGGATAATATTTAGATTGTCAGTCAGTTCCATAAGCATCCTTTATCCATAAAAAAGGATATATAACCGAAATGCTCGAAAAATGCAAGCAATCGCCCGCCTACCGGTCTGTAGCAAAGGGCAAAAAATCCCGGCTGTCTTGTTAAGAGAGCCGTTTTTCACGCCGATATAAACACCGAAGAGCAACCGAAAGATGATTTTATGATTAAAAAATGGCTTAAAAAATGGTTCCGGCTCCAGCATCCCCTTGAGGATGTCGAACACAATATATGGGTGTACCCAAGCCATAAAAGCTGTGTCAAACACAATATGAGCCAAGTCAAACCCGAACACCTCCCCCCTCTCATGGTCCGAAAACCCGCTTGGCGACGCTAAGGCAGCTTAAGCACCCATCGTCTTATCAGACCTGTTAAATTGCACCCTTTTTGTCCTTTATTATATAATAAAGTCATATTTTTATTAAAATTTCCACTTATGTATTGTCGAGAAGAACCAAATAGAGTATAATAACGTAAGTATGCTGTGTCAGTATTTTTTCCCACGGGGTCAGTATTTTTCCCCAAAGGGATGACTTTCGGTACAGCCCTCAGAAAGGATGTTGACAGAACATTGAAATTATTGAATAATTGACCGTGTAAAGGTTTATATTATCGGGCCGCGACAGGGTTGCTCCGGGGCAGCCCAAAGCGTTGCGCTTCAGATTACAATTGGGTTTTTAATTTTAAGAGGAAAATTTATCATGAAAACAACAAAGGGCTTTACGCTTATCGAGCTGTTGGTGGTGATTGCGATTATCGCTCTTCTGCTGGCGATTATTGTACCCTCTCTAAACACGGCCAAACAAATGGCCGGGGCTGCTGTTTGTGGGAGTAATGCAAGGCAGATAGTAATGGCTTGGATTACTTATGCCGAGGACAACGACGCTTTGTTGTGTTCGCCATATACGCTCACTTATGATCCGGTGAATGATGATTATGACTGGGTCGAAGCGCGAGTCAGTAAAGTAACGGTCGAGGATGAAATCTTTGGTACGGACCCAGGCGCTGCTACTGGAGACCAGGGGATTGTCGGTGGTGCGCTGTATCCCTACTATGAGAACCCGGAAGCAGTTCATTGTCCCAGCGACAAGCGGTCTAACAAACCCGCAACAGACGGATCGTCTAAGGAGGGAGGATACCGGACATATTCATTTGTGGAACATGTTGGCAGACAAAACAACGGATCCGAGTATTGCCACAAAATATCAGACATTCCATCTCCCGGTGCCAAGTATGTTACAGTCGAAGAGAATGACTGCAGGGGATTAAACAGGGGTTCCTGGATAATGGATCGCGATGACCCGAGTCAGCCCGGTTTGGTTGATTCATTTGGGATCTATCACAACATGAGAAGTATTTTGGCTTTTGCCGACGGCCATGCCGAAAAGATCGTTTGGAAGGATGATCGAACCGAAGAGTATTCACAGGACTGGTTTGATGGGACTGTAAGACAAAAAAATGGCGGCTATCACACTACAACCGCACAGGAAACCGGTAACCAGGACCTTGCCTGGCTGTACAGCCATTACCCGACAAAGAGATAACCTGCAAAAACCAAAAAAGAAAAAGGAGCTTTCCGGTAGAGGGCAGACTGTACTGCCAGACACTGATGCGGTACGTCGAGAGCAATCCGCAGATGCTCTGCGATAGACTGATGGACCGTTTATCTTGATGTGCCGCCAGGGACAATCGAAACCTGCATCCGGCCCGGTCGCCCGAAAAAAGAACAACAACGCCTGATGATATCCTGAAAAGCGAAAGTATCACGGGAGAGATATCCATGACCGAACAAGCGACCGGCTGCGACAAAAAAGCACCCATGAAAACCCTGTTATCAGCCCCGGAAAAGCGGTTCATCCTGTGGCTGGCCCCCAAATTTCCGGCGTGGACGACCTCACGAATCCTGACGCTGATGACCGTGCTGTGGATCGCCGGCGTCATCGGCTTCGGGATGCTCGCCGGACACACCGGCAACCGGCACTGGCTGTGGGCCTCATCGCTGATGATCTTCATGCAGTGGTTTACCGACTGCTTCGACGGCGCCGTCGGCCGGGCACGCAACGAGGGGCTGATCAAGTGGGGTTTCTACATGGACCACTTCCTGGACTTTGTCTTCATGTGTTCGGTGTTCATCGGCTGGACGTTTTTGTTCAACGGCGTCAACAATAAGCTGCTGTGGTTCATGTCGCTGGGCATGGGTTGCCTGATGGTCAACGCCTTTCTCGGCTTCGGGGCCACCAATACCTTCAAAATCACCTACCTGGGCACCGGCCCGACCGAGATGCGGCTGTATGCCATGCTTGTCAACGCCGCCATCACCCTCTTCGGCACCGGCTGGCTCGAAAAGACGATTGTTTATGTCTTCATCGCCTTCTGGCTCGGCATTGTTATCGTCATCGCCCGCACCCAAAAGTACATCTACGCCCTCGACATGGAAATCAAACACCAACAGCAGACCAAAAATCAGGAGTCTTAATGTGAAGCATTCTCATCTTTTTTCCGTTATTGTCATCGCGGCCCTTTTCGTGTGCGGCTGCAGAGCGAAAAACGAACCCGCCCCGCCGGCCCCTGTTCAGGCCCAATCGCCACAAAAACCCGCTGTACCAATCCCCGCCGGGAAAACCAAGGCCGCGACGGAGGCGTTTTTTGATGCCGCGATGAACGGAGACATCCAAACCGTCGAAGCGGAACTGACTGCGGGCGTGGATGTCAACGCAACCGACCCGGACGGTCAAAATCGAACTGCCCTGATGCTGGCCGCCTATAACGGGCATACGGAACTCGTTGCGATGCTGATCGACTCCGGCGGCGATGTCAATGCGGCCGATATCGCCAACCGCACGGCGCTGATGTATGTGTCCACCGGGCCGTTTCCGGAAACAGTGCAACTGTTGCTCGATAGAGGCGCCAAGGTGAACATCATTGACAACAACGAAAAATGGACCGCCCTGATGTTCGCCGCCGCCGAGGGACAGGCCGAGGTTGTCGAAAAACTCCTGGCCGCCGGAGCCGACACCACCCACAAAGACATCGACGGCGACACCGCCGCCGATTTCGCCGCCCAAAACGGCCATACACAAGTCGCCAAAATGATCCAGGAACACGCCAAATAAGCGTACAACGTGGCCAAAGCATCCTGCTTCGAGAAAGTAGCTCAAGCGTCACTGCTTGAGAATAACTCAGTCATCCCGCAGGGATTCCTTACTGTCGGCCAAGTGGTACAAATAGGCTATCCTCAAGCGGAAGGTATCAACGTGACTCACAAAAAAGCCCCCAAAGCAAAAAAGAAAACAAAACAGATGGATTTGGGGTTTGAAGAATAAGCAAATATGCATATAATGATAATTCAGCGATCAAGTTAAGTATTTTGAGCGTAAAAAATACACAAAAACCGTCCGAAATACCGAAACAGAGAATATATCTATTTTTCAAGGATTAGAAAAGGGGCACGGAGATGGATCAAACAAGAATTTTACTAAAACTTATTCTCGATGAAGTCAATCTTGGTGATATAAAGCTGGACAGCTTTCAGGACAGGCTGTGTCTCCAAAAAAAGGTGTATCTGGTTCAGACTGCCGGATTAGAACTTGGGTATCGTTACAATTGGTATCTAAGAGGGCCTTATTGTCCCAATCTGACTGAAAATGCTTATTTGCTAAAAGAGGAAATTGAAAACGACGAGGATGATGCCGATTCATATATTTTGAATAAAAAAGCCCAGCAATGTGTAAAAACGGCGCAAGATATCTGGAAACTCCCCGAAGGTATTGAGGTTACAGAAGCAAAATGGGTTGAACTCCTGGCTTCAATTCACTATCTTAAATCGATAGCTTATTGGCCAACGGAGCCAACAAAAGAACTGGTAATCGAAAGGCTTTTGATAGCAAAGCCAGCGTTTAAGGGGAAAAGTGTTCTTGTCGATGCAGCTTGGGAACGACTTGAGGAATTTGGATTACTGAAGAAAAAAAGTTTAGCAAGTTAAGCGTCTGGGCAAAAAAAAAGAAGTGAGCACTGATTACCATTACAAAATGATTATTGATCCGGTTCACGGTGATATAGGGCTAAGTGAACTGGAGACTAAAATCATAGACACCCCAACATTTCAACGATTGAGGCGATTAAAACAATTGGGTTTCGCCTCATTTGTATATCCCAATGCCAGTTACAGCCGTTTTGCGCATTCTCTTGGTGTGTTACATCTTGCAAGTCGTGTAACTGAAACATTTTATCGACAGGATATTATTGATGACGATGTGGTTAAGAAACTTCGCTTAGCAGCTCTGCTGCATGATGTCGGACACTATCCCTATTCGCATCTTATGGAATACATTGAATGGGAAAAGGAAAGCGAGCAATTTTTACAAAAGAAAGATAGTTCTGAGGAGGTCAAAAGGAAAGAACGGATTTACCCCTCGCATGAAACGCTTAGTAAAATCATTGTCACAAAAAGAAAAGACATCGTTGACTTACTTGAAAGAGAAAAGATTGATCCGGAAGAAATAGCGGCCCTCATGGAAGGTGAACATCCAGAAATCCCCAACATGTTGCATAAAAGCTTAGATGTTGACCGTTTGGATTATTTAGTACGAGACGCTCACAATACAGGTCTACCTTACGGAAGAGTTGATCTGAATTATATACTCAATAATCTGGAAGTATCTAACGAAGGAGAAATTGTTGTGAGAAAGAAAGCAAGACTCTCTGCAGAACATTTGCTATTAGCGCGTTATTTTATGTTCAATGCGGTTTACTGCCATAAAACAATATTTGGCTTTGAAGAACTGGTTCGGAAAACAATCAAATTGCTTGCCGATAAAGGCAAGATTTATTCAAGCGGCGAAGAAATTGAAAAAATGATAACAGAAGGTTCGGTAGAGTTTTTATTTTTTGACGACAGCTATCTTGATAAATCAATTGATGAATATGTTGATTCAAGCGATGAACCACTTCTTACGGCATTTTGCAGGAAAATAAAATTTCGACAACCTCCAAAGCTTGTCTATGAGGAAACAGAGTTACACGTAGAGAATGCTTCAAAGGAATATACAGTATTTCGAGTTTTTTTGAATGATAAATTAAATCAAACTCTGGAGGAGTGTGGGTATGACAACCCCGATCATTTCTTCTGGAGAGAGCCGAAAGACATTGGTTTTGAAGCGTTGAATCCGTTTGTCAGTCTGTCACACCTGAAAGATATAAAAGATGAGGAATTAAGGGAACTCGTAAAGATTAATGACAATGGAAACATTGTAAATCTTGTAGAAGATAAAAGCAGTGTCATCTCGTATTTAAGCCCTTTGAAATATAAATCTATTCGCCTTTATACGATAGAGACAGATTCTTCTAAGCTTGAGTTGTTAAGATCAAGAATCAGCGCTTTTCTCAATCAATAATAGCTCAAGAAAAGTAAATAGGGGGAATTTAAGGTCTCGGTACTTTTCCCGGCGATCTTGTCTGATTGTATTTTGCTTATAAAGCGTTTTAGGATTGGTTTGCAATACAGGCAAATGCTCGCGGAAATCGCTCATCCCATGAACGGCTGAAATGTTATAAAAAAAATCGTTTTTGTGTTTGACATATACATAACATTTGCTACAATACAATTAAAAACTGAACACACTTGAAATGGAGCATCAACAGCAGATGGAGAACAAATCAATGACTTCAAAAATCCTCATCCTAAGCAAAAAAAGAGCATCCGGATCAATTCCGCACTCCGTGAGTCCAAAATTCCGCGTTTCCGGCAACAGTAAAAAATGCAAAAACAAAGCCAATCTTCACATTTCCTTCATATTCGTAAGCCGATTAAAAACAGTCGCTTAAGCAAATTAAAGATGCGATACATTAAGAAAACACAAAGAAAACGAACCCAATTCAAAGCCATTTGTCTTCTTTCATGGATTCCGATGCACAGTTTTCAGTTATAAGGATATTCCACATGAAATGTTCACTGAGTCAATATCGTTTGGCGGGGGTGGTTGGGGGGTTGCTGCTGGCGGCGGGGCAGTTTATCGGGACTTTGTGCGTGTTTCAGTTGGCTGCGTTGGTTCCGCTGATGGTGCTTTGCCTCAGGGACAGACGCCCGCGCTGGGCGGCGCTGGCGGGGTTGTATATGGGCATCGCCTACACCATCCCGCAGATGATCTACCTGCGGATGCCGGTGCCGGTGACGGCGATCCTGCTGGTGTGGATGACGATTCTGCTGATAGCGCTGTGCATGGCGATAGCGTTTTTCCTGCCGCGGCATCCGGTACTTGGCCCGCTGGCGGTCGGGGCCGCGTGGATCATTCTCGACTGGGTCAACTATACCGCCGTCCCCATTTGGGGCCTGGCCCAGTCCTTCGCGCGGAGCTGGACGGCGTATCCGTTTGCGATTCAGTTTATCTCCATCACCGGCATCAGCGGTGTATTATTTGTGGTTGGTACATTGTCGGGCTTAACTGCTCACATTATTATGAGGCGGAGCAAATCCAACCCCCTCCCCCCTTCGGGGTACTCCCCCTTTGCAGGGGGAGAGCTTTTGCTTGCAATCATTATTTTGATGCTTGTATTTGTTAACAGTGTGAGAAGGTTTCAGAAGCCCTCCAACTCCTTGAAAGTCGCCGCGGCGGGGTGGGTTTTTGACGACCGCAGCCATACAATGAATCCAAATGAATTACCGGGATTTGAAAAGCTGTTCGCCGGACCTGCTGAAGAAGCTGCCGCACAGGGCGCGCGGATTTTTACGACCGGCGAACTGGGTTTTTATATTGCCGACCATGAACGCCCCGAACGCATCGAACAGTTCGCCGCCGTCGCACGCGATCATCATCTCTGGCTGCTGGTGGGCTATTTCAAGATCAGCAACAAAGCCGGAGACGAAAACCGCATCTTTTTCATGTCGCCGGAAGGGGAGATTGTCCATGAATACACCAAGACGCATCTGACGCCCTATGAGCCGGGACAAAAAGGCACGGGGGACTTAAAAACCGTTGAAGTGGACGGCCTGACCGTCGGCGCGATGATCTGCCAGGATGATAACTTCAGCAAACTCACGCGACATTACGGCAACCTCAAAGCGGACATTGTCCTATGCCCCACCGCCGACTGGTGGACGATCAAGGACGCGCACTTGCAGGCCGTTCGCGCCCGCGCGATCGAATGCAATTACCCCATCGTCCGCGGAGCCGCCAATGGGATCAGTGCGGCGATCTCCGCAAAAGGCCAAATCCTGGCAAAGCGGGACCACTACGCTGACGGCCCCGGCTATGTCATCGCAGACATTCCTGTTTACAGAAACAAAACCGTCTTCAGCCGGTTCGGCCACTGGCCGTCATTGCTCGCTGCTGTTGCGGCCTGTGTTGTTTGCATTAAAGTAAAGAACCACGAATAAACACAAATCTTCACAAATATTTTACAACTTAGTGTTAATTCGTGTGAATTCGCCTGCCTTGTCGTAGCTTTATGCGAAGTCAGGTGGTTCAAGACTTTTTGTTGGGCGCAAAGAAAAACGCCGGCGTTGGCATACCGGCGTTTTACACTATGGTGTTTTATGTTTTCTTGTGTTTGCTCAGCACATGGCCAGATAGCTGGCAATGGCTAAAATCAGGATTCGTTTTTTGTTGGCGACAAACGGAACCCAGAACTTATAGTAATACTTTTTCATCGGTTGCTCCCCAAAAGCGTTTTTCTTATTCACCCCATGACCGAAGCCATTCGTTTATTAACCGTATTATACCGCCAATCCGGCCCGGTTTCAAGAAAAACCGGGCCGAGAAAACATAAAGCTTTTATAATAAACAGGTTACAAATGTTTCGTAAAAATATTTTTTCTTTATTTTCGTGATCATTCAGGCCGTATTTTTTTGATTTGAACAAACAGACCGGAAGATATTTTCTAAGTTGTTCCAAAAAAAGGGCTTACAGTTGGCCTGTGGAGGTTTTTGCGTTTGCGGATAATTATTTGAACCCCCACTTGCCGGGGGCGTATTAACCAGTGTTCTTTGAAGAATGAAAATCATCTTTCTCCTTAAAACCCTTTACTGCCTGCTGATACAGAACGGCCCGTGATGATGACGGGCCGTTTTTTATTTTTTTTCAAGAAATGTCTTGAAAAAAGTTTTTTTTATTATATTATTATATTCCGAACTGGGGGTGATTGTGGTGCGTACTAATATTTAGAAAATAAAACATTACCCTCCTCCTCCTTCTAATGCCAGGTACTCTACCTGGAAAAGAGCAGCGGGTTCCTCCTTCCCGCTGCTTCCTTTTTGCGCCCCCCCGAAATCCGGATAAAACAGCTTGATTTCGGATACTTTCAGGTATATATAGAGAATCAAGGAACGCGAGAAAGTATGTCAATATCCGAAACATTCATCTATTGTCCGAAATGCAGCGCGCGGGCGTTAAGGCCGAGTTCGCCCAAGTCGATTTTTTGCAGCGAGTGCGGGTTTGAGTATTTTTTCAATCCCGCCGCCGCGGTCGCCGGGCTGATTGTCAATGACACCGGCGAGCTGCTGGTGACGGTGCGGTCGGTGGACCCCGGCAAGGGGCTGTGGGATCTGCCCGGCGGATTTATCGACCCCGGCGAGACCGCCGAACATGCCCTGACGAGGGAGATTGCCGAGGAATTGAGTCTGGATGTTGTCTCGATGGACTATTTCGCATCCGCCCCGAACGAATATCCATACAAGGGCGTGACGTATCCGACGCTGGACATGGCGTTTATCTGCCATGTGGCGGATTTTTCGACGATGAAAGCACTGGATGACATCGCAGAGGCCATGTTCCTCCCGTCGGAGACGATAGACCTCGCCCGCTTCGCCTTCCCCTCCATCCGCGCGTTTGTGGAGCAGTTTATCGCCGGAAAAACGGAAGAATCTTGACAGGATGGGGCGATTTTTGTAAAATGGGAGTAATTGCGGCGAAAGGGAGTCATCTTGAGCAAGGCCGAAGGATCTATCAAAAAGAAAACTTAAAAGCAAGGAGAACTTAGAATGAGGCAGGGATTTCTTTTTTCAATCATCGTATCAATCATTTTCTGCGCACCGGCACTGGCCTATGA
>Ga0272442_10010231_pt1 | contig 11583 bp, 14 predicted proteins | sample SSMForm2O_FD_200262 | JGI IMG/M metagenome (GOLD analysis project Ga0272442, IMG submission 200262) | Marine sediment archaeal communities from Little Sippewissett salt marsh, Falmouth, MA, United States - SSM-Form-2O | ecosystem: Environmental > Aquatic > Marine > Wetlands > Sediment ...
GGCCAACCTGCTGAACGCGGTCAAGGCGGTCGACGGCGCCGGCTCCGGCCTCGACGCCGACCTGCTGGACGGGCTGCATGCCGCCTCTTTTGTTCGGACCGACGATCTTCTGAACGCCGTCAAGGCGGTTGACGGCGCCGGCTCTGGGATCGACGCGGACCGGGTGGACGGGCTGCATGCCAGCCAGTTTCTGCGGTCGGACGTCAATGACACCATCACCGCAACACTGACCGCCAACCGACTGGACGCGGCTTTCGTCACCGGCGGCGGCGACGAGCTGTTCGTCGGCGCCGGCGACTTTCCGGACGTAGCGGAAGGCAACCTGATATTCGAGGCTTTGTATCTGGCCGGCGACGCCGGCGTAAAGGTCCTCTCTTCGCCGGACAATCTGGCATCGGGATGGGCGGGGCGTCATGAGGCAACGCTGCTCGACACTCAGGGCAACACGCACTTCCCCGGGAGGGTGTACATCGCCGGCGGCCAGACGTGGTTTCGCATTCAGCGATCGCCCAACACCTTGCACCTCAACACACTCGGAACGGCGATCTCGGTGTCCATCTTGCTAGGCGAGGGCCAGCACTTCGAGATCTGGGACGGCATCGCCTATACGCGGCAGTACACCGGCGACCGTGAAACGGACTCCGGTGCGTTCCTCGGCGAAATCACCATTCCGAACGGTTGGGGCTGGCGGTTGGTCGGCGGGTCAGCCGTGCAAGCATGGGAGTTGCGGTAATGGCTGAGTACGGTTTCATGACGCCCGACGGGGAGTACATCCAGACCCCGACCGAGCCGACGCAGGAGATGCTGGACGGGTTTCCGGCGGGTACGGTCGCGGTTCCGCTGAAGCCGGGCGACGGCTGGACCTGGAACGGCGAGGCCTGGGTGGCCCCCGCCGCCGCAATGGCAGAGCAGGGGTTCATGACGCCCGACGGGGACTACATCCAGACCCTGTCCGAGCCCGGGCAGGATGTGCTCGCCGGATTTCCGGCCGGCACCGTCGCGGTGCCGCTGAAGCCGGGCGACGGCTGGACATGGGACGGTGCGGCATGGGTCGCCCCCGACGCCGATTTCCTCGCCGATCGGGCGATGGCGGCGGTGGCCGCGCGGCGCTACGCCGTCGAGACCGGCGGCATCACGGTAGGCGGCGCCGAGATCGAGACGAACCGACGCGCGCAGGGGCAGCTTTCCGCGACCCTGGCGGCCTTCAATGCCGGCATGGTCTCCAGCGTCGACTGGAAGGCCGGGAATGGCTGGCAGACGCTCGATCTGGCGGGGTTCGCGCCGATCGCAGAGGCCGTGGCGGCGCATGTCCAGGACTGCTTCTCCGCCGAGAGGGCCGCCGATGACGACATCGCGGCGATGGCTGCCGCCGAACTCGACACCCTCGACCCGGCAGCCCTGTTCGACGCGAAGCTCGCGGCGATCACGGCCGAATGACAACAACGGAGGCTAAGGCATGACCACGGATTTCCTGCACGGGGTGGAGGTCGTCGAGATCGACGATGGCCTGCGCCCGATCCAGATCGTCAAAAGCGCGGTGATCGGCATCGTCGGCACCGCCCCCGACGCCCAGGGCGCGCTGACCGCCGCGCGAACGCTCGGGCTCGGCGATGCCGGGCTGACCCTCACCGCCCAGGCCGCCGGCGCGGCGGGCAACCTGATCCGCGTCGCGCTGCGCGATCCGGCCGCCGCAGGCCAGACGCTGGCCGTGGCCGTCGACGGCACCGCGATCACGGTCACCCTGGCCACCGACGGCAGCGGCGCGATCACCTCGACGGCCGAGGACGTCAAGCTCGCGATCGAGGCCGACGCGGCCGCGGCCGCCCTTGTCGCCGTGACCTATCCCGGCACCGGCGATGGCAGCGGCGTCATGCTGGCCGGCGCCGGCACGCTGGCGGGTGGCGAGGACGAGCCGTTCCCGCTGAATACCCCGGTCCTGGTCGCGGGCAACCGCATCCAGACGGCCAAGCTCGACCCGGCCGGCGCCAGGCAGGGCACCCTGCCCCGCGCGATGGACCTGATCTTTGCCGAAACCGCGCCCGAGATCGTGGTCATCCGGGTCGCCGAAGGCGTCGACGAAGCGGCGACGATCTCGAACATCATCGGCGGCGTCGACGGCACGACCGAGGCGCATACCGGCATCTATGCGCTGCTCGCCGCCCAGGCCGCGACGCTCGTGACCCCGCGCATCCTGATCGCGCCGGGCTATTCGCAGAACCTCGCGGTCGCCCAGGCGCTGGTCGGCGTGGCCGATCAGCTGCGCGCCTTCGCCTATGTCACCGGCCCGAACACCAACCGGATCGACGCGATCGCCTTCGAGAACCAGATCGGCTCGGCCCGCTGCGCCATCGTCGACCCGTTCGTCCGGGTCTGGGACAGCGCGACCAACGGCTACATCGCCACGCCGGGCGACCCCACCGTGGCGGCGATCACCGCGAAAACCGATCACGAGCGCGGCTTCTGGTGGTCGCCCTCGAACAAGGTCGCGGGGATCTCCGGCACCGCCCGGCCGATCCCCAACACCGGCCCGATCGGCGAGGCGAACGCGCTGACCGAGCACGGGATCGTCACATTCATCGTCGACAATGGCTGGCGCAGCTGGGGCAACCGGACCTGTTCGGGCGACCCGCTCTGGGCCTTCATCGCGGTGCGCCGGACGGCCGACATGATCTACGAAAGCGCCGAGCGCGCATTCCTCTGGGCGCAGGACCGGCCGTTCTCGGCGCAGCTGCTGCGCGACATCCAGGACAGCGTGCAGGCCTTCATGGACAATCTGGTGACGCGCGGCGCCTCGCTGGGCGGCACCGTCTGGATCGACCCCGATCTCAACACCGAAGCGACGCTGAAGGCGGGGCAGCTCTACCTCGATTTCGACTTCGAACCGCCCGCCCCGATGGAGCGGCTGACGCTGCGCGCCCATCGCAACGGCGGCTACTACGAGGAACTGATCGCCGATGTGACGGCGTAAGGAGGCACCATGTATCCGCGTAAGATATTCAACTTCAATGCCTTCGTCGACGGCACCGGCTATCGCGGCCGGGTCCGCGAAGGAACGCTGCCGCGCATCGCCATCGAAACCGCCCAGCATCGCGGCGCGGGCATGGACGGGCGCGTCCACCTCGACATGGGGATGCAGGCGATGGAGGCGCAGCTCACCTTCGACGAATGGGTGCCGGCGATCCTCGCCATGCCCGGCACCATCCAGACCATGACCTTTCGCATGGGCGATCAGGGCCACACCGACTTCGACAGCATGCCCTACATCTTCACCATGCGCGGGCTGATCACCGGCGGCGGCCCCGAACAGGTCCGCGCCGGCGCCGACGACAACACGGTGACGCTGGCGATGGGGGTCGACGCCTACAAGGCCGAGGTCGACGGCAACACCGTCTGGGATATCGACATCGAGGCCGGCAAGCGGGTGATCGGCGGCGTCGATCAACTCGCCAACATCCGCCGCGCCATGGGCTTTTAAGGGGGCTTGAAGATGGCTGGAACCGAAACGAAAACCGTCGAACTGACCGTCCCGATCATGCGCGGCGACACCCCGGTCACCGCGGTCACGCTGACCCGGCCGGCGGTCGGCGCGCTGCGCGGGCTCAACCTGCTCAACATCCTGCAGATGGAAACCGGCGCGATGCTGGCGCTCCTGCCGCGGATCACCGACCTGTCCCCGCCCGAGGTCGAGGCGCTGCACCCCCATGACTGGATGGCGCTGTGCTCGCGGGTGACGGGTTTTTTCGCCCCGCCTGGCGCGGCGGACCAGGTCGAGGCGCTGCTGGCCGGGTCGGACTGATCGCGAATGTGGACGACGCCATCGCCGATATCGCCGCGGTCTTTCACTGGCCGCTGTCCGATTTCCAGGAGATGTCGCTTGACGAGCTGACCGCCTGGCGGGCGCGCGCGCTGGCGCGCCGGCCCCCGATCGAAGGGAACGAGCCTTGACCGACCTCAACGTCGCCCTGATCATGCGCTTCGTCGACCGGGCCACCGCGCCGGCGCGGGCAGCGGCCGGTGCGGTGGGGGCGATGGGCGATCGGGTCGCGCGCGCCGGCCGGGCGGCGGCCGTCGCCTCGGATCGGATGACCGCGGCCGGCAACGGCTATCTGCAATCGGCCCAGCGCCAGGCGATCGGGCTCGGCGCGCAGGCGGCCGCGCTCTATGCCCTGGTTCGCCCCGCGATCACTGCCGAGACGAAGCTCGCCGAGATCGGCAAGGTGGTCGATTTCCAGGCCCCCGACGGGCTGCAGATGCTCGGCCGCGACATCCAGAACCTGGTGACCGATGGCGGGCTGGCGATGTCGGCCGCGGGGGTGGCCGATATCGTCGCGGCCGCCGGGCAGGCCGACCTGGTGGCCGACAACCTGCCCGACGACGAACGCCGCCGGCAGCTGATCGAATTCGCCGAAGCCGCCGGTCAGATGGGCGTGGCGTTCGATATCTCCGCCGAACAGGCGGGCGTCGCCATGGCGACCTGGCGCACGAACATGGGACTGACCCAGGCAGAGGCGATCGATCTCGGCGACGCCATCAACCACCTCTCGAACAATATGGCCGGCGCCTATGGCGCAGGCGGCATTGCCGAGGTGGTGCAACGGCAGGGGGCGCTGGCGGTGTCCGCTGGGCTGGCCGCCGAAGAGGTCGCGGCCTTGTCCTCAGCGCTCCTGTCGACCGGCGCGGCGCCCGAGGTCGCGGCAACCGCGCTCAAAAACCTGACCCTGTCGTTGAAAGCTGGCGAGAACGCTACGCCGCGCATGCAACGGGCGTTCCGCGCGCTGGGCCTCGACGCGCTCGATCTGTCCCAGCGCATGCAGGTCGACGCCACGGGCGCAATCTTGAACCTGTTCGATGCTCTGAACGCGCTGCCTGCGTCCGACCGCATTGGGGCCTTGCGCAATATCGTGGGCGAAGAAAGCGTGGGCGCGCTCGCACCCTTGCTGGAGAACACGCAGAACCTGGCCAACGCGTTCGAGCTGGTGGGCGACAAGGGGCGATACGCCGGTTCCATGGGCCTGGAGTATGAGCGCATCGCCGCGACGACGGAGAAGCAGCTGGCGATATTGGGAGAACGGGTCAACGTCCTCGCGACGGCGTTCGGTTCCAAGTTACTGCCGATGCTCAACAAGTGGATCGACAACATGGGCCCCGCGCTTGGCACGGTCACCGAATGGATCGACACGAACCCCGGCTTCGTCAAGGCGCTGGGATCGGCGGCGGCCGGCTTCTTCGCCTTGAATGCCATAGTGTTCGTGTTGAAGGGCACCGTCGGCACGCTGCTGCTCGTGCTGGGCAAGACGTTCGCCATTCTGGCCGGGATCCCCGCCGCCATCCGGGCGGTAAATGCTGCCCTCAGCAGCGGCGCCGTTGCTCGCCTTCTGGGGGTCGGCGGTGGCGTGGGGATGGCCCTGGCCGCAACCCCGGCCGACGCCGCGACGGTGACCAACCTGATCGATCCCGGCCTCCTGGAGGACGGCTTCGTCCCCGGCACGCCGGAGTGGCAGGCCGAAAGATATCGCCGGCTTGAGGAATTCGGCACGGGGTACACCCAGGAGCAGGCTGACGCAGAGTATGAGGCAGCGATGCAGGACTATCGGGACCGCGAGGCACGCCGAAGGGGACCGATGGGGCCGCCCCAGGCGATGGAGGCGGAGCTCGACACTTTCTGGGGCCGCAACGGCATGCGCGGGTCGCCCACCCTGGGCGGTGTCACGGTCGGCGACATCCATGTCCACCCGACGCCGGGCATGGACCCGGCGGCGATCGCCCAGGCGGTGCGTGAGGAGATGATGCGCGCCGCCAATGGATTGCTGCACGATGGGGGCGAATATGCAGATGCCCCTTAGCCTGGTGATGATGGGGCTCGGCCTGTTCCGCTTTGGCGTGAACCGGGCCGCCTATCAGACGCTCACCTCGCAACTCACGCTGCGCTGGGCGGCGCTCGACCGGGTCGGTCGCCAGCCGGCGCGGCAGTATCTCGGCCCGGGGGCCGAGCATCTGACGCTTGAAGGGGTGATTTATCCCCACTTCAAGGGCGGTTTGCGGCAGGTCGAAGCGATGCGCGAGGCGGCGAAACTCGGCCAGCCCTTCATGATGGTCGACGGGCTCGGCTGGGTCTGGGATCGCTGGGTGATCGCCACCGTCATCGAACAGAAGGACGTCTTCATGCGCGACGGTGCGCCGCGCCGGATCGACTTCCAGCTGAAGCTCGACGCCTATGGCGGCGACCGCGCCGGCGGGATCGGCGGGCTGATCGGAGCGCCGGGATGACCGCCCGTTACCGCACCGTCGATGGCGACGTGCTCGACGCGATCTGCCGCGCCCATTACGGGACCGAGGCGCAGATCGGCCCGGTCCTCGATGCCAATCCGGGCCTCGCCGCCCTGGCGCCGATCTATCCCGCAGGGGTCGAGATCGTCCTGCCGGACCTGCCCGAACCCGCCACCGGCGGCACGCTGCGCCTCTGGGGGACGGCGCCATGACCCCGGCCTTCCGGATCGAGGCCGACGGCACCGATATCGGCGCGACGATCGGCGACCGGCTGCTCGCGATCACCCTCGCCGACGAAGAGGGGATGAAGGCCGACCGCGTCGATATCGAGGTCGACGACCGCGACAGCCGGCTGGAACTGCCGCAACACGGCGCGCGCCTCGATATCGCGCTCGGCTTCCGCGAAACCGGCCTGATCCCGATGGGTTCCTGGACGGTCGACATGACATCGGGCGAAGGCCCGGCGCAGACCGTGCGGATCGCCGGCCACGCCGCCGACATGGCCGCCACGATCCGGGCGCCGCGCAGCCGCGCCTGGGAAGACGTGACACTGGCCGACATCGTCCACTCCATCGCCGCCGATGCCGGGCTGACCCCGGTGGTGGGCGACAGCATCGCCGACACCGCCTGGAGCTATCTCGCGCAGCGCGCCGAAAGCGATCTGCACTTCCTTACCCGCATCTGCCGGCCGCTCGACGCAACGGCAAAGCCGGTGGCCGGAACGCTGACCGCGCTGCGCCGCGGCGAAGGCAAGAACGCGGTGGGCGACGATATCCCTGCCGCGCCGATCCTGCGGGCGGGGCTGTCAAGCTGGCGCTGGACCTTCCCCGACCGGGGCACCTATGCCTCGGTCCTGGCGCGCTGGCAGGACCTCGCGGCCGGGCAGACCCGCACCGTGGTCGCCGGCGACGGCGAACCGCAGCTCGAACTGCGGCCGACCTATGACAGCGAGGCCGAAGCCGCCCGCGCCGCCCAGGCCGCCCTCGACCGCGCGGCGCGCGGCAATGCCCAGCTGACCCTGCAGCTGGCCGGCTTCGCGCCGGCGCTGTTTGCCGGCGGCGTGATCGAAACCCCCGACCTGCGGCCCGGCCTGACCGGCCAGTGGTATCTGACCCGGGTCGAACACCGCCTGGACGCTGGCGGCCTGCGCACCTCCTGCGACGCCGAACGCCAGCGGCCTGAAGGAGAAACCACATGACGCCCATCGTCCTGGCCGCCACCGCCTTCGCGCTCGCCACGATCGCCGACATCGTCACCACGAACCGCGCGCTGTCCCGCGGCGCGCGCGAAGCAAATCCGATCATCGCCTGGATCATGCGGGCCACCGGCCCGCGCGGATGGGTGGTCGTGAAATGCGTGCTGGCCGCTGCCATCGGCGGCGCGCTCGTCTGGCTCGACGCCCCCTGGGTTCTCGGCGCCGCTTCCCTGCTGACCGCGCTCGCGGCTTGGCACAACCATCGCCGGCACCTTCGACCGGCACCTTCAACAAAGGACACCTTGCAATGACCGCAGCCACGTTCAACACAAGCCGCACCCGCATCGGAGCCTGGTTCGACGCCGACCCCGCCAAATTCGGCGTCCTGCTGCTAAGGGCGTCGGACGCCGCAGCTGACATGCGTGACCATGACACGGTTGCAGCGCTCCTGGCGGATGCGCAGAACACCGAGGCGAACTTCACGAACTATGCCCGCAAGACCGGCCTGACCGCCACGAACGCGGTTTCCGATGCCACAGACACCGAGACCTTCTATATTCCCGACCAGACCTGGGCCTCGGCCGGCGGGGCGTCGAACAACACTCTGACGACCGCGGTCGTGTTCTACGAGCAGTCCGCATCGGATGCCGGGCGCTTCCCTGTCGCCGCGCTCGATCTCAGTACCACGACGGACGGTTCGGACCTGATCGTGCGGTTTTCGACGAACGGCATCTTCGTGTCCGAAGACACGACGCCCTGATGCGGTTTCGCCCGATCCAGGCCGACGCCTTTCACGGCCAGCCGCTGATATGGGCCGGCAATTTCTGCGGGCACTTCGTGATCCCCGGCCTAATCGCCTGGGTGATCTGCGATCTGTGGCTCGCTCTGCCGCCCGTTCCTTGGCCCGGCCTACAAGCGTGGCTGGCTTTCGGCGAGTTCCCCCACAAAGCGTTCTTGGTGGCTCTGATCGTCAGCGCCTACATGGTGGTCGAGCTGCCCCAGCGTGGCCCGGCCTTCGACACGTTCGAGGACATCGCGGTGATTATGGCCGGCCTCACCTGCTGGGTGGGATTGTTTTCCGAAATCCAGGCGGGCAACCCGGAACTCGCCTTCGACTACCCCTCGATGCAATGGCTGCTTCGAGGAGTCGCCGCCTGGCTGCTGCTGGGCATGGCATATCGAGAATTGCAAAGGAGAAAAGACGATGCCTGATCCCGCAACCCCCAGCCCGGCACTGGTCCGCCTGACCGAGAATGACGCGCTCATAGCCCTGCGCGAGGCGCAGACGGCGCTGGCCGGGCTCTACGCCACCATCGGCCAGCAGCTTGCCGCGACGGCGGCCAAGGTGGCCGGGGCCGAGGCACTGCTCGACAACCCGCTGGTGGCGTCGGCCTTTCCCGCCGATCATGCCTGGCGGCTTGAAATCGCCAAGTTCAATGCCGCGCTGGCAGGCTTCACAACCCTGATGGAGACGGTTCCGGCCGCGCCCCGGATCGGCGAGTAACGCGCCATGGGCCTGCTGTCCGACGGCTGGCTCTGGCGGCTGGCCGTTCCAATCCGGCCTACTCAGGCGGCGCTGACCGATTTTAGCGCCGTCCTGACCGATTCCATGCTGCCTTCGGCGGTGACAGACGCGCTGTTTGACGCCACCGACGGCGCGCTGACGTCGGGCGGCGACCTGCGCGTGTCGGTCGATCCGGACGGCGAAACGCTGGTCGGTCTCGATCTGCGCCGGTGGAACAAGGCCGCGGGCGAGATCGAGATCGCGTTTCGCGTGCCTCAGACCTCGGCGGTGCTGACGACTACCCTGTATCTGTGGTGGGGGAAAACGGGTGCTTCACAACCCGCAACTGGCGGAGTAGGCGGTCAGCATTCGGCCTATGATGATGACACGATTTTCTGTGCTCCCGTTGGGGGCGGCGCAAACCGCACAGCGTTCAACATTACTGGGACAGATGTCGGGGGCATTACCGCCGGGGACATTGCAGCGCCGAGCGGTCTTCTTGGGACCCAACATACGGACGTCGGAGATTACTCGACATACGGGGATAATCCAGACCTCGACCTGGTCAACACGGACTGGACGATGTCTTTTCTGTTTCGTGCGACCACTTCAGGTCAGGAACAGTATATTCTAGGAAAATACGACCATACCACGCAAAACCGTGGTTATCTCTGTATATTCTCGGCCGCCCAGCACTTCGATTTGACTTATCAGCCCGCGCGAACCTCCTATAACCCAATATACCGTCTTTCTAGCGGAGTGGATGTAGTCGACGGACAGTGGCACCACTTGGCCGGGACGTTCATATCCGAAACTCGGGCCTCGGTTTACACGGACGGCATTCTTCGCAATACAACAACTAATAACATCCCGTCTAGCGTTGCAAGTAACAATGCGCCCTTTCAGATCGGAACGCAGGTTACTGCACAAAACCGACCAGCAGACTTTTCGCACGTCACGGTGCATAGCGTCGCCCGCTCGGCTGAATGGCTCAAGGCCGAAAACGATAACCTTCGCGATCTCAACAGCTTTTACGACGCTTTCCCGGCGCCGGAAACGGTCGGCGGCGTCATCGAGGTCCCTGTCACGCCGGCAGGCGCTGGCGGCGTTGCGGCAGAGGTTACGGCGCAGAAAGCGGTGGCGACAGACGCTGTGACGGCCGGCGGCGCGGTGCCGGATGCCGACTGGGCGAAGGCGCTGACGCCCGACGCGGCGACAGCTGGGGCGCAGGCCCCACCGCCTGAAACCGGCGGCGCCGTCGCGCCGGATGCCGCACGCGCGGGCGCTGAAGCCCCCATTGTGGCGGCCGAGGGCGAAGCGGTTCCTGCCGCCGCCCGCGGTGGTGCGTCGGCACCCACCGCCGCCATCGCCCGGACCTACAGCCCCGATGCCGCCCGGGGTGGCGGTCAGGCCGCGCAGGCGTCCGCCGGACAAGTCGCAGTTCCCGATGCCGCACGCGGCGGCGGCGCGGCGTCCCGCATCGGCATCGCCCGCGCCGTCGCACCCGATGCGGCCCAGGCTGGTGCCGCCGCGCCCGCGGCTGCCGTCGATCGCGTCGTGCCGCAGGTGCCCGATCCGGCTCGCGGCGGCGGCGCGGCGCGGCCGGTTGCTGTCGATCGCCAGCTCATGCCACAGCCTGCGGGCGGTGGCGGCCGGGCACCGACCCTGCCCTCGAACCTGCCGGTCTACGCGATCGCCGTGGGCGCAGGCCCGTCGTTAGCGCCCCTTTATGGCCGCTCGAAAGGAGTTTTAATGCCCCGTGCATTCCGCATCCCCCAGGGCGACACCTCGCCCGCCATCCGCATCGGCCCGCTGACCCGCGGCGACGGGTCGAAGCCCGATCTGACCGACGCCCAGGTGCTGTTCTGGATGCGCCGCGACACCGTCGACGGGGCTGCCATCGTCCCCGGCCGCGCGATGATCGTCGAGGGCCCGCCGGCCGACCACGCGGCGGTGGTCTATAAATGGCAGGCAGGCGACACCGCGACGACCGGGCGCTATCTCGCCCAGGTTGAGGTGCTGCTGGCCAATGGCCGGGTCGAGACATTTCCGTCCAAGGGGTTCGTTCAGATACAGGTCGTGCCCGACCTGCCCGGGGCCACATGATCGGCGCTATGGACCGGCATTTTGCCGCTGCTCGGCCCGTAGCGCGCTGTTTTGCCGTCGTTTTTCGGCGTAGTGTGAAGTCGCAGGCGAAGTGGGAAGACCTACTTCACACTTGCGGGCGCCCGTAGCGGCCTGTTTTCGCCACCGCCGCGGCGTCTGGCCGGCCGGAAAATCGCGGTTTAATATGGGTTTACGCGGCACCTGGCGTTCCCGCCGCCGCGCCCAAGTGGGCACTTCCCACTTAGCCGGGCGCGATTTCTGCTCGATCCACCGCTTTTCACGCTATTTCAATGGCTTGACGGCGTTTCCGGCTCACGCCGCAGGGTGCGCCGACTTCCCACTTGGCCGGCCCGCTTCAGGCGCCCCCACCCGCGCCCTTTTCCCCGCGATATCAATCCTATCGCACGTCATCGCACCTCATCCCGCATCATCGCAGCGGTGGCGCATTTCTAGTGGTGACGCACATCGGCCCCGTGGGCAAGGCCGGCGGGCCGGATCACGCCCGCCTCGG
>Ga0272442_10010235_pt1 | contig 11581 bp, 8 predicted proteins | sample SSMForm2O_FD_200262 | JGI IMG/M metagenome (GOLD analysis project Ga0272442, IMG submission 200262) | Marine sediment archaeal communities from Little Sippewissett salt marsh, Falmouth, MA, United States - SSM-Form-2O | ecosystem: Environmental > Aquatic > Marine > Wetlands > Sediment ...
CTTTCTGCCCGATGCCCAACTGGGCCGCCAGCTCTACCGACTGGTACATCAGGTCGCCCGAGCCGGCCATGACGAACTTGACATTGTCCATCACATCCAGCACCTTCTTGGCCGCGTGCAGGAAGTACTCCGGGCCCTTCTGCATGGTGATCCGTCCGAGAAACAGCACCAGCCGCTCGTCCCGCCGAATCGCGGTCTTGCCGACGGTCCACTGCCCGTTGCGCTCGACGCCGTTGTAGACGACTTCGACCTTGTCCGGGCTGATGCCATACCGATCGATCACGATCCCTCGCGTGAAGTGGCTGACGGTGATGACCTTCGCGGCCCGCTCCATGCCCTCGCGCTCGATGTCGTATACCACCTGGTTGACGTGCTCGCCGCTGCGGTCAAACTCCGTCGAGTGCACATGGACGACCAACGGCTTGCCGGTCATCGCTGCAACCGCCACACCCGCCGGGTAGGTCATCCAGTCGTGCGCGTGCACAACATCGAAGTCCTCAGATTTCGCCAGTTCCATCGCCATGGTGGCATAGCGACGGATCTCCTTGTACATGTCGCCGCCGTAGTCTGCGGCCTCGCCGAGGTTGCCGCCGCCCTGCCCCTGCTTTTCCATCAGTCGCCGCAAGCGCAGGCTTTCCTCGATCCGCTCGTCGTATGATTCCGGCGTGGCATACGCCTGGAGGGGTGAAGCGATGGTCTTGAACGTCACGTTTCTCAGCTCGTCTTCGCTGAGCCCCGCCATATCCCGAGAGGCCCAGGAACGCGGCGTCAGCAACTTAACGTGCGTCACATAAGAGCTTTCGACCATCTTCGGCAGAACGAACGTCACTTCCGCACCAAGCTGGTCCATCGCCCGCGTCAAGCCGTAACAGGCCGTGCCCAACCCGCCACTAATGAAGGGCGGAAACTCCCAGCCCAACATGAAGACGCGAATGTTCGACCCCGCTGCGTTCCGTCCCATAACTCTCCACTTCTTTCCAGCGTTGCCGGACCAGCGCTTTTTCTGCAAGACCCCGGCAATCAACACTTACCCCACCGATACCCCCTCAATGCCGCGTCAGGTAGCACCTCCACTACCCTAAGCTATCGGCCGCAACCGGCGTCTGCTTGATCCCCCGGCGCAAAAAAATTCCGGTTGTCACAGGAGTATCTATTGTATTAATCGGGCTGTTGCCCTCCAGGAGTTCAGCAATTCTTCCGAAAAACGCCATTTTGAACGGCACAACTGCCAATTTTATAGGCTCTTTCAGTAAAACTCGCACCCCAACCCGGGAAACTCCATCTCATTTCCGGACTTTGCCCGCCCGTGCCCCCATGCTGCGCGCTCGCCGAACGTCTCTGCCTTTCCGCCTCCGGAGCAGGCCCGTCTGCGTGTCCGGACCAGGAAAAAGACAAAGCCGTTCCGAGCTCTCGTCCCGAAACGGCTTATTCGCGACTGCTATATCGCAACACCAAGGTGCATCGAGCGGTCGATAGACCGGGGTCGACCTAGAGATCCTGCGCCTTGACGGTGCTGCGCCGGTTCGCTTTGGCGCGAGCGCAGCCCGCGTCAAGCAGATCATAGACCCGATCACTGATCGCTTCGAGAGCTTCCGACGAGGTCATCATCTTCTGACTCTTGATGTGGGCCTTGACCTTACTTGCCACTACCAAAGCTTCCCTTTTCTTTTTTGCCATCGCAATGGTCCTCCCTGCTAAAAAGCCTGAAACTAACATTCTCCGGCACCATATCCTCCGGCACCGCACAGCATTCGCTGTTCTTATTGCCTATCAATTGACACTTTGCAACAAAAAAAAGCCCTGAAAGCCTAAATTTCTGCCCCTGTGAGGCCGATAGGCAAAGATGAGTTCGATATCACCCGAGCGTGCCGTCTCTCAGACGGCCCTCGCGGGGCCTGTGAATGACCGCCCCTCCGACTCGTGGCCGCCTGTTGGCCGCGAGGCACGAGGCCGGTCATGGCAGGTCGGAAACGGCACCGTTCTATTACGGAGCAGGCAAATGTCAAAAGCGATGAACAACAACGAGGAAGGGCAGGCAAAGGTCAAGGATTTGGTCGTCCTGACGTTTCTGGCCGACGCGGACCAGGCGAAGGAGTACGAGACGCTTCTCAAGCTCAACGACATCCCCGCCATGGTCAAAGAACACGTCGACGCACAGGGGCACAGCAACGACGTGGCCATCATGGTCCCGGAGGACTGCCTTGACGAAGCCCATGTCGTGATCGAGTCGCAAGACGCCTACGACGACTTCTACGACTACGCCCTTGAGGACGAAGACGATATCGACTTCGATCCGGATGACCTCGAAGACGAGTACTGAATCACCGCCACTTAATTAGGTTCGCCTAGTTTTCGGCATCCATGGTCTCTGGCGAGAGGCCGCAGTTGCCGTACAAAGAGGAAGGGCCAGACACTATGGCAGAGACAAGCGACAGAGGCCTCGAAGAGCGCCGCAGCGGCAACGAACGCCGCAAGAAGATCTCCGACCGGCGCAAGAAGAAGGCCGATACGACTGCTCCAGGCTTTGTCGAGCGCCGTAGCGGCCTGGACCGGCGAGAAACCGTTGTCGACCGGCGTCTCGGTTTGGATCGCCGACGCGGGCCGGGGCGACGTCGCAGCGACGATCGCAAGTCGGCTGAAGAGGGCCAGATGTCCGACGAGCAATTCCAGTTCGTCATGGCCATCGATGAGTACAAGCGGGCCAACTCGCGGCCTTTCCCGACCTGGACCGAGGTCCTCGAGATCATCAAGGCCCTGGGTTACCGCAAGGTCGCCGAGCCGCAACCGCTGGCCGAATCCAAGGCTCGCGCCGATGCCGACGCCAACGCCGAAGTGACTGAACCGATACCCGAGGATCTGCAGCCGGCGCAGGTCGAGTAGGCCCGGCACGACGCCACGCGTCGGCGGCCAGGGCAGGCCACCCAGGGGAATACTTGGCCTGCCGCCCTCTGCCCGGTCAGCGGCGGACGCGTCCTCATTTTCGAATTTCAACCGCCCCCTAACACCCTCCTAATGGCGGGCGTCTATATTCTTTATACGAGAACTCAAAGATTTGTCTTGCGTAGATAGGGTCTGGTAATGTAACCTTGAGGTTTCCCATTTTGTGGGATGGGGGAGAGACCAGCCTCTTACTTTGATCCATGGTGGCACCAACGGGAGGTTCTTCTTCCCAACGAGGCCATAACGTGGCTGCCTGGACTCGGGTCCGGCCGCAGCCAAAAGAAACGTGAAAACAGGTTTGAACGACGGTTTTAGAACGACATGGAAAAGATCAGCAAAATTCGGAATATCGGCATTTCCGCACATATAGACTCGGGCAAAACCACGCTCAGCGAGCGGATTCTCTACTACGCCGGGCGTATCCACCGCATGCAGGAGGTCCACGCCGGCCAAGGCGGCGCGACGATGGACTTCATGGACCTCGAGCGTGAACGCGGGATCACCATCACCTCGGCGGCCACGCAGGTGACCTGGAACGACAAGAGCATCAACCTGATCGACACGCCAGGCCACGTCGATTTCACGGTCGAAGTCGAGCGGTCCCTCCGTGTGCTGGACGGGGCCATCATGGTCCTCTGTGCCGTCGGAGGCGTCCAGAGCCAGTCGATCACCGTCGACCAGCAGATGAAGCGCTACCGCGTGCCCCGTATCGCCTTCGTCAACAAAATGGACCGCGCCGGCGCCGATCCCGACCGCGTCCGCCAGGACCTGACGGAGAAACTGGGCCTCAACGTCGTTCCCATCCAGATCAACATGGGCTGTGGCGACGATTTCGAGGGCGTCATCGACCTGATCACCATGGAGGCCATGCGGTTCGAGGGCAAGGACGGCGAGAAGGTCGTCCGCGAGGCGATCCCGGCCGCCTACCAGGAGGCCGCTGAGAAGGCCCGCCACGACATGCTCGAAGCGCTGAGTATGTTCAACGATTGCCTCCTGGAGATGCTCCTGGAAGACCAGCCCGTCGGCGAGGGCCTCATCCGCCGCGTCATTCGCGAGGCAACGATCAACCGCGACATCGTCCCGCTGATGCTGGGCTCGGCCTTCAAGAACAAGGGCGTTCAGCCCCTCGTCGATGCGGTCTGTGATTTCCTGCCCAGCCCGCTGGACCGGTCCAGCTTCGCCCGCGACCACGACAACGAGGGCACCGAGACCCCGCTGGCCAGCGATCCGGATGCCCCGCTGGTGGCGATGGTTTTCAAGATCGCCGACGAATCGTTCGGGCAGTTGAGCTACGTCCGCGTCTACCAGGGCCAGCTCGGCAAGGGACAGCAATATACCAATGCCCGCACGAGCCGTACGGTGCGCGTCGGGCGCATGGTCCGCATGCATGCCAACGATCGCGAAGACATCACCGATGCCGGGCCTGGCGACATCGTCGCCCTCCTGGCCGTCGATTGTGCCAGTGGCGACACCATCTGCGGATCGGGCATCAACTACTCGCTGGAAAGCATCTTCGTCGCCGACCCGGTCATCAGCCTCTCGATCACGCCGGCCAGCTCGGCCGACCAGGAGCGGATGGCCAAGGCCCTCAACCGCTTCATGAAGGAAGACCCCACCTTCCGCGTCTCGACCGACCCGGAGACGGGCGAAACCATCATCGCCGGTATGGGCGAGTTGCACCTGGACGTTTACGTCGAGCGTATCCGGCGCGAGTTCAGGGCCCAGGTCGCCGTCGGTGCTCCGAATGTCAGCTATCGCGAAGCGCCCACCGCCGAGGCCAAGTTCAACTACCGCCACAAGAAACAGACCGGCGGCTCAGGCCAGTTCGCCCACGTCGTCGGCCGTCTCATTCCGCTGCCCGGCGACGCCGAAGCCACCTACGAATTCGAAGACAACATCAGCAACGGGCGCATCCCGACCGAATACATCCCGGCCGTGAACAAAGGCTTCCAGGCCGCCATGAAGAAGGGCCCGCTGGCCGGCTACGAAATCGTTGGCTGTCAGATGTGCCTGGACGACGGGTCATCTCACGCGGTCGACTCCAGCGAAATGGCCTTCCGCATCGCCGGACGAGACGCATTCATCGAAGCCTTCCGGAAATCCAAGCCCTGTCTCCAGGAGCCGATCATGACCGTCGAGGTCGAGACGCCCACGGAGTTCCAGGGCGCCATCGTCGGCGACCTGAACAGCCGTCGCGGGATCATTATGGAGACCACCGCCCGCGACACGTTCACCGTCGTCCGTGCCGAGGTTCCCCTGGCCAACATGTTTGGCTATGCCACCGTCGTTCGCGGCCTGAGCAAGGGCATGGCCACCTTCTCCATGGAGATGTGCCGCTACGCCCGCGTTCCCCTGAAACTCGCCGAGGAAATCATCGCTCAGCGCCGCCAGCGAGACCAGCAGGCGGCTAGAAAATAACGAAAACACACCCGCCTATCTCGCCTCCAAACGTGCCGCCCGACAGAATCGTCGGGTCTCGGCGTCCCTCCGCGCCGCGCGAATCCGTTCGCGTGATGCGCCGGTGCCGTACGGCCCCCAAGACAACAACACCTCTTTCACCCATACTAGGATTAGCGCATGCCATTTAAGAATTTTGGTCTTTCCGACCCACTGGTGCAGGGCATTCTTGCCACCGGCTATACCGCACCGACAGAAATCCAATCCCAGGCGATCCCCGCGGCCGTCAGCGGCCAGGACGTCATCGGCTGCGCCCAGACAGGCACGGGCAAGACCGCTGCATTTGTCCTGCCCGTTCTCAACCGGCTCAGCCACGAGAAGACACCGCGCAAGCACCCCGTCAGGGCGCTGGTCCTGACGCCCACGCGCGAGCTGGCCGTCCAGATCGAGAGCTGCATCCGCAACTACGGCCGCTTCCTCCAACTTCGCGCGCTGGCCGTCTACGGCGGCGTGAACATCCAGAAGCAGATCACGGCCCTCCAGCGCGGCGTTGACATCGTCGTTGCCACCCCGGGACGGCTGATGGATCATATGGAACGCCGCACCGTCGACTTCCGAGCCATCGAAGTGCTCGTCCTCGACGAGGCCGACCGCATGCTGGACATGGGGTTCATCAGGGACGTGCGAAAGATCGTCGCCGCCGTGCCCAAAGACCGCCAGACCATGCTCTTCTCGGCCACCATTTCCTCCGAAGTCAAGACAATCAGTCGAGACATGCAGAACTCGCCCAAGACGATCCAGATCGGCCGTCAGCGCAATCCCATCGAGACCGTCACCCAGCACGTCTACCCCGTCCAGAAGCAGCGCAAGATTCCGCTGCTGCTCCACATGCTCGCCCGCGATCCCATGTACAGCGTCCTGGTCTTCTCGCGCACCAAGCACGGCGCCGACAAGATCCGCCGCAAGTTGGAAAAGGCCGGCATCGAGTCGATCGCCATCCACTCGAACCGCAGCCAGTCGCAGCGACAGAAAGCGCTCGACGGCTTCCGCAGTGGCAAGTACCAGGTCATGGTCGCCACCGACATTGCCGCCCGCGGGATCGACGTCCAGGGCATCTCGCACGTGATCAACTTTGACGTGCCCGCCTTTGCCGAGGACTACATCCATCGCATCGGCCGCACCGGCAGGGCCACCGCCACCGGCGACGCCATCACCTTCGTCTCGCCCGAAGAACAGGAATACATCCGTAAGATCGAGAAGTTCATCGACCGGCGCTTCGACCAGAAGCAGTGCCCAGGCTTCGACTACACCGCCGCTGATCTGGCCGTGCCGCGGCCGGCCAAGTCACAACGCAAGAAGCCCCAGGCCGCGAAGTCACCGCCGACAAAATCCTCCCGCTCCAGGCAGAGTGCGAGCAAGAAATCAACAAGATCGGGACAATCAACCTCCGCCACCGCTTCGCGGCCCTCTCGTCAGCAACGTCGAAAACACGCCAAACGCCGCGCCACATAGCCTGGCCAAAGGTGCCGTGTTGACAATTGCACAGCACCCTGAGGCAACTGACGACACTCTCGACCTGCCGCTGCGAACTTCCGATTCTGGTCTTAGCGTCTGGAATCAGCGGTCCGATCACCGGATCCTAACACGTCGGCGTAACGCTGATACCACAGGACGAAGGCCAGCAGGGATTTGATCCCGGACAGAGCGTGCGGGCGTTCCTCCTGGACGTGCAGTGTAGGCGCCGGGACGATAGCCCGCAACTGATCGCGGTCCACACCCTCGGGCAAGACCTCACACGCTTCGTGACACCGTGCTCTCAGTTGGCGCCATCCCTCATGGTTAAGGTTGTAGATGCGATAGTAGTATCGGTTGTCCTGGCCCCGGAGTCGCCGCCAGCGTCGCCCGATCATATGGCTGACTCTGGAGCGAACGCTATAGCTCAACGAAGGGATCAACCGTTCCGGACACGAGTGTGCAATATCGACCGGGATCCTGGCCAGTTTGGGAAACCGCGCAATGAGCAGGTCCTTCTGCAGCCGACGGTACAGAATCGCGCTAGCCGGCATGCCACCGGCCACCCGCAACAGCGCACTGCTGGCCAGCGGCGCCACCGGCCAAACGCCGTGAGAGAGCCGCAAAAGGGGCCCGGCGGCGTGAAAACGCTCATGGTGCATGAGATCGAATTGCCACGCCTTCTGGAAGGGAAGCCCTGGAAACGAATCAAAGATCGCCCGTAGTTCATCCTTGATCTCGGCGAGCCACCGAACCGTGCGGTCGCCCGGCAGCAAAGCGCAAATCGATGACTCGGACAGCCCCCACTGATTGAACACCTCGTACTGCTTGTCAAAAGTGAAGGCCCGCCGTTCGGGATCGTACCCGAAGAAGGCACGACTGAAACCCAGAACGGCGTCGCCCAGATACCCGGTGACGAGCGGCAACGTGGTATCCTCAATCGTCTCCAGTAAGGTCCACCACCCCAGATCATTCACACCGTTAGCCACTTGCTCGGTCACAATCTCTCGATCGAGGAAATCTGGGAAGCGTGCCAAATCGACGGGCACCCGTCTGTGAGGCAGACGCACCGACTTGAGCAACCTACGAGCGCAGCGATAGTCGTTGTCTCTCGGATCACCGAGTGTGTAGACCATGCGCACCTCGGCTGACGACTGCCCAAGATAAGCCACGGCCAGTCGAGAGTCCAACCCTCCCGAGCAAAGCAGCGAGATCGCTTGCCCGTCGTATCCCCTCAACGCGTCGAGCATCGCCCCATGGGCCCGCTCCAGTTGCACGGCCACCGGCGCGCCGAAGCTGTCGTCGGAGATGGGAATCGCTTGCTGGCAAATCCGATCCAGATGGCCGTCGGCGACGTGCAGGATTTCTCCCTGGCCCAACCGGCGCACACCTTCCCAGAGCGACTCGCCCAACAGTTCGTGCATACACAGCAGATGCGAGATCAACGCCTTCACGTTCAGACGGCGCGAGACCGAGGGATGAAAGCCGGGAAGATCGGACGATGTCCCCACCAGCAGCGCGCGGCCGGCTGTCGCGTAGTAGCAAGGGAACAGTCCCAATTGGTCGCAGAAAACGTAAGTGTCCCCAGCGTGATCGACAATGGCCAGAAAGTAGCCGCTGTAAGACGCCAGGCCCTCCACTCCCTTGGTTTCGACGTGCGCGGCAATCCGCTCGGCAGCATTCTTCGCGCTGCTTTGGGCCTCGTCGAGATGCCCGATGACCCAAACGGCCGTCACGCCGGAACGGGCCGTAGAGATCGGAGCGGCGCGGCACGTTCGCCAGAGACACTCCAGAGGCCCAATGGCCGTATGGTCCGAAACGTCCGTCTCATGGTAGGTGTCGAAATGACGCGTGACGGCGTCGAAAAAGGCGCTTCTCGCTTGCACATCAGGATCAATGATTCCCGCGACTGCTGTCATAGCTCCATCCACCTCTACTCGAACACGTTCCAGAATCTCAAGGTTCATGAGCTCGGCCAGGACCCTGAGGCCCGACCGGAAACCGATCCAGGCAACCCATATGCCGATACAGTGTCCTACGGCACGAACCCAAAAGACCTGCAAAACACAGGGAATTCTACGACAAGCCACACGGGACTGTCAATACCACACATTCTGACCGCCAGACGCCCCGCACAAATGCCGCAATAAGCAGCCAGACCAAGCGTTTCGACCGCCACCGGCGGTCCCACCGCCCGCGCCGCCGCTGGGCAGCCCAAATTAAGTCCGAAAACACTTGACACGCCGCAACGAGACCGTTAGGTTCGGCCTCAATGGAATGGGGCATGCCGAACGGACTCTTCGACTTTACCTCGCAATGGCTATGGGGGTATCCATGCATCGGGAGAAGGCCAAGGAACGCTTTCATTTCATCGCCAGACGTCTAACACATCACACCACCGGCAGGGTAGCCACCGGTCATCAGCCCACAATCGTCCTGGTCATCCTGGCGGTGATGGCAGCGGCGGCAATCGGCAACGGGGCCACCGGCAACGACGAAGAGGTGCCGGCTTTCCATGAGTTTCGCATCATCTGCGAAAGAAACGTGTTCAGCGCGACGAGAAGTCCCAACACAGCCGAGCACGAACCCGCCCCCAAGTCCAGGCGTGCTTCGGCCGTCACGGAGCTAACCGTGGACGTCGTGGGCATCATCAAGACGAGCAATCGTCGATCGTGCATTGCCATCATCCAGGACAATGACAGACAGCTCCTTTGTCGTATCGGCGACACCGTGGCGGGAATGTTGTTGACCGATATTCGAGCGTCGGAGGTCTTCTTCGAGGCCCCGGACGGGACGCAGATCGCGCGAATCAAGCCGGGCACGACGCGCCGTCGCGCTATCGCCGCCGACGGCCCACCGGCCAGCGGGAAACCACGCCGCGTCCCTCAACGTCGTCCCTCGCCCGTTGGGCGGCGCCTGCCGCTTGGCGCAGCGGAAGTCAGGGATCTAACGAGGAAACTCCCCCTCGTCGCTCGCGTCGAGGACGGCGAGGTGCTAGGACTGCAACTGACCCGGGACGCTATAGGCCTGAAGAAGGGCGACAGGGTGACACACGTGGGACACCAATCGCTATGTACGCATCGTCCCAAGCAGAGACTATGGCAGATCGCCAGCAAGTACCGCCAACATGGAGCGGCCCTCCCGGAAATCCCCCTGGTCGTCAAGCGAGACAACAGCGAATTCGAGTTCGTCCTCGTTCCTTCCAGCTAGAATCCCGCGTGGCGATCGGCCCCCTTCGCCCGCGCCGGCTTGGCCGAGTGGTCGTGTGCATGCCGTTTGTCATCTCTCGCGGCGGTCGCCGGCGGTTGGGATTCGAATACTCGTTGCTTTGACAGGCCCGTTGGTCTTGTCACTCCTCTCGACAAACGCTCGAAACGAACGCCGGCAAGGCTAATCTCGGCGATCATCGCTGGGCGGGGTCCTTCGTCGCCATGGGAATCTCCGCCAGCAGACCCTTGATCGTCGCTTCGAGATCGGCGGGATTGAACTCCTTCAGGACGCCCTTCCTGTCCACCACGGCGATGGTCGGATAGCCGGTGACGCGATAGGTCTCAGCGGTCGTCCCACCGTGGTCCACGGCAATCAGGTACGGCAGGTCGTTCTCCGCGAGAAAATCAGGCAGGCCCTCTTTCGCGAGTTGCGTGTGGACGCCGATGGTCACCAGCCCTTTGTCCCCGTACTCACGCGCCAGCCGGCGAATCTGTGGGATCTGCCGCTTGCACGGGCCGCACCAGACACCCCAGAAATGCAGCAGCACCACCTTCCCCTTGACATCGAGCTGCCAGAAGCTGCCGTTGTACCAGCGCTCAACCACCAGAGGCGGCGCCGCCTGACCAACCAATTCGACGCGGGCCGCCTTCTGGCTTCCGCGAGCAGCCTTGGCCATGTCATCCAGGGAAGGCCCATTGTCTACCGAGAGTTCAGGCGGCCCCTGCACAGAAGCACTCGAGGGCTCAGTGACCTTCTTCTGCTTGAGCGCAATGCGAACGTCCGTGGCCCCGGGTCGCGCCCATTCCTTGGAGAAGGCCAGAGCATAGGGGCTGCCCGATTTCGGCTCGGCACTGATGGAGTATTTCGTATCGTAGAGATGCTCGGCAACGAAGCGACCGGATGCGTCCGTGACCACGTCGCGTCGGCAGCGCTCGGCATTGACAACGACCGGCATGCCCGCCACAGGCTCGCCGTTCTCGTCGACGACGATTCCCGCGATGGTGCCGCCACGCAGGAGAGTCAGCGCCACAGGCGTCTCCTCATCGCTGCGCACCTCGATATCGTCAACCCACGCCGGCGCATAGCCGGCCTTGTTGATCCTCACGCCGGGATATCGTCCCGCCGGCACACCCACGACACGAAACACCCCCGCCTCCGCCGTAGCCTGGGCGGCGAAATCAAATCCCCGCATGCCGCCCGCCTCGGTCGGGACCCACACTTGCACCGTGGCAATCTCAACCGGCCGGCCCTCCTCATCTGCAACCGTCACCCGCAGCCCCCCCGTTGCCGCACCCAGCGAGACCGCACACCACAGACAAACCACCACCAGGACTACGCGCAGCTTCGCCATCGTTAGCTCCCTCCCTTCATCCGCCAAAACGTCCGGCCTCGGACATCATCTGCCAAGACCACAATCACTGCACAATACTAAAGACACACCTCAGCCCGAAATGAGCCAAAAAAAATGCGTCCCTTGGCGGTATCGGTCAGACCGCGCATATCCCGCTCCCTCAGAAGCTCA